>JACKQG010007741.1_pt1 | contig 10690 bp, 9 predicted proteins | sample 8237621 | NCBI WGS metagenome assembly JACKQG01 (sample SAMN15677084, study PRJNA649215) | marine metagenome | biome: marine; feature: Black Sea; material: saline water; isolation source: suspended particulate matter (SPM) from the Black Sea western gyre | collected 2013-06-09/2013-06-10 | depth... | reverse complement strand
CGTCGGGGAAAATAACACCGTTACAGCCGATACTATCCTGATCGACGCCATCAACATCGCCCACCTATGGCAGTCGTTTGTCTTCACTACGACGGTAGCAGTACCGAGGGTGAAGAAATTGCGGTGCGTGGCCCGGAGTTCATCATCGGGCGAAGCGATGGCGACGTGACCATTCCTCATGATGACCAGATCTCAAGCCGGCACGTCAAGCTGGTCCGTCGGCTCCAAAACGGTCGTCACACCTGGATTGTGCAAGATCTCGGCAGCACCAATGGAACCTTTGCTCTGATCGAAGAGGGGGTTCTGCGAGAGGGACATGAATTGCTTCTGGGAAGCCGACGCTATCGCTTGGAGATCGCGCCGCAGTCCACTGCGGCCGAGGGTGACATGCCCGCCAAAGAACACGGTCAAACCGGCACGTGGCAGTCCATTGCGTCAACTTCCAGTTCGTTGCCCATGCCTGCACCAGCACTGGTCGAGCTTAAGGCTGACGGCGAGGGCGACCGATTCGAGATCTCGGGCAAGGAGACCACAATTGGCACGGATGACGCCTGCGACGTTGTGATCGAGGGAGACGAATTCCTGAGTTCTCGACATGCACGCCTTTGGCGTGATGGCCGAGGGCGGTGGTTGATCAAGCCCATCCAAGCGCTTAACGGCGTCTGGGTACGCGTTGGGGCAATACGGCTGCACCGCAGCGGGAAGTTCCAAATCGGCGAGCAGCGGTTTTCGGTGAGGATCCCTTGAACATGAAATTGAAACTGCGAGTTAGCTCTCCCGGAGGCTCGGCCTCAGTCTCCGAGCACGATGGCCCCGTCGTGACTATCGGCCGAGATCCTGATGCGACATTGACATTCGATGGCGCGGAGAGTGATGTCGTCTCTTGGGAACATGCTCAGATCGAGCTGAAGGAGAATGCCGCCTTCGTCTCAGACAGCAACTCGACCAATGGCACGTATTTGAACGGACAGAAGGTCGAACATCGCAAGCTTCTGAAGCTGGGCGACAAGATTACATTGGGCGTCGAAGGACCGGAAATCGCGATTCTCGAGTTCGCTGCCGGGCCGAGCGGAATCCCCCCGGGAGCGGCGGCAACGGCGGACCACAGCGAGCCGAAGCCACCATCGGCGGCTCGGAGTGTCATCCCCACACAGCCTGAGGGTGTTGAGCGTCCATCCTGGCAATGGGCTAGCCCACCGGTGATCGCGGCTTCCGCCGCTGCCGTCGTCGTGCTAATTCTGGCCGGCATCTTGATTGTAAGCTTGACTGGCAGTGATGATGAGCAGGAGGTCGCATCGGCGTCAGCCGCAGCGATGGCTGAACCGGATGACGACGCGAATCTCACGTCGGTTCCTGAGGCAAAGAGCCAGCCGGACGTGGAACCGAAGCCGGCATACGATCCGATAACGCAACGAACGCACAAGCCGCAGTCACCAAAGCTCACGCCGGATCAATTGAAACAGCGCTTCCGCGGCAAAGTTGTTTGGATCGGTTTTCGCAGTGAGGATTCGACATTTCCATTTTGCAACGGCTGGGCCCTTCAAGAGAGCGTCGTCGTAACAACCGCAACTAACGTAGACCATCTGGAGCAAGCCCAACGGGCCGGCAGCACGATCGTGGTCTCGAGCGAGCCAAGCGGTACTGATGTTATCGACGTTGTCAACATGCAGGTGCATCCGAGCTTTGAGCGAAATGACACAGTCAGCCAGTCGAGCGTCACGTTCAATTTGGGCACGCTGACGTTATCGAAGCGGTTGCCATCGGGGTGCGGCCTCCCGCAGGAGAACACCGCCCCAGTGCTTTCTGGTGCTAACGTAACCATCGTCGGTTTTTCGTTGCCGGCTCCCGGCGAGACCCTGGTTGCCTTGGATGCGCAGCACGCTCCAACGTTGTTTGCACTAACGGCACGAGCCCGTGGAGATGGGCGCACGCAGCCGTATAACCTTGATGTGGAGAGTACAGTGCCATTCGGACTGAGCGGAGCGCCGGTCGTTTCCGCTGACGGTGTCGTGGTTGCCGTCTTTGCCACGCGCGGTCAGGAGATTTCCGGCATTCCCGTCCAGTACGTTAAGGGACTGATACGGTAGATCCCGGTTTTTTTCCGGAGGAGATTCGTTGATGAAATGCGTCCACTACACGAAGAGTGCCGCACGCCGTGGGCTCGGCGCCGGACAGACAACACATGCATGGTCTATTCGCACGTGGGGCATCCGCGCGTCGAGTTGCTCCGCACTGCTAGTGCTGTTACTCTCCTTCTCTGACTCTTTTGCCGCCCAGGGCCTCACCGTCCGAGAGATACTGGGCAAGACGCTTGAGATAGAGCGAGAGAAAGCGAAGGCCGAGCGGGCAAAAGCCGACAAGGCCCGCTTCGAACTGATTCAACACACGCTTGATCTCCGACGCCAGCAGCAGGCAGACGCCGGCAATGAGCGAAAGCTGATCGAGAAGACAATTGCTGAAATTCGCCTTATCAACGAATCGCGCGATTATGTGTTGGGCAGTTTCGAAGCGGAAAAACGTGGACTGGTACCGAGGCTGCAGGAAGCCAACAGACGGTTCGCACGTCTAGCTAAGAATCGCGACCAGTGGACCAACAAGTTTACACGATTTCCTGAGGCGTCGCGGGGTGCGATTTGGAGCGGCCGGGCCCTGAACCACTTTGCGGAGCTGTGCGGCACGACGGCGTCGGAACACGAGTTTCTGCGCGGACAACTGGCGAAAGAACGACAGCAGTACGAAGCTCTCTTGCAGGCATCGACCGGCAAGGACAAGGTGGAAGCAGAGCAACAACTGGAACGTATCAGGCTTCAGCAGGAACTGCTCGGCAACATCCGGTCTCTGCCGATCTTGAACGACTATCACCGATCCAAGATTCGATACAAGGGCGGCATGGCCAAAGACGCTGCCACCTACAGCGCCGGACAGGGGATGTTGCCGATTAACTGGGGATCACTTTTGGCGCTGCCGGGAGGCGACTTTGGCCGGCACCGGGAAAATATCGAACACTGGAAGGAGAAAGCTGCCCTACAACTGCGTGAGCACGGCGCTGTCGATGCCGAAACCATGGAGACTGTGATGAATCTTGTCGAACGCCTGGCATCCGACATGGAGAAGTACAGGCAGCGATTCATGCATGGAGATCTTGTTCATTACAAGAACCAGCTCAACAGCACGACGCTCTATCGCGATGCATTGCCGATGGTCAAGCAGTTGAAGATCGATGTCCTACGATTCCTTTCCGCGACCAGGCCAGAGGACATTATGTTCGGCGATGACTTCGCCGGAGACACGATTGACGAACTGATGATCCACATGATTCGTAACGGCCTGCAGTTCGCTCCTGCGCAGGCCAACGAGCGGCGAACGTACGAGGTGTTGTACCGCGAGATGGTGCGATACTATATGGCGTTGCACTCCCTGGTTGTCGCTCTGAATTACGACAAGGGACAAATTAAGAAGCTCGAAGATCGCGAGCAGAAACTTTTGGAGCTTCAGTACGAGGATACCCTCACTCGGACCGACCGGTTGCTGCGATCTGCTCCACCCAAGAGCATGGCTGAAAGCATCTTGACGGGTCTTCAATTGCTCAATGAAGGTACCACGCTAGTGGGCAAGTTGATTGGCCGGAATGGCACTTGATGTTGCGCTGTTTTGGTCGATTGTTATAGTTTAGCGCGGTATTCGGTGGCGAAGCTGTTGCGAATCAGGCTACAAACAGTCACTCCACCGGACGGCTGAATACTTACCGGTTTCGTAGCCAAACCGCCCAAGCAGGGCAGAACTTGCCTGGAGGTCTACTCGCTGTCTACCTTGGCCCTGTTCTTCGGCACGGTCACCCAATGGGGGCTGCACCAGGCAAGGTGGCCGCGGGCCACGCATACATTGCCGGGGAATTGTGGCGAAGTGCCTTCCTGCGCGATACGCCAGTAGAACCAGTGGGTGCCTTCGTCGAGCGGTTTCGTGCGATACTGGGCGTGAAACTCCCGTTGGCCCGTGCCGGAAAACGTCTTGAGCTCCCGGCCATCGCCCACCAGCGTGGCGGAGACGATCGGGCGGGTGCCGATCGCAGTCAGCGCGATTTCGGCGACTCCGTCGGGTGCCTCGACCTGCTGGCCGATCAGCGAACCGTTGGCCCGCGAATCGAGCACGATCCAGGAACCGTTGGTGGCGTAGAAGCGGCGATTGTGCAGGGCCTCGAGAATCGCATGCCCGGTGAGTGCTTCCGCATAAACGGCGGTCAGGGCACCGCCTAGTCCCGGCTGGCGGCGGTGCGAATCGCTGTTGCCGGCGAAGCCCATGCGGTGTCCTGCATTCAGCACGCGGTGAAGCAGCCCGGCATTGAAGCAGATGTGCCAGGCCGATGTGACTTCGGCCCCGACTTCGACCGGATGCCCCGTAATATCCCAACTGCCGTGATGGGGGAAAACAACACCGCCATGCCGGGCCACGGTCTCGAACATCTGCTCGATGTTGTTGCCGATTTCGGTGTGCCGCAGGATCGGACCGCCGGAAGGTGGATAGATGACCGTACGGTGATTGCTGTGGCAACGGCCGGGAAACCAGCGGAAATCCCAGCAGCGCGGGTCGGAGCGATCGACCTGTACATTTGCGTTGGGCACGTGAGAGGTCCATTCGTAGCCAGGCAAACCAATGAAATGGCCGTCTTCGGTGAAATGTCGTGCAAAGAACGCCCCCAACGCGTATTCCGCTTCGGTCAGCGGATCGTCGAACACTTCGTCGTTGTCGGCCAGGGCCATGGCATCGATACGGGCGCGGTCGCGGGCGTAGTGGAACAGCTCGTCGGGTTCGCCGTGAGCGTCGCAAGTCAGCCCGCTGTGGTTGTGTAGATCGATCCAGTAAAGCTGGTACGTCTTTTCGCCCATGCGGATCTCGTGCCGTGGCGGCTGCTCTTCATCCTGCAACGGAAGTGTCACCGGCCGGTAGCCGGTCCAGGGATCCTGGTGAAATGGCTTGTGGACGTATAGGTCGCATTCGAGCAAGTGGTATATCCGTCGCCCGCCCCGAGGCAAGTCGGACGCCATCAGCGCAAACGTACCGTTGTCCGTGCGCGGCGCCGTGCTCAGACGGTAATCCAGCATTTTGCTTTGGACGATCACCGTATCGCCCCATTGGCCATCGCGGCACGGTCTCGCGGCCAGATCTGCCAGCGACCGGGCCGGATGGGCTGAATCGTTGGTCTTTCGTTCCCAGAGCAGCCACAGAGTTCGACCGTCCTCCAATGTGTTTGGAGTAGGATGGGTCTCCAGACCCGTCCGTTTGTCGCGGGTCGTGTCGAGAGTTCGCGGACGGGTCTGGAGACCCATCCTACTTGGCGCCTCCAACAGCATGGGCACACGGAGCCGCGCCATGTGGCCCCATTTTCCGGCTGGCTTGGGTTTCATGCGGGCCGTCAGCCCATGGACCAACGTGGCGGCTGTCGGATCGCCTTCCCCGTCGCAGATGATCTGCCACTTCGGTCCCTTGCGCAGGGCTACGCGTAGCGTGTGGATCTGGCCAATCGCACCAGAGTCGTTTTCGATATCGGTCGAACGTACCCAGGCGATGGCAAGACCCTGACTGGTGAGCAGGGCCGCCGGCCGCATACAGTTCTGGCCCGGCGGCGATACCTGTTCGGCCGGGCCGAGTTCCGGCGAGAGTTGGCGGGCCCAGACAGCATAATTGCCATCGCGATACTCGTCCCAAACGACCCAAGCCTCCTCGCGAGCGGCCACCACGACAGGACGAAACGCGTCGTGTTCTCCCGATGATACCGCAATCGGCTCTTCCCAGACGTCACCGTCTAAGGTCCGGCTTCGGATGCAGAAACACCCGTCTTGTCGATCCGACCAGGCCAGCAGCGGGCGGTCGTTGCCCAAACAAGCCGCCGCCGGCATCAGGGCGTCGCTTTCGGCCACGGAAAGCGTCACCGCCGGCAACACGCGACCTTCTGCAAAGCGTCGTCCCGTCAGCCGCCAGCGGCCATCGAGCATAGCCGACCAGAATACCCAGGCCCCGTTGTCTCCGGCGGCCACCAAACAAGGCGCGTCGTGAATCGTGCCGTCTTGACTCAGGTCGAGGATCGGCCCCAACCCGTCGGGATCCATACGCCGAGCGCAAATGCGGTCGCGCCCTGGCGAGTACGCGTGCCAGGCCATCCAGGTCGATCCATCGGCCAACACGGCCAACGAGGGTTTCGAGTCGTTCGTTTGCGTGTCCGGGTTCACAACGAGTCCGGACAGTTGGCTGTCAGCCCCGAAGGCGTCTTGTGTCGAATGGCCTGGAAGCGTGAAGAAAGACGCTACTGCGATCGCCCATAGCAAAAAGGCTCGTGTGTTCATCGTTGCACCAAGCGCGACCTCCCGTCGCCTCAATCAGGGTGTTCAGTTCCGATATCGTCTCTCGACGCGTCAAGTGTCGACGAGCCCCGTCACGGCTGGGTCGCGGTGACGCCGAATCGCATTGGTCGGGCACCGCGTTGGTGGGCGCCGATGTCGGGCGCGGGACCGGTGTAGCCGTCGCTGAAGTTGGGGATCGGCTGGCCTGCGCCCGCGCCGGGACTGGACGGCGCGAGTTGGAATTGGCCGGTGTTGGTCGCGGAATCAAAACCGGCGTCGTCGGTATAGACTGGTTCGCCCTGGATGCCGTGCGCTTCGTGGCCCTGCGGGATCTGGCCGTTGTAGAGGTCGTAGTCGAAGTCGTTGTCGATATTTCGCTTGTCGTTGCTGGCGCAGAGGTTTTCCGGTGATCTCACGTGGAGGATGTTGTTTCGCGAAACGGTATGCTTGACGATGCGAATACCGCCAAGTCCGCCCGTCGGGAGGTACTCGTCCGACCGGAATAGCGTATTGTGGAAAATGTACTGGTGACCGGTCATCCACTTCTCGCCGCCGGCGAAGCCCATCTTCAGGAAGTATCCGCCGCTGGCGTCCGGTTGCCACTGGCTGCGAGCGCAAACGTTGCGCCAGATGTAAAGCGGCCCGATCGACGTCGCCGCATTGCCGATCATCATCATGGATTGCGTGATGTAGTTATCCCAGACGCGGTTGTTGCGGTTGCCCCCTTCCACCTCCAGACCGTCGTCCCAGCAGTGGCTCACGAGGTTACCGTAGATGTCCGAGTCCGGCCCGGGCGACCCGCGGAAACTGCCGTTGCTGCCGGCGCCAATGATGTCGTTATACATGTGTTCCAGGTCCGAGTAACACTCGTTGTAGCGGATGACGTGATTGCCCGCCGTGTTGAACAACGAAATGCACTGCGGCCCCCGGGTGTGCGTCGGGTAGGTTGGCTCGTACCACGTGCTGCCGTCCCAACGTGGGTGATGCAGCTTGCATCGTTGGATTATCAGGCGTTTCAAGGTGTCGCTGTGCGAGAGGATGGCCGAGTCCATGTTGAACCCAAAGCCCCGCTCGGGATTAAGCCGGCCCCAGTCCGAGACGTCACAGTCCTCGATGACCATGTCGTGGCCGCCCTCGATTCGGATGGCGCCGATCGGCGATCTGCGAGTATTGTCGGCCGCACCGGCACCCTTAAGCGTGAAGCCTCGAACGATCACGTAGGAAGCGTCGATCGTGATACACGAATCGTGCTGGTGGCCCACGTCGATGGTCGCATCCCGGCCATCGTAGACTCGCCAAGCGTCCGGCGTACCCGATTCGGTGATCGCCAGCGGAGCGTCGCGGTCGGCCACGCGGACCGTTTCGCCAACTGGGAAATCCTCGCTCCAGGTCGTTGCGGTCAGATTGGTGCTAGTCTGCGTGCCGGCGAGGGTCAGTTGGATTTCGTACGTGGTGGCCGGCGCAAGGTGCACGATGCTGCCGCGGTAGTCGGCCAGATCTTCGTCCGTGTCCGGGATGGGGTTGTAGCGCATGGACAGCCCCTCGCTCCAATCGCTCGCGTCTTGCCGCCGATAGCGAACCGCGACTTCCTTGTCCGCAGCTCCGCCCTCGGGCGACCAGTACAGCCCCAGACAATGAAACGTCGGGATTGCAGACGGGGTTGGACTCCCGCCCTGGGCATCCGCTCCCGCAACGTCGATTTGCATGGCCTGATTGCAGAGCAGAAACAGAATCGCGGCAGTCAACAATCGGTTTCTGAGAAAGATGAGTTTCATGGTTAGTTCCTAGATGTTGTCAAGGTCGTTCTCTTTAGCTTCCTGCTCAGGACCAATGCGAGCATAAAGACAACGAGGACGATTCGGAAACGGCGTTCGAGATTCTGGCGGTGCATGGCGAGCTTCAACGTTCCCCAAGCCAGCGGCCTGGGGAAGGCCCAATTGAGTTTCGGCCGACAAACGTCGGCAAACGTGTTCTCCTTGCCCTTTCTCAGGCTACCAAATACCGATGGAAGATGCGACAATGAAACGCGTTTATGACAACCTGAGAGGTACTGTTGATGTTTGCCGAAGAGTTCTCAGAGCGTGTCCCGGAATTCAGTACGATGGCCCTCCGAGGCCGTCGAGACCGTGTTTTCGACGGCCTCGGAGGGCCATCGTACGGTCAAGACCAACTCGACGGCGGATTTCGCGACACGCTCTCAGAGCTGTCCGGCCGTTGCGGGATACTGATCTTGATTTGGAGTGTGGCACTGGGGTTGGCCTACTGCGCGACGGAGTGCACCGGTCAGGAGAACCCTCAATCCAAAGACGACAAACCGGCCGCCGAACCGTGCCGCAGTGATCCATCGTCTAACGAGCCCTGTGTCGATCCAACCAAGATACCGCGATTTGGCGCGAATTCGCCGTTCGACGGCGACCAAAAGACGCCATTGCTCAAGAAGGAACGACGCCTATGGGCAAACTCGTGGATCTGGGCCAAGGCACCGGAGTTCGAGGTCGAAAAGTGGCTGACCGACAAGCCCGACACAAAGGGAAAATATGTTCTGATCGAATTCTGGGCTACCTGGTGTGGACCCTGCCGGCGATCAATTCCACTGTTGAACGGCTTGCACAGAAAGTACGGTGATGAGTTCATCGTGATCGGCATCTGTGAGGAAGCTGAAGAAGAAGCGCGAAAGCTGAACGAGAAACACCCACAGACGCCACAAATCGAATTCTACAGTGCCATCGACACCAAGAAACGCATGAAGGACAAATTGGGCGTCTGGGGGATTCCCCACGTGATCATCCTCGAACCGGGCGGCCATGTGATTTGGGAAGGCTTTCCGCTCCAGCCAGGCTATGAACTGACCGACGAGATTGCCCAGAGAATCCTCGCAGTCGGCCGAAAGCTCCGCGCGAAGGACAGCGACGCTGCTGTCAAGCAAGACGCGGAAAAAGCCAAGGCAAATTGACTCGGCTGAAACCCCACGTGATCCACCACTTACTCCTAACAGGAATCTGTTTCTATGAAGCGCTCGTATTCTCTTTTCACGATTGTCCTCACTACTCTCATCGCGTCCGTGCTCACGGCCGTCGCGGCTGATCAGCCGTCCGGCACGACTGCGAAGTGGGTCGAGGCGATGCTTGAGTCGCGCGCCGCCGTGCTTGCCAAGCATCAACCACAACCCGAAGACGTCGTGACTGAGGAACTCTCGGGCGCGGCGATCAAAGACCTGGAAATCGACATCAGCGGGTGGAAGGAAGTCTGGCTCGTCAGTCGACCTCAACGTTCCATTCTTCGGAACATGGACGGAGATCGCGCACGCCAGCGGAAACCGTTTGCGCAACGGCGAGGCCATTGAACCGATCGCCGAGCGGCATCGCGAACTGCTGCAAATGTACGTTGGCATCACAACCAACGTGGAACTGGATTCGTTACGCCCGCGTTTGGATCACGTGAAATTCGTGCCACCGCCCGAGCAAAACGAGGCGGCACGCGACTATCCGGCGATGGCTGGTTGGCCGCTTAATCGTGAGGCGGCCGCCGCGTTGCAGACCGCGGGAGGCGCGGCCAGCAAGAGTGTCGATCTGGGCGACGAACTTAAAATCGAACTGGTCCGCATCCCCGCCGGCCGCTTCGTCATGGGCGACCGAATAGGCGATGAGCCGCTTCAGGCGGTCGAAATCGAACGACCGTTTTGGATGGCCAAGACCGAGACGACCAATGCCCAATTCCGTCGCTACTTCCCAGAGCACGATTCTCGGTACATCGACCAGTGGTGGAAGGATCACACGACGCCCGGATCCCGGCGAATCGGCCCGAGCAACCTGTGATCCGCGTTTCGTACGACGAGGCGATAACGTTTTGTGAAAAGTTGTCCGACGCCACTGGCTTGAAGTTCACTCTGCCCACCGAATCCCAATGGGAGTGGGCCTGCCGAGCCGGCACGGCCGCGCCCGTCTCGTTCGGCGCGGCGGATGCCGATTTCTCGCCTTTCGCCAACCTGGCCGACGAAAGCGTCCATCGGATTGTCGTCAAAGGCGTCAACCCGAAGCCCGCAGCGCATCAAGACTACTCTGCATTCATCCCGCACGCTCCGGGCATCGACGACGGCGAAATGACCGTCTCGGACGTCGCATCCTACGCGACAAACGCCTGGGGACTGTTCGACATGCACGGAAACGTCAGCGAGTGGACGACGACGGACTTCGCCGCGAGTGATCCTCGTAAGATCGTGCGAGGCGGAAGCTGGCGAGACAGGCCGCATCGCGCGCAGCGGTTTTCGGTTACCTTACCAGCCCTGGCAGAAGGTATTCAATGATACTAATAAAGGTCTCCGAGAAATCGTGTGGCACACTTGAGTGTCGAGCGGA
>JACKQG010007740.1_pt1 | contig 10691 bp, 11 predicted proteins | sample 8237621 | NCBI WGS metagenome assembly JACKQG01 (sample SAMN15677084, study PRJNA649215) | marine metagenome | biome: marine; feature: Black Sea; material: saline water; isolation source: suspended particulate matter (SPM) from the Black Sea western gyre | collected 2013-06-09/2013-06-10 | depth... | reverse complement strand
TGTTCATTGCCGAATTTCCGGAGTTGCAGACCATTATGCTGAAAATGATGAACAAGCAATTGAGATCACACGAAATATTTTAGAAAATATAATTTCACCCCAGAAACATCCTTTAGAACGATTTCAACCTGAAGAACCTGCTTATGACCCAAAAGAACTTTATGGAATAGTACCAAAAGATCTAAAAAAATCCTTTGATATGAGAGAAGTTATTGCCCGAATCGTTGATGGCAGCGAATTTCATGAATTCAAAGAACTTTACGGTCAGACATTGATTTGCGGATTTGCGAGAATTATGGGTTACCCTGTTGGAATCCTGGCAAATAATGGAGTTCTGTTTTCGGAATCTTCACAAAAAGGAGCTCATTTTGTTTCTTTATGTTCAGTAAGAAAAATTCCACTTCTGTTCCTGCAGAATATTACAGGTTTCATTGTTGGAAAAAGGTACGAACATCAAGGAATTGCCAAAGACGGAGCTAAACTTGTTCATGCTGTGGCCAATGCTCAAGTTCCGAAATTCACAATTATCATCGGTGGTTCATATGGAGCAGGAAACTACGGTATGTGTGGTCGTGCTTATAGTCCGAGATGTTTGTGGATGTGGCCAACTTCAAAGATCTGTGTAATGGGCGGAGAGCAGGCTGCTGGTGTTCTAACAGATGTTAAAGTCAGAGCGCTAACCAGGCAAGGTAAAAAACTTACCAAAGCAGAGATCGAAGAGATCAGGAAACCGATCCTCGAGAAATATGAGAATGAGTCGAGTACATATTATTCCACTGCAAGATTGTGGGATGATGGAATAATAGATCCCCTGGATACAAGAAATATTCTTGGTCTGGCGATTTCAATGTCGCTTAATGCATCCATTCCCGATCATAAATTTGGAGTGTTTCGTATGTAATTCATTGATGTAAACAGATGTCTATGATGTAAACAGAAAAGGAATAAAAAAGGTAGAATCATTGATGAATACTGATAAATGCTGATGAAAACAGATGAGGGATTCAAATGATAAAATATTTATTCAGTAAACTAACAGAAAATATTATCGGTTTATGTATGGAAGTGCATAATACTCTTGGACCGGGATTTCCAGAAAAGGTATATCATAATGCTTTGAAAATACTTTTTCCTAAGAATAATTTTGATATTGAATCAGAAAAAGAATTCAATGTAATCTATCTTAATGAAATAGTTGGTAAATTCAGAGTTGATTTTATTATAAACAAAAAGATTATATTAGAAATAAAAGCAGTAACTGGAGATTTATCAGGTGTATTTAAAGCTCAAATTATATCATATCTCAAAGCATCAGGTCTTGAAGTTGGAGTTTTAGTCAATTTCGGAAATGAAAAACTAAATTTTAAACGCTTTGCCAGATATAAGAATTTTGAGAAATAGCACTATGAAATTAAATTCATTGTTATCAGTCTTCATCAATGATAAATCAGTTTAAATCAATGAAAAAAAGGAAAAGAAATGGTAAAAAGTAAATTAGAGACAATCTCATTCCAACAAAAAAATAAAATTGCTTATATTACTCTTAATCGTCCTGAAATCCATAATGCCTTTAATGATATAATGATCTCCGAATTAACTAAAGTTTTTGATTATTTGAAAGATCAAGATAATATTCGGGTAATAATCTTAACTGGAAAAGGAAAATCATTCTGTGCCGGTGCAGATCTAAAATGGATGAAGAAAATGAAAGATTTTTCTTATGAAGAGAATTTAGAAGATTCACTCGCTCTTTCTAAAATGTTCTATAAAATGTATTCAATAAAAAAACCGACGATCTGTCTAGTAAATGGAGCAGCAATCGGAGGAGGAACCGGATTAGTTGCAGTTTGTGATATTGCGATAGCAGCAACTCACGCAAAATTCAGTTTTAGTGAAGTTAAGTTAGGATTGGTTCCTGCTTGCATTTCTCCGTATGTTGTGAAAAAATGTGGTGAAGGTCGTTGCAGGGAATTCTTCCTGACAGGAGAAAGATTAACAGCAGAAAAAGCCTGTAATGCTGGACTTATTAACTTTATCGTTCCCTTAGAAGAGATGAATGATTTTGCAGAAAGTATTACAAAACAACTGATAACCAGCGGACCGGAAGCTATTGGAATGTGCAAAGATTTGATAAGCAAAGTTCCAGAAATGTCTCTAAAGGAAGCAGGTGAATATACAGCGGAAGTTATATCAAAAATGCGAATTTCCGACGAAGGTCAGGAAGGCATGAATGCCTTCTTTGATAAACGAAAACCAAAATGGGCGAAATAGTAATTTACCGCAGAGGTCGGAGAGGTCGCAGAGATGAATGAAGGTGAAAGATTAAATCAAATTACGGAAAATATTATTGGAATTGCCATTGAAGTCCATCGAGCATTGGGTCCGGGACTTCTTGAATCTGCTTATGAAACTTGTATGTTTTATGATTTGAGACAAACAGATATGAAAGTTAAACACCAAAAACATCTTCCGATTCTCTACAAAGGAATTAAACTCGACTGTTCTTATCGTTTGGATTTCTTTGTTGAAGATTCTGTTATTGTTGAACTTAAATCTGTCGAAAAATTGCTTCCAATCCATAAATCACAATTATTATCTTATTTAAAAATTTCTGGTTGTAAAGTCGGTTTATTGATAAATTTCAATGTTAATATGCTAAAGAAGGGCGGAATTAAAAGAGTTGTGAATAATTTTCCTGATTCTCCGCGCTCTCCCCGTCCTCTGCGGTGAATAAAGAAGATAATTATGTTTAAGAAAATATTAATAGCAAATAGAGGAGAAATTGCCATCCGAGTTGCGAAAGCGTGTAAGGAACTTGGAATTTCCACTGTTGGAGTTTACTCGACGATAGATAAAAAATCACTTCATCTTCGTTTTATGGATGAAACTGTCTGGATCGGCGATTCTCCAGCAATTTCCAGTTATTTAAATATCGAAGCTATTCTGGAAGCTGCGAAGAAAACCAAAGCAGAAGCTATCCATCCTGGATATGGCTTCTTAGCTGAAAATGAAAAATTTGCCAAAGCCTGTGAAGATGCCGGAATCATCTTTATCGGACCTAGTTCAAAAGCATTATCTTTAGTCGGAGACAAAGTTGCTTCACGTAATACAGTAAAAAAAGTAGATGTTCCCATCATTCCCGGTATGCACATGACCAGCACTGATATTTCCTTATTCAAAAAAACAGCAGAAAAAACTGGATATCCAGTTATGATCAAAGCTTCCATGGGTGGTGGTGGAAAAGGAATGCGAGTAGTTCATAATGAAAAAGATTTGGAAAAAAGTATCGCTATCAGTCAAAGAGAAGCATTAAGTTCTTTTGGTGATGATTCTATTTATTTAGAAAAATACATCGAGGAACCGCGTCATATAGAGTTTCAGGTTTTAAGGGATAATTATGGAAATTGCGTTCATCTTTTTGAGCGGGAATGCTCCATCCAAAGACGGCATCAGAAGATCATTGAAGAAACTCCATCTCCAGCTTTGAATGATGAATTAAGAATTGAAATGGGAGAAGCAGCAAAAAAAGTAATCGAAGCTTCTGATTATACAACTGCCGGAACTGTTGAATTCCTTCTGGATAAAAATAAAAAGTTCTATTTCCTGGAAGTTAATGCGCGAATTCAGGTAGAACATCCGATAACTGAAATGGTTACTGGAGTTGATCTAGTTCGTGAACAGATAAAAATTGCAGCGTGTGAGAAACTTCTACTTTCTCAAGATCAGATCAAGCAGAATGGACACGCCATTGAAACCCGGATTTATGCTGAAGACCCTGATAATAATTTTGTTCCCTCTCCGGGTAAAATTCTGTTCCTATCTGAACCTAAAGGACCCGGAATAAGGGTTGATTCTGGTATCTATCAAGGTTGTAATATCCCTCCTCACTACGATCCCATTCTTTCAAAATTAATTGTCTGGTCGGAAAACAGAAATATGTCGATTGTCAGAATCTCTGAAAATTTAAAAGAGTACATTATTTTAGGAATAAAAACCAATATCGGGTATTTGAAACGAATCATCGATTCTAAAAACTTTGCCAGTGGTGATTATGACACTCACTTTATTGATGAGCATGAAGAGTCACTTCTTCCAAAACAGGAAAAATTAAATATTGCTTTAATAGCTGGCGCGTTAAATAAATCTTTAGGAATAAGCAAAAGAGCAAAAGAATATGATTCACAATATTCTCAAATGACAACCCCCTGGCAAGAAATTGGAAAATGGGAGATATGTTCATTGAGTTAAACTGAATAATTGAGATAGACTGAAAAAAAAATTTATTTATTATGTTTTCTCTGTTTATCTCAATAATAAGGAATTTTTATGAATTATAAGTTTAATTTTTTAGAAAAGACTCATAAGATCAATCTAGAAAAAGCAGATGATCTTTTCAAAATCATTATAAATGATAAACAGGAATATACTATTACGGATGTTGAAGTTGAATCTAATCTGATCTCATTCAAAGCTGACGATAAAACCTATAATATCTATTGTTTCTCTGATAAAGATAAAACTCATCTTTCAATTGATGGTGAAAATTATACCCTGGAATTAGAAAAAGACATAGCTACAAAAGCTAAGACAGGCAAACAACAAAAAGGGAATAGTGTTTTTTCCCCTATGCCGGGATTATTAGTTAAAGTCCCGGTTTCAGTGGGTGATAAAGTAAAATCCGGAACTACACTTGCCATCGTGGAAGCAATGAAAATGCAAAATGAACTTCCTTCTCCCAGAGATGGGATCGTGAAAAAAATCAATGGAAAAGAAGGAGAACAGGTTGACGCTTTGCAGGTGATTGTGGAATTGGAATAAAAATTATAAATGGGGGAAAAATGAATTATAAATACCTAATTGTTGAACAAAAAGGAAAAATCGGTTACATTAAATTCAATCGACCCGAAGTTCTCAATGCAGTAAATATCGAGACAGTTCTTGAAGTAGAAAAAGCGATGCAGGATTTTAACACCAACAAAGACGTTCTTGTAATAATTATAACAGGTGAAGGAAAAGCATTCGTTGCTGGTTCGGATATTTCCCGATTAGCTCAGATGGATTCACTCGAAGCGCGTGAATACAGCAAGATAGGACAGCGGGTTCTATCTTTTATAGAAAATATGGAAAAACCGGTTATTGCTGCTATTAACGGTTTTGCTCTTGGTTCAGGGTGCGAAATTGCTATGGCATGTGATATTCGGATCGCATCGGAAAAAGCTAAACTGGGTCAACCGGAAGTGAAACTCGGAATTATTCCCGGACACGCAGGTTCACAAAGACTTCCCAGATTAGTTGGAATCGGAAAAGCAAAAGAACTTATTTTTACAGGAGATATCATCGATGCAAATGAAGCAATGAGGATCGGTTTGGTGAATCAAGTTGTAAGTCCAGAAACTTTGATGGAAGAAGTAGAAAATATAGCTAAAAAAATCATTGCCGTTGGATCTACTGCAGTTAGAGTTGCCAAAACAGTTATCAATCGCGGAATGGATTCCAACCTGACAACAGCAAATTCTTATGAAATGGAAGCCTTCAGTATGTTATTCTCAACCGATGAAGCAAAAGAAGGAATGAAGGCATTTATGGAAAAAAGAAACCCAAACTTTTAGCCACGAAGGAACACGAAGGAAAATAAAAATATAATGAGTTTATTATACGAAAATGAAGTATATGAAATAATGGGAGCTGCTATCGAAATTCATAAAGAACTCGGACCAGGTTTCCTTGAATCTGTTTATGAAGAAGCTATGATCATTGAATCCGTAAATCGAAAAATACCACATAAAATACAAGTTCAAATCCCCATATATTACAAAGGGAAAAAATTGGATAAGAAGTTTATTGCAGATTATATTGGATTTGGAAAAATAATTGCAGAATTTAAGTGTATTCCAAAATTAACAAAAATTGAAGAAGCTCAAATTTTAACTATTTAAAGGCAACAGAAATGAAAGTTGGATTGTTAATTAATTTCGGAAGTAATGGTAAATTAGAATGGAGAAGATTCATAAGAACTAATGAAAATATAAAATAAAACCACTTTGAACGTCTCGAAAATCAAATAACTATAAATTTTTGTGATACTTAGCGTTCTTCGTGGCTAATATTTAAAAATGGAGGATTTAATGAACTTAGACGAAAGATTACAAAATGTAACTGTAATCGGAGCAGCGGGAAAAATGGGTAGCGGGATTGCTGTTCTCGTTTCCCAGGAAATGTCCAAACTGAAGCTTAAATCTGAAAACAAAGACAAAATCTTCAGGTTGAATCTGGTGGATATTACAGAAAAAGTTTTAGATGGTCTTCGCAGCTATATGAAAATGCAACTTGTAAAAGCTGCTGAAAAATCAACTGTTCTCTTGAGACAGATTTATGAAGACAGGAAAGATTTGATCGAGAATGGAGAAATTATCAATGCCTTTGTTGATGACACTTATGCTCTTTTAAATTTCACAACCGATTATAATATTGCTAAGGATTCACATCTTATCTTCGAAGCGATATTTGAAAATGAGGAAATCAAGATCAAAGTACTGAAAAATTTAAAGGAAATTTGTTCTAATGACGCTTTATTCCTGACCAATACTTCCAGCATCCCGATATCCTATCTCGATGAACAAGCAGGACTGGGTGGAAGGATCGTAGGTTATCATTTCTATAATCCACCAGTAATTCAGAAATTGGTGGAGATCATTTATGCTGATAATACGACTGAAGAATTGAAAGAAACCGGTCTGGAATTTGGTAAGAGATTGCGTAAGAAATTAGTTCCAGCTGCAGATATTTCCGGTTTTATCGGGAATGGACATTTCAGCAGGGACGGACTTTATGCTATGAACAAAGTGGAAGAACTCAAAGATGAATACGGTTATCACGGTGCGCTTTATATTATGAATAAAGTATCTCAGGATTTCCTAGTACGTCCTATGGGAATCTTCCAGCTTATCGATTATGTTGGACTCGATGTTTTCCAATCTCTGTTAAGAGTGATGCGAACTCATCTTAAACTCGAACATCTGAATAGTGATCTGCTGAATAAATTTATGGATAAAACGATCGCTGGAGGACAAAATCCGGATGGTTCCCAAAAAGACGGATTTATCAAATATGAAAAGAATCGTCCTGCAGGAGTTTACAACATCGAGGAAGGAAAATATTATATGTTCGATGAAGAATGGGCTGCGGAAATTGACAAAAAGCTTAATCCTACCAATGAAAAATTTGCACCCTGGAGAGCACTTCTGATGGATGCCAAAAAAATGGAAAAACTTGAAACTCATTTCGGTAATTTGAAAGGAATGAACACTTATGGTTCAAATATAGCTCTCGATTTCCTGAAAACAACCAAAGAAATCGGTGAAAATCTGGTCAAAGACGGAGTTGCAGATTCCGAGAAAGAAGTAAATGATGTTCTAATGAATGGATTCTTTTGGCTTTACGGACCAATAAATAATTTCATATAAAGGAGATATCATGTCATATTTTAGAAAAAAAATATACGCTTGTGCACCATATTATACGGTTGCTTTAGGAACAGGACGAAAAGAATTTCATCCTAAAAAACTTCGTCCGGGAATCGAACATTATATCAAGGAAGCAGGACTCGGTTCGATATCTCAAATCCAGAATCCGGAAAATATCGACGAAGGTGTAATCGGGAATTTCATTGCAGCAAGATTCTGCAAACAAGGTAACCTTGGTGGTTTCTTTCCGTATGTTCATCCCACTTTTCAATATAAACCTTGCACTCGTGTTGAAGGAGCATGTGATTCAGGAGGATTGGCCTTAACAACTTCTATTAAAACTATTCTGGCAGATTTGGCTGATGTTGTTTTGTGTATTGGAGTCGAGGTTCAGAACTCTGTAAAAGCAATTTACGGAGCAGATTTTCTTGCTGCTGCTGACTGGTTTTCTGGCAATAGAAAAAAAGGTCATGTTTATTTTTTTCCTGATTTATTTTCTCAAAGAGCAGGAGCTTGTTTTGAAAAGCACGGACATGACAAAATTCGAGCAGGAATGGCTCAGTGGTATGTAAATGCTGTTGAAAATGCCCGCAAAAATCCTGAATCGCAGGAATACCATAACAAAAATTCCGACCTTTTCGGAACAGGTATGATGAAGCCAAATCCAAAAGCATTCTGCGAACATATTAATGTCTTTGACTGCTCAAAAGTTTCTGATGGCGGAGCAGCAATAATTTTTGCTTCTGAGGAAGGATTAAAGAAAATCGGAGTCGATAAAAAAGATGCAATAGAAGTTATTTCTTTTGCTCAGGTTCAAGATAATTTAACAACTCCTCCACCTGATCTAACAAAGCTGTCAACCTGCGAAATCGCAGCAAAAAGAGCACAGGAAAGAGCAGGAATCAAACCTTCTGAACTCGGAGTCCTGGAAGTTCACGATTGCTTTACAATTGCTGGATTAATGGCAGTTGAAGCAGCTGGTTTGGTCAGATACGGAGAGGGAGCAGATTTCGTGAAAGAAGGAAATACAAAATTAGATGGAATAATCCCTACCAATACAACCGGAGGTCTTGTGGGTTATGGTCATCCAACCGGAGCAACCGGAGTTAGGCAGGCTTGTGATATTGTTAAACAACTCTCCGGAAAATCTGGTGACTGTCAGGTCGAGATCAAATCCGATAAACCTTTTGGAATGATGTCCAGTATGGGTGGAAATGATAAGACCGTAGTGGCTATGATTTTTCAAAAATAGTATCTGATACTTTTTTAGGACGCAAGAATTACTATTCTTACGTCCTTTTTTATTTCTTGAAAATCACAAAGATTGACATTTAAATATTGAATAAAAACAGTTGTTTCAAATATATTTTAATAAGGAATTAAATATGAAAATAGCTCTTGCCTCCGATCATGCCGGATACGAATTAAAAGAAGCCATTAAAGAATTTTTAAACGAACATAAACTCACAGACTTTGGTACTCACTCAATCGAATCAATGGATTATCCCGACACCGGGTTCAAAGCTGCAGAAGCAGTTGCCAGAGGTGAATGCGAAAGAGGAATCTTGATCTGTGGAAGTGGACTTGGAATGAGTATTGTAGCTAACAAAGTGAAAGGAATCCGGGCAGCTCTATGCAATTCAGTGGAACTTGCACGCTTATCACGTAAGCATAACGATGCAAATATTCTTGTTCTTCAGGGACGGTTTATTTCCCATAGCTTGGCAAAAGAGATCATTAAAGTCTGGTTTTACACAGAATTTGATGGAGGAAGGCACCAGAGAAGAATTGATAAAATATCAAGATATGAAAAAGGAGAAAAATAAAAAATGAGATTCATAAAAAAACAAGACCCCGAATTATATGCAGCGATGCACAGCGAATTGAAACGCCAATCTGAAAACCTGGAACTGATCGCTTCCGAAAATTTTGTTTCCAGAGCTGTATTGGAAGCTGCCGGATCTGTTCTTACCAATAAATATGCCGAAGGCTATCCATACCGCTGGAGCAAAAAAACAGATAAAATTAATTATGAATTATACGGACGTTATTATGGTGGCTGCGAATTCATCGATGAAGTGGAAAAACTTGCTATCGAAAGAGCCAAAGAAATTTACGGTGCAGAACATGTAAATGTGCAACCACATTCCGGCTCACAGGCAAATATGGCTGCTTATTTTGCCATCATCAATCCCGGTGATACAATCCTTAGTCTGGAACTTTCTCACGGCGGACATCTAACTCACGGACATCCTCTAAGTTTCTCCGGAGCTCTATTTAATATCGTTCCTTATGGAGTTAACAAGGAAACCGAGCAATTCGATTATGAAGAAATCAGGAAAATCGCTCTTAAAGTTAAACCACAAATGATTCTGACTGGAGCAAGTGCATATCCGCGAAAAATAGATTTTACCAAATTTCGGGAGATAGCAGATGAAGTGAATGCAAAATTCGTGGTAGATATGGCACACATAGCCGGGCTGATTGCTGCTGGTTTACACCAAAGTCCAATTCCTTATGCCGACGTTGTTACAACCACAACCCATAAAACATTGCGTGGTCCGCGTGGTGGTATGATACTATGCAAAGAAGAATATGCCAAAGCTGTTGACCGCTGGGTATTCCCGGGCACACAAGGCGGTCCTCTTATGCATATTATTGCTGCTAAAGCCGCTGCTTTCAAAGAAGCTCTTACACCTGAATTCAAAGAATACCAAAAACAGATTATATTAAATGCTACTAGTTTGGCACAAGCCCTTTCAGAAAAAGATTTCAATCTCGTTTCAGGTGGAACAGACACACATCTTATGCTCGTCAATCTGGGAACAGAAGAAGAAGGTGGTCCTTCCGGTAAAAAAATGGAAGGCTGCCTGGATTTAGCTGGAATTACTGCTAATAAAAATACTGTTCCTTTTGATACGAGAAAACCATTCGTTGCTTCCGGTATTCGTCTGGGAACTCCAGCAGTTACTACACGCGGAATGAAAGAAGAGCAAATGAAACAGATTGCAGAGTTTATTTTGCAGGTTCATATCAACTACCAGGACGAAGAAAAACTTTTTGCCATCAAGAAAGAGGTTGGTGAATTTTGCTCCCAATTCCCGCTTTATGCCGACCTGTTAAATGAAAATAAATAGTCGTTAAAGCCTGCCGAATAAGGTGGGCTTTTTTTATCATTTTTCACACTTGTTTATCTAAGTTCAAAATGTAATTAAAAAATTATCTGCT
>JACKQG010003700.1_pt2 | contig 10691 bp, 5 predicted proteins | sample 8237621 | NCBI WGS metagenome assembly JACKQG01 (sample SAMN15677084, study PRJNA649215) | marine metagenome | biome: marine; feature: Black Sea; material: saline water; isolation source: suspended particulate matter (SPM) from the Black Sea western gyre | collected 2013-06-09/2013-06-10 | depth... | reverse complement strand
CTCAAGGGGGAGAAGTGCTAGCGCGTACATTCTTCTATAATTGGTTGCCCCAGAAAGATTCCTCTCCTTTGACGTCTGTCCGGTAACCGATGGACCTGTCCAGCTCCTAACGGAGGATGAGGATTTGCCCTGTGGAATAGATACTGAATTGTTCACATAAATCGAAAATATTAGAAATGAAATGGGTTGTGTGATTTGATAAACATTGATTCCTATTCCACAAGGTAAACCCTTCCGAGCCAGTCGGTGAACAGGCATACTTATCATCGGTCTTAAGTCCGATTTAGTTCTTGATTACCTAATTCCCTATTCCCCAATTCCCTGATGATGACGGTATTGATCTCATCACGAACCCACATTGCAGGATTTTTTTAAAAGGCTAAAGCCTAAATTCCGTTGTAAACTCTGAAGGGATGATATAGAAAATATTGTAGATTTTCTGATAACTCCGCAACCGTGCACAGAACCTCCTGCGGAATGCGGATAAGACGATTATTTAATAAACCCACTGTCACCCCGTCAAATGCCGGGCAGGCGATCCGTACCAGGATCAGTGACGGTTTGTATTCCTGATTCCCTAATTCCCTATTCACCTATACCTTATACCCTTATACCCCAATACCCTAATTTCCCAATACCCTAATTCCCGATTCCCTATGGTTTCTACTGCCTTATAAATTAATTGTTGTGGGATAATTTGGTTCGTTCTGGTACATACTGTCAATGAGCTCAACGATATGCAGGACATTCATAGATAAGTTTTGCCGTCGTATTCCCCAATCGAGCTGTATTTGACATCCTGGATTGGCAGTAATAATCAAATCAGCTCCTGACTGTTTAATAAAATTCACTTTTCTATCAAGGATTTCTATTGACATTTCTGTCTGTGTAACGGTGTAGATACCTGCATTCCCACAGCAGTGATCACTCTCCATCAGGGGAAGTAAAGTAATGCCAGGTAGATTGTCTATCAACTTTTTGGGCTCTTTCGTTATTCCCTGGGCGTGGATGAGGTGACACGGTTCATCATAGACCACTTTTTGATTCAGGGGAGATTCAGGAATGCGGAAATCAATTTCAGATAAAAATTCTGTCACATCTCTCACCTTTTTGATAAACCTTTCAACCTCAGGGTCATTGGGAAAAATGTGGTGATAATCTTTTAATTGTGCGCTGCAGCCGGCAGCATTTACGATAATTGCATCGAATGTATTGTCATTGAAAGCTGAGATATTTTTTAGGGCGAGTTGTTTGGTCATTTCCAGATCACCGGAATGGCTGTGAATGGCACCACAGCAGGTTTGCTCTTTTGGGATAACAACATCGAAGCCATTCCAGTTAAGGATCCGGATAGTGGATGCATGAACATTGGGGAAAATATGATCCATAACACACCCTGTAAAGAGGGAAACACGTCCCTGTTTTTCGCCAGTTGCTGGGAAAATTTGGGTTTTGTTTTTCCCAAATCGTTTTAGGGGGATTTGAGGCAGTGTATTTTGAAGAGCTCTGATTTTTTTTGGGAAAAGATATTTTATTAGAGTGTTGATTGTGAGCCATTGAATTCCAGCCCGCTGATAAAGCCAGATAATTCCTGCAAGGACGGAAAGGGTTCGATGAGAAAGAATAACCCTCCGAAGAATTGTGTTTGAAATCCATTTATTTATTCTGGTTTGTTTTCTGTGAGGTGAAACGAGGTCACGTGTTTTTTCAATCAATTGTCCGAATCTGACTCCAGATGGACAGGCAGATTCACAAGCACGGCAGATGAGACAGAGATCGGTGTGTTTTATGAGGGAATCTGTCAAACCAATCCTTCCACCGAGAGCAGCGTTCATAAAATACAGCCGCCCTCGTGGACTGTCCATTTCCATTCCGTTCGCCACGTATGTAGGGCAGGTGGGAAGACACAATCCGCAATGGATACATTCCTGGAGGAGTTTCCTTTCGTCATTGGAGAATAGGTCAATGGGAAAAGAGTACGAGCCAGTTTGAGACATCAGATTCCTCCCACGAATGTACCGGGAGCAAATATTCCCTCTGGGTCCAGTGCCATTTTTATCTTTTTCATCCAGGGAAGAGAAGAAGGAAGGATTGGCCATCGTTCGAATGTTGACTCTCGAGGTAACAATTCAAATTCTAAATAGCCACCAAGCGTTCGGATGGTACCAATAACGTTTTTGATAAATTCAGAAGCATCATCATCTTCAGGACAGTGAATGTAAACGATACCTGAATCCGGGAAAATTTTCAGGGAATAACCTTGGGTTAAATGAGGGAATATTGAATTAAAGAATGACTTTAGATACTTTTTAATAACTGTAATTTTAGCGTTGTTTCCATCTTTAGGATATGTTTGATTAACTACTTTCCAGAAACGATTAGACTCGGCTGAAGAAAGAGTTGTACAATTTAGTGCTGGACTGGTTTTTATTATAGAAAATAGGCGATCTATTTGGGGAGTTATCGCTTTTTCACCACCTGCCAAACTGATAAAATATGTCCAGTTTGTTCCACCCGATGGGTTCCATACTCCGTTGGTGATGCAGGTGCTTTCTATATCTAAAGGAATTTTTCTGAGATCAGCAGTTAGTTTAACTGCTTTGTCAGGATTTTTAAAATCTGCTGCAAGTGTCACTCTCTTTTCAGGGATTGGGAATAATTTGAAGGTAATATCTTTGAGGATTCCCAACGTTCCAAGTGAACCAATGTACAGTTTGTTCAAATCGTACCCACTTACATTTTTTACAGTCTTAGCTCCTGATTTTACCGCTAAACCTTTACTGTTTATCAGAGTTGTTTCAAGTACGCAATCTCGAGCTGTTCCATAGCGATATCTTCTCGGTCCAAATGAATTAGTGGCAATAATACCACCAATGGTGGAAGAGTTAGTGTGTGGAGGATCCAGTGAGATCATTTGTCCATTTTTAGATAGCTGTTCTTGAACGGAAGAAAATGTCATTCCGGCTGGTACTGTAGCTACCAGATCAGCAGGAGAGTGGTCAAGATCAGATGGAATTCTTTTCAGCGAAACAGATACATCCAGGAATTTTTTACCGTAGGAAAAGAGATGAGTACCACCACCGAGTGGGAATAATGTTATCTGATTCTTCCTTGCCAGTTTAACCAGTTCGCAGACCTGTCCGATTGTTGAGGGGTACACGGTCAGTTGGGTGGGGAGTGCCTCCTCAGATAGACTTATTTCCTTTGTGGAAAATATGGATTTCAGTTTATTTCCAATTGTTTCAGGCGATTTCAAAGCCAACCTTTCAATTTCTTTGTCTTCTTGAGATTAATCTTGTTGCGTTTTGATTGAGTGGGGAAAATCTTATCGGGATTGAGCAGGTAATCCGGATTAAATACGTCACGAATTTTTTTCATCTGTTCCTGATCCTCCTCTGAAAACATCATTCCTAAGTATTCACTTTTTTCAGTACCAACTCCGTGTTCACCGGTAATAGATCCACCTAATTCAATGCACTTTTTGATAATTTCTTCAGACACTTTTATGGCGTTCTCAACTTCATTTTTGTCGTCAGGATTGTAAAGAATAAGTGGATGGATGTTCCCATCACCGGCGTGACAGATATTTCCTATTCGAAGACCGTATTTATTTCCAATACGGATAGTATCAGCAAGAATTTCAGGTAGTTTGGAGCGCGGAACCACTCCATCATTTGTGTAGTAGGCGGGGGTGATTTTTCCCAGAGCGCCAACAGTCTCTTTCCGACCGCGCCACAGATCTTCACGCTCCTTGTCAGTTCTTGCTATCTGAGCAATCATCGCTCTATTCGACAGGCAAATCTGCTGGATGCGTTTCATTTCTTTATCTAAGGATGTCGCAACGCCGTCAATTTCAATAAGAAGAACCGCCGTTGCATCGGTGGGATATCCCACATTCAAATGTTGTTCAACTGCTGAAATAGCTAATTGATCGATGAGCTCCATCGCAGCAGGAATGATTCCCTCTGCGATGATATTGGAAACACTAATGCTGGCGTCTTCTACGGAGTTGAAAACGACGAGTAGCGTTTTGATAGATTCCGGGTTGCGAGTAAGTTTAACTGTGACCTCAGTTATGATTCCGAGTGTTCCTTCAGAACCGGTAAAAAGTCCTGTTAAATCATATCCCGGGGAGTCCTCGCAGCGTCCGCCTATTTCTACGATTTCCCCTGTTGGTGAGACTGTTTTCATCCCAAGGACATGATTGGTGGTAACACCGTATTTTAACGTATGAGGTCCACCAGCATTTTCAGCGACGTTCCCACCAATAGTGCAAGCTTTTTCGCTGGAGGGATCGGGAGCAAAGTGATAGTTCCTGGAGGAGACGGCTTCTGTCAGGTGGAGGTTTATTACACCTGGTTGTACTACAGCGATTTCATCTTCATAATCAATCTCCAATATCTGGTTCATCCGGGAAAGTTGAATAATAACTCCGCCTTTTGCCGGCGTAGCACCCCCGCTTAATCCCGTTCCAGAAGCCCTTGCTAAAAAAGGAGTTTTATGTTCACTGCAAAGTTTTGTTATAGCGGATACTTCCTCTGTCGATTCTGGAAGGACAACCCCTTCCGGAATATTTTTGTGTAGAGTTAAGGCATCACATTCAAAAACGATGAGTTCATCAGGGTTACTAATTACTCGATCTTTTCCGAGTAATTGTTGCAGTTGCTCGATAAGCGAGAAAGTTTTTTTCATTTATTTTCTAGTGACGAATACTAAATGAGAGTTACAAAAATTGTCTGGTGAAAATAACAACTTTGGGCAGGTTAGACAAATTGAAAATAATCATAATGGTAACGAATTAATTACATGGATGAAAAGTGAATTCATCAGATCAAATTCAATTGAAAAAATAGTTTAATCCTCTTTCATTCTTTTTGGTAATGATTTTTAGAGTGTTTAAATTTTCGCTGGTAAATACATATATAAATTACCAGTTCAAGTACGAGTATTTATCCGATATAATACAAGCACTATCTAAATATTCGTTTATAACTCAATAACAATAATCCAGATTAACATATGAAAGGAGTGAATAATGAGTATCGACACTAGATTCTATCCGAACGACGATACTGTTAACAGAGCGTATATCAAATCACTTGATCAATATCATAAAATGTATGATAAATCAGTGAAAGATCCGGAAGGTTTCTGGAGTGATGTAGCTGAGCGGATTACCTGGTTTAAGAAATGGGATAAGGTAATGGAGTACGATTTTGTGAACGCTAACATTAAGTTTTTCGAAGGTGGTAAACTAAATGTCAGCTACAACTGTCTGGATCGCCATGTGGAAGCTGGGTATGGAGATCAGACTGCACTAAACTGGGAAGGAAATGATCCGAAAGAATCCTGCACTTTCACTTACAGTGAATTACTGACAGCGGTTCAGAAATTTGCCAACGTTTTGAAAAAAAACGGAATCCAGAAGGGAGATCGGGTTTGCATTTATTTACAGATGATTCCTGAATTGGCTATCGCAATGTTAGCCTGTTCCCGAATTGGTGCCGTTCATTCCATTGTTTTTGGGGCATTCAGTTCTGATTCTCTTCGAGATCGTATCAATGATTCGTCATGTAAAGCGCTGATCACTCAAGATACAGGAGTTCGTGGGATGAAGTTGAATATTCCCATGAAAGTCAATGCAGATAAAGCAGTGGAAGAGACTCCTTCCATTGAGAACATTTTTGTTGTCAAGCGCACCGGGCAGGCGGTGAATATGGAAGAGGGTCGCGATCTCTGGTGGCATGAAGAGATGGAATCGGTAGAAGCAGTTTGTGAACCAGAACAGATGGATGCTGAAGATCCTCTGTTTATTCTGTATACCTCAGGTTCTACTGGCAAACCCAAAGGAGTGCTACATACTACAGGAGGTTATCTCGTGTATACCTCTTACAGCCATGAATTGATCTTTGATTATCACGAAGGAGATATCTATTGGTGCACAGCGGATATTGGCTGGATAACAGGACATTCATACATCGTGTATGGTCCCTTGGCTAATCGAGCTGTTACCCTAATGTTTGAAGGTGTACCAAATTATCCCGATTTTGGGCGTTTCTGGGACATTGTGGACAAATATAAAATCAACATATTCTACACAGCCCCAACCGCTCTTAGAGCTCTTATGAAGGAGGGTAATAGTTGGGTCGACAGTCACGACCTATCCAGTTTACGATTGTTGGGGACAGTAGGCGAACCCATCAAGGAACCGGAATGGCTCTGGTATTACAACGTGATTGGAAAAGGAAGATGTCCCATTATGGACACCTGGTGGCAGACAGAGACAGGGGGTATTTTAATAACGCCATTACCCGGTATCACCTCTTTGAAACCTGGATCAGCGACCTTCCCGTTCTTTGGTATTGAACCTGTTATCCTGAGTGAGGATGGTAAGGAAATTGAAGGGAATAATGTATCAGGTCTTCTGGCAATTAAATCAGCATGGCCGGGTATAATGAGAACCCTCTACGGAGATCACGAACGATTCCAGAGAACTTATTTTGGATTGTACCAAGGATACTATTTTACTGGAGATGGCGCACGCCGAGATGAGGATAGCTATTACTGGATCACCGGTCGTGTGGATGATGTATTGAATGTATCTGGTCACCGTATTGGAACTGCCGAAGTTGAAGGTGGAATTGGTAAAGCGAAAGGTGTTGCTGAGGCTGCTGTGGTTGGTTATCCCCACGAAATTAAAGGACAGGGTATTTATGCTTATGTCACTTTAATGAGCGGAGTTGAGCCCAATGATGAGATTCACCAGGATATTCTTAAAACGGTTACACGGGAAATCGGTCCTCATGCAAAACCGGATAAGATCCAGTTTACCCCGGCTTTGCCGAAAACACGATCTGGTAAAATCATGCGACGGATTTTACGAAAGATTGCTGAAAACGATATTGACAATTTAGGTGATATCTCAACTCTTGCAGATCCAACAGTCGTTGATGCGCTGGTGACTGACAGGCAGTAATCTTCACTGATTAATTCGTCCGACTGAAAGAGGTCTCTTAATGTGGAGACCTTTTTCTTTTTTACTGTGTACTTCCTATTATAGAGATGTAAATAGTGTCCACAACATTTAGAAGTGGACTTCATTTATTAATACTTTTCTTAAGTTTATGATATGTATAACTCAAGTTTCGCACATCATAAACCTATGAGATTTAGTCGTTTACGCTCCTAGAATCAAGGGAGAAACGCCGTGAACGGCGTATCAGCATTTGTGTCCATTCATATCCCTAGCCCTGAAGGACTAGGCTATGGACAAACATGAGCACTTTTCTGTAACCCAATCAATGACGGCTATGTACAGAGAATCTTCCGTAGCCCAGTCGTTTACGGCTGGGGGAAAAAACAAATCCAAAATGGGGAGGGCGTTTACGCCCTTATAAACTTGAGTGTATAATAAATTACACAAGGTAATTCTTGGAGCTTTGCTTTTCATCGATTTTATTATAATTTTTCAGACCATTTTTAATTGAGGAGGTGACATCATGGCACATTTGAAAAAAGTTCAGATATCAAAACGATCCTGGGAAGAAATTCAACCGGATCTCCTTGGATTGGGCATATTTGAAGATAGTAAACTTTCCAATTTTCAGAAAGAGGTGGATAAGAAATGTGGTGGTTGCATTTCTGACCGAATTTCCACCAACGACTTTGTTGGAAAGAAGGGAAAGACGGTTGTTCTTTACACAACAGGTCCTGCAAGACGGATCCTTCTTGTTGGGATGGGGAAGCGGGAAAAGTTTGATCTTGAAATTCTTAGACAAACAGCCGGTACCGCTGTGAATATAGCTCAAAAAAACAAACTTGATTCTCTTGTTATGGAGATTCCCGGGAAAGAGGTCATTGGCGAAATTCGGTTAGCATCTCAGGAGTTTGTGGAAGGATTAATCCTCGGATCTTACAAATTTCTCGATTACAAAAGTGATACCAAGGATGAAACCGTCTTAAAATCGGTTACTATAATAAATGGTGCCAGCAGAAGTGGGGTGGGACGTGGATGTGCTATCGCTGACGCTGTTTGTTTTACCCGGAATTTGGGATTCCATCCAAGCAATGTGATTACTCCCTCGCGTTTGGCAACAGAGGCTCGGAAAATTGCCAGAGAATCGGGAATGAAATGTACTGTTTGGGGAAGAGATCAATTTACCAAAAAGGGGATGGGGGCATTCGCCAGCGTGGCAAAGGGAACGAGTGAACCCCCAAAATTTATCTTGATGGAATATCAGGGTGGTAAAAAAGGTAAAGCCCCATTTGCCTTTGTAGGAAAAGGCATCACCTTTGATTCTGGAGGTATTTCTATCAAGCCTTCAAAATCGATGGACGAAATGAAGTTTGATATGTCCGGAGCAGGTACAGTAATGGGAATTATGAAGGCAATCGGTCAGTTAAAACCCAACCTGAATATTGTCGCTGCCATAGCTGCTACTGAGAATATGCCGGGAGGACGCGCAACCAAACCGGGTGATATCGTGAAAGCATACAATGGTAAGTCAATCGAAATCCTGAATACAGATGCTGAAGGACGGTTGGTTCTGGCAGACGCTTTGGCGTATATGTCGAAGAATTATAAGCCAAGATACATTGTTGATTTTGCTACTTTAACAGGTGCCGTCGTCATTTCCCTTGGACATCGAGCCAGTGGGATTATGGGAACGGATGAGAAATTGATAGACGCTCTGAAGAAAGCAGGTGAGATCACAGGTGAACGTGTTTGGGAACTTCCACTCTGGGATGACTACTGTGAGGATGTGAAGAGTAAAATTGCGGATGTGAAAAATATTGGAGCAGAACGGCAAGCAGGAACTATTGCCGGTGGCGCCTTTCTAAAAGAGTTTGTTGATGATATTCCATGGGCACACGTGGATATTGCTGGTACTGCCTGGTGGAATAAAGACCTGCCGTACATCCCGGCAGGACCATCTGGAGTTGGAGTCAGACTTTCACTGGAACTTTTGAATATTCTTAAGTAAGCATTAAATTTATTGCTCTTTTTGAGTAAGAAAAACCAAAGAGTCACAGAGATAATAATAAATATCAAAGTATTGATTATTAGTATTTTTATGGATGTGAATTAGCGGTGTAGCTTTCCGACCCCGACACTGGGTGTGTGGGGTGCGGGACAGGCAGAGGTTAGTCCGGCAGTCGCAGGATCATAAGCCGTGTGTCGCTTGTCCAGCTACTGACGGAATGGTTCTTTAAGATAATATGGCGGTGTAGCTCAGCGGTAAGAGCAGCGGCTTCATAAGCCGTGTGTCGGCGGTTCAAATCCGCCCACCGCTACAATATGTTTTACACCTATGTTGTATTTTCTCCTACCTATGATAAAATATACATAGGCCATACAAATAGTCTACAACATCGTGTTATTCAACATAATGAAAGCAGTTCTCACGGTTGGACCAGAAGGTACAAACCATGGCAATTAATTTACCACGAAACGTTTAAGACTAAATCGGATGCCATCAAACGTGAGAGAGAGTTGAAAAGTCACCAAGGTAGAAAGTACATCCGGGAAGTTCTCATCCCAAAATATAAATCCTAGCTCAGTGGTTAGTCCGGCAGCTGCCGGATCATAAGCCGTGTATTGCCTGTCCGACTACTAGTGGAGCGGTTCAAACCTGTCCGGCTTTGACGGATCCGCCCACCGCTACAATATGTTTTACACCTATGTTGTATTTTCTCCTACCTATGATAAAATATACATAGGCCATACAAATAGTCTACAACATCGTGTTATTCAACATAATGAAAGCAGTTCTCACGGTTGGACCAGAAGGTACAAACCATGGCAATTAATTTACCACGAAACGTTTAAGACTAAATCGGATGCCATCAAACGTGAGAGAGAGTTGAAAAGTCACCAAGGTAGAAAGTACATCCGTGAAATTCTCATCCCCCAATATAAATCCAAGCTCAGAGGTTAGTTAACAGATTTAACATCTGAATTAGAGATAATATTCCAATCACCGTTATTATTTGCATTTTTTGTACAATAACCTTAACCTTGTTTTGTTCAAAATGTTAGACGCCATCATACTTGCAGGAACTCCCAGGAAGGTAAAGCACCTTATCAGGGGTAAACACAAATTTTTTACTGAGGTTAATAATAATTACCTCGGTAATCTGGTTGTGGATGCCTTAACAAAAAGCAGCGTAATCAAATCCATATATATCATTGGGAATAAATCAGAATTAGAGAAAATAGTATCAGGGGAGAAAGTACGAAAGATCATCCAGGAAAAAGGAAGCTTTTTCGCGAACGCAATCGGAGCTTTTCATCACCTTGATGATTCTGATCACCCAGACAAGCAAGTGTTATATGTAAGTTGTGATATTCCTTTTTTAACTCCGACAGCTATTGATGAGTGTGTCAGAAATGCTCCTCAGGCAGATTTTATCATGCCCTATTGCTTAAAAGAAGATTTTAAAACACTCTTTCCAAAATTCGAATGGCCGTTTCTGATCTGCAGGGAAGGAGAAATTAAACTGGGTAACATTGCTCTGGCCAAGCCAAATAAAGTTAAGAACAAGAAACTGTTTGATAGATTTTTTGACCTGAGAAAAGTCTCTTTATCGAAGGATAGAATAGAAGAATTGGTAAATATCCCCCCTATTGTATTCGAAGCACTCAGGCTAAGTGGCAAGGAGGGGGTTGAAATAGTGTCAAGGGAATTTTA
>JACKQG010007739.1_pt1 | contig 10692 bp, 7 predicted proteins | sample 8237621 | NCBI WGS metagenome assembly JACKQG01 (sample SAMN15677084, study PRJNA649215) | marine metagenome | biome: marine; feature: Black Sea; material: saline water; isolation source: suspended particulate matter (SPM) from the Black Sea western gyre | collected 2013-06-09/2013-06-10 | depth... | reverse complement strand
CCAGATATTGGTGCGTAACGCATATTTTTTATATCTCTTTCCTTCGAAGATCGGGCTATTATCGGTTAAGATCGCAAGTATTGGTGCCAGAAAGCAGGCGACTTGAAATTTTTTGGTATAGTCTTCCTCGGTTAAGTAGTCGAGCGTCAGTTGGGTCGATGCAGTTCCCTTCATCATATTGAGTGCATACCTACCCTTTTGAGCTAGATAATCTGACATAAACACATATCGCTGTTTGGGGATGAACGATATTTCTTCGATCTTTGAATGAGGTTGATATCCCAGAGCAACAAGAAGCTGGTGCTGGTCTGCGAGCCATGGTACAAGATCAAAAACAAAATTCTTATAGATCTGCTCCATCTCAGATAGAGTGGAAGTATGCTGGGTGCTAAGTTCGATTTGTGCGCCGGGTTCCAGTGTTATGGTCGAGCCATCCTTTTCCAGTCCGATAAGATCATCACCTTCAAAACTGCCAGTCCATCCTTTTTGCAATAAATAATTTAACAGATCGCGAATACCATCTTTACTATTTTCATCATAATGTACTGCAGAAAGATAATTTTCTCGCACTACAAAATGCTCGAATTCAGCTCCGATCTTCAGATTATCATGTGTCTTTTCCTGTCTGTGGAAATATTCCACTATTCTGTCGATCTGTTTATTATAATTCATTCCACACCCAGCATTCGAATTATAAAGGCATATCGCTCTGCGATGTCTTCATATTGTGCATATCTTCCTGAACCGCCATAATGTCCAGCCATGTTCGTTTTCAGAATGAGCACATTATCATCTGTTTTCATATCACGCACTTTTGCCACCCATCGAAGGGGCTGCCAGTATCGTACCCGGCTGTCATGATAGCCGGCAGTGAGCATCATGTTCGGGTATGCCTGCTCTTTGATGTTCCGATATGTATCCCAGGATAGCAGGTAATCAAAGTATTCTTTCTCGTATGGATTTCCCAGTTCATCATAATGATATTTTGTGCCCGAAGCTGTTGAATCTATCAGAACGGTGAGTTTATCCATTGATGGCACATCAGCGACAATCACTCCAAAAAGATCAGGACACCAATTTGCGATAACTCCCATAATCATGCCTCCGGCGCTTGCACCAAAAGCTGCCAGTTTCTCTGGGCTTGTATATTCATTTTGTATCAAAAATTCGGCACAGGCAATATAATCGAGAAATGTATTTTTCTTATTCAGCAATTTACCTTGTTCGTACCACTGCTCGCCTTTTTCTCTTCCGCCGCGCACATGAGCGATCGCATACACAAATCCCCTATCCAGCAAACTTATCCGGCTACGGGAAAATCCGGCAGTTCTGCTGTTCCCATACGCTCCATAGGCATGAAGATACAAGGGATTAGTTCCATCTTTCTTGAACATATCCTTTTTGTACACCAGCGAAATGGGAACTATAACTCCATCGTGAGAAGTAGCATAAACCTGTTCGGACTGATACTCATCAGGATCGAACACGCCTATCACTTCGTAGCGTTTGAGAAGTTTTCTTTCTTGTGATCTCATATTATATGCATATACGGAAGAAGGTGTGGTGAGCGAAGAATATGAGAAGTACAAGGTGTCGGTGATAAAATCCGGAGTCCATCTGTCGTAGAAGGCATACACCTTTTCAGGGAAGGTCATATAATAATCTTTATCCTCTTCAAGAAGAAAGATATGCGGCTTGATGACACCGCTGTGCTGCTCATAAACCACGATATATTCGTCAAATACGTCAAAGCCATCAATATAAATTGAATCATTATGAGGAATAAAGGTTTCCCATTTTTGAATATTGTTGCTTTTAGCGGTCATTATTTTGTAATTCGGCGCAGAATCATTAGTTCTGATAAACCACGTATCATTATTGTTGGTCATATAATATTTCACACCTTGCTTGCGTGGCTTGAACATAGAAAATTCTCCACCGGCTGGCTGATCATTTGCATCGATATACCGCACTTCCGAGGTTGTTTTGCTGTTCGTTCCCAAAACGATGTAATCATTTGAACGGGTTCTTCCAAACCACACATAGAATGCGTTATCCTCTTCCTTGTAAATGAGCTCGTCAAGTGCAGGATCTGTTCCCAATATATGCCTATAAGCAAGTTTGCTTTTCAGATTTTTCTCATTTGGTGTAACATAAAAGATGGTTTTATTATCATTTGCCCATTCCACATCATTTACAGGATATATCTCATCGGCAAGCAGCGTGTCAGCTTTAATATCTTTAATATAAAGTGTGTAACGTTCGTCTCCAGTTGTATCAACTGTATATGCCAGCAACCGTTGATCAGGACTGTACTCACGTTTACTGATCGAGAAAAACTCATGTCCTTCTGCTAGAGCATTTACATCGAGGACTATTTCTTCGGGTGCAGAGAAAGAGCTAAACTTCCTGCAATATATCAAATAGGGCTTTCCGTGTTCTCGTCTGGAGTAGTAATAATAATCTCCCCACCGAGTTGGTGCATTGACTTCCTCTTCGCCAATTCTGCTGATGATTTCATTGAAAATCGTATCTTTGAGATCAGACATTTCCGAAAGTATCGCTTCTGCATAGAGATTTTCTGCTTCAATGTATTCTATTACTGTGGAATCACTTCGCGTGTCGTCAATCATCCAGGCATAATCATCTTTTAGTTCGACGCCGTGCAGTGTTATGGATGTAGGGATTTTTCTTGCAACCGGTGGCATAATTTGTGGAGATACTGAATATTCTTTCTGACCTGTCACGTCGTAATGAGATGAAGACGGAATTTTCTGTGATGCACAATATCCAAAAAACAGGATCACGAAAATAATAAAAATCACTCTTTTCATCTAAAACTCAATTCCCAGAATATCGAACACGAACGCATATCTCAACGCTACTTCTCGATAATAACTGAATCTGCCCGAAGCACCACCATGTCCTGAAAGCTGTATTTTGAGAAGTGCAAGATTATTATCCAATTTTTTCTCACGAAGTTTTGCGATCCATTTTGCCGGTTCCCAGTAATTAACCCGGGGATCATAAAATCCGCCGAAAGCAAGTATATGAGGATAATGCTGTGCTTTCACGTTTTGATAGGGGCAATAGGAATAAATATAATCGAAATAAATTTTATCATGAGGATTTCCCCACTCCTCATACTCAGAAATTGTAGCAGAGAGAGAGGGATCGAGTATTGTATTTATCACATCAACAAACGGAACATCAGCAATAGCGATCTCGCACAATTCTGGACGCATATTTAAAACAACTCCGATGAGCATTCCACCTGCGCTTCCGCCTTCGATGACAAGCTTGTCCTGATTCGTATAATGCTCTTTAATAAGATACTCTTCGCAGGCAATGAAATCGGTAAATGTATTTTTCTTATTGAGCATTCGTCCCTGCTCATGCCATTGCTTTCCATATTCGCCACCACCGCGAACATGAGCAATTGCATATATAAAACCTCTATCCAATAAACTTATACGAGATGTAGAAAAATATGGATCATTCGCATCTCCATATGATCCATAACCAGCAAGATACAAAGGATTGGATCCGTCTTTTGCAAACAATTCTTTTTTATATACAAGGGATATCGGTATCTTAGTTCCATCTACGGCAGTTGCACATATGCGCTCCTGATCATATAAAGAGGGATCATAGGATCCTTTTATTGTTTTCTGTTTACGCAGTACTTTTTCCTGTGTTTGCATATTATAATCATAAACAGAATAAGGTGTAACCATAGACTCATATGTAAATCTAAGGGTTCGTGAGTCAAAGTTAGGATTTCTTCCAGAAAAAATAGTATAAATTGGTTCAGGAAAATCTATATAATGTTCCTCCTTTGTATTCAAATCTAATATTCTGATTTTTTCTAAAGCATTTTCCCGTTCATAAATAACCATATAATCTTTGAATATGTCGATGTTAATAGAAACAGAATCCCTATGAGGAATGAATTCCTTCCAATTTTCTTTACCTGGATTTTGGATTGAAGTTACCATTACCTTATAATTTTCTGCATCTTCATTAGATACAATATAAAATTCATCAATATGAGGACAAATATAATATCTATGTCCCTGCTCACGTGGTTGAACAACCTTGAATTTATTAAGCGGTTCATCAGCAGGTAAATATCGGATTTCATAAGTAGTTTTACTACCACTTGTAAATATTAAATATTCTTTACTTCTCGATTTATAAATCCATAAATAAAAAGCTCCGTCATTCTCTTGATAAATCAACTTGTCGTTTTTTATGTCAGTTCCCAGAATATGACGATATAATTTATCACTTCTTCCCGACTCATTTTCTGTGGTGTAAAATAAAGTTTTATTGTCATTAGCCCACTCAACATCATCAACAGGATAGGCAGTATCAGACAGAAAAGTATTATCATCAATATTCTTCACTGCAAGGGTATAACGCTCTGCCCCAGTTGTATCAAAGGTAAAAGCAACGTACTGATGATCAGGGCTTACCACCAGATTCGACACATCGAAAAATTCATATCCTGAAGCTAGTTCATTTATATCAATAATAATTTCTTCTTCGGATTCGGGAATGCATTTTTTTCTACAATAGAGCGAGTATTCTTCCCCTTCAATATCTTTCCAGTAATAGTAAAAACTATCAATTCGAACCGGCACGGTCATGTCGGTTTCCTGAATTCTGCCAACGATCTCCTGGAATAGCTGTTCCTGCAGATCGACAGTATGATAAAGAACGTTATCCGTATAAGCATTTTCCTTTTCAATATGTTGAATCACTTCAGGATCAGTGCGGGTTTTGTCTTTCATCCAATGATAGTTATCGACCAATACTGTATCATGGATTGAAGTTTCATAAGGAATTTTTTTTGCGAAGGGCGGTTCCAGCTCTTTTATCTCTCCTCGTTTCCGAATAGCTTGAGTGGAAACGCAAGCAATAATTGAGAGAGCTATCACGATAATGAATAATTTCTTCATAGACGCAGTTCCAGCTATTTTTTAACTAGAAGCAGTTAATTTTATGGGTGCCATTCATAGGCGCCGAGATCAACTTCGTCGTTATGAATGCGAGATTCCCCATCAAGGTCCTCGGTCCAGCCCACTGCACCAGTATTTCCTATATCCAAGCAAGGACTCACAGATTTAAGATGATAGTCATTACCGGCTATAAATTGAGGATCATCATAGATATTTTCGAGATTTGCTGGGTTCACATCAGGATATTCGATCGGAGCACAGGTGTATGATGCGACGAGACTGCTATCACTAAGTACATCGAGATCAATTCCGTTATTCCAAACTATGCAGTTTATCATCTGTGAAAGGAGATCGCTGTTCACTCGCACGCCCCAATTTGTATTCGATGCGATAGTATTATTAACCATAAGAGATTTTGCATTATGGATATACACACCTCGTTTGTTGTCTGCGATCAAATTATTGAAAAGTGATGGATTTGAATCATCAATTGCATAAACAGCATCCAATTCACTGTTCTCAATAAAATTCAGCAAAAGTACCGGATCGGATCCCCCATCAATAATAAAGCCGGCATAGTTATTATAGAACCATGAATTCTCTATTCGTGGGTCTGCATGGGAACAGTACACAGCGCACCAATGGCAATCATAGACATAGCAATATTGAATTATTGGTTCGGCATTTTCACAGTAAAATGCGGCATTGTAATTTGCAGCATCAGAACCCATATTTCTGATCGTAATGCCGTATATAAGGTCAGCATTGCTCTGGAAGGAATTACCAAAATAAAATCCAGCCCCCTTCCCGTTTCCTTCAATGATCGCATAATCCGGTTGATGTCCACGCAGATCGGTCATAATAGTAAGATGTTTTTGGTCGCCGTCCCACATGAGATTCGTGTTATTGTTTCCTGCATAAATACCTTGTGTAAGACGAAGAGTGTCTCCATCGACTGCTGCATCGATAGCGCCCTGGATCGTGTTATAAACATTGCTTCCAATAAGCACACCTGAGTTGTTTGAGTGGATATCGGATGTTGTTTTTTCACATGAGATCATGCCCATCGCCAGAGCACAGATCCCAATGAGTACTAAAATCTTTTTCATCATACCTCCTGATGTATTATAATGAAATTTTCTTTTTCACCACTCGTCTTCTCCGCCAGCTGGCGGATACGCCGTAGCAGGCAGAGAACGCAGAGATCACAGAGAATTATAATTTAGATTCTTCATAAAACCATAATATTATTTATAAATCCATATTAGCAAGAACTGAGTTCTAAGAATTCTTCTATTTTGCTCTGTGTGCTCTGTGGTTTCATACATTTTAAATGAATTATTTTCTTGTTTTATTTTCATATTACGGAATTATGAGTGATTCACATCACCGACTCGATTACGATTGAGTAACTTTCATAATATTGGATCACGCCTGTATCTGTCGTCCAGCCCACATCGGTTTCATCAATAAAAATAAATCCTTTCACTTCATGGGCTTTGGGAAAGTGTGATTCGATCGTGTTCTGCAGGATGTTTGTTCTGCTTTTTGAAATCTTGAGCAGATCATCGGAAAATTGGGTTCTCATTTCATTATGCAGGACTCCATCGCCCATTGGTTCTTTTATTATTTTTTCCGATTTAAGCACAGAGATTAGCACGCCCGTCTTGTCCAATCTGATAGTTTTATCCGGCTTTACATTAGCAAGTTTGACGTTCCGGATGCTGAGCTTCATTTCCTTCTCTCCATTTATGCTAGTATAGACAAACTGCATACCTGCAAGCTGTTCTGCGATATTTTTCCGCGCAGTCGCTTCAGCCATGTTCTTTGCCATACCTTCATTCATGGATTTTGAAAAACCGTAACCGAGCACCTGTTTTTGAACTTCCTTATAGGTTACATTTTTGTAATCGAAATGATCAATAGAAACACATCCTGCAAGCAATATTACAGCACAAAAAACTGTGATGATAGTTTTCATCGTTTCTCCTAAACTAAAATTCTTTTTCTATTAGTTCATCGATAAGTTTATCATCAGGGATAAATGGTAAAGTTATTTGTCCATTATTTTTATTTCTTTCATTCCATTCTATCGATGTTTCTATGGCATGAGGATTTCGCGCCCAAGCTCTACGGGCAACTCCACCCATGACATCCCAATCCAAAGCAGATTTGATAACATTATCCACTTTTTCGCTTCCGTCGAGCACCAATCCGAATCCACCATTGAACGCCTTCCCGATGCCGACTCCGCCGCCGTTGCTTTCCACCACAAGAGTCATACCACGTGCGACATTTCCTGCAAAACAGTGAATCGACATATCAGCGCATACATTGCTCCCGTCTTTGATATTCGCAGTTTCCCTGTATGGAGAGTCAGTTCCGCCAGTATCATGATGATCACGCCCGATCATTATTGGTCCGACTTCTCTATTTCTAACCATGTCATTAAATTTGAGAGCGATTTTGACACGACCTTGTGCATCAGCATAGAGAATTCGTGCTTGTGAACCGACAACCAGTTTGTTTTCTTCAGCGCTCTTTATCCAATAATAATTATCCCTATCCTGAGATCGTCTTGTTGGATCAATGCACTCCATTGCAGCAAGGTCTGTTTTGCGCAGATCCTCCGGTTTTCCGCTCAGGCACACCCATCGGTATGGTCCGTAGCCATAATCAAAACAGATAGGTCCCATAATATTTTCCACGTAGGACGGGAAGATGAATCCTTCTTTTGTGTTCACACCATTTTTAGAAATATCATGTGCACCTGCATCAAAAACCGCTTTCATGAAGCTGTTGCCGTAATCCCAGAAAAAGGTGCCGTGCTCGGTCATTTTTTTAATAAGTTTGTAATGAGTAATAAGTGATTCATCGACCTTCTTTTTGAAGATATCCAAATCGTTTTTAATGAGAGCACGTCCTTCTTCAAAGCTCACACCCTGAGGAGTATAACCACCCTCATATACAGCATGACATGAGGTTTGATCGGACAGAAGTTCGACTTCAATATCATTATCAACAAAGTATTGCAATAGATCAACAACATTACCATAATATCCGATCGAGACAGCTTCTCCCTTTGCTTTACTTTCCTGCATCCAGTTAACGATTTCTTCTAAATTATCAGAATATTTAGAAAGCCAACCCTGCTCATGCCGTGTTTTGATGCGTGACAGGTCAACTTCTGCGATCACGCCAACCCCACCTGCGATCTCCACAGCTTTTGCTTGTGCTCCGCTCATACCTCCAAGCCCGGAAGTCATGAACACTTTCCCTTTTAAGTCTTCATCTTCAGGAATATTAAGATACATTCTTCCTGCATTCAAAAGTGTAATATATGTGCCGTGCACAATTCCTTGAGGACCGATATACATCCATCCGCCTGCTGTCATCTGTCCGTAATTTGTCACACCCATTGCTGCTGCTGCTTTAAAATCATCGGAGTTGTCAAACATACCTATCATTAAGCCATTTGTGCTGATAACTCGTGGACTTTCAGGACGTGATGGGAACAGCCCGAGCGGATGTCCTGAAGCAACAACGAGTGTTTGATGATCTGTCATCACTTCGAGATATTTCTTGATGAGCCGGTACTGCATCCAATTCTGGCAGACCTGACCGCTCTCTCCGTATGTTACAAGCTCGTAAGGATAAAGTGCTACATCAAGATCAAGATTATTATCGATCATAACCTGCAGCGCTTTTCCTTCAAGTGTGTTGCCTTTATAGTCGTAAATGGGCTTTGCTTTTATTTCTTTCTGAGGACGATAGCGGTATCCGTAAATGCGTCCGCGGGTTTTTAATTCTTCCAGAAACTCCGGTGCAAGCTTTTCATGCAATTCTGCAGGAATATATCGCAATGCATTTTTCAGAGCGGTCTTTATCTCATTTTTTGAAAGATTCAATCCCCTATCCGGCGCTCTTCGAATCCCTTCCTTGAAAACCGGATCAGAAGGCAATTCCTTAGAAAGAGCAACTTGCATTGCCTTTGAAACATCAAAATTATAATCCATAAAAACTCCTAAATCGATCAACTAATAATTTCAGTAATGAGGGAAGTATCAATTCTCTCGAAATATTGTTCAAGTTTTTCTGCTAAATAGTGTTTTCTTTCTATCATTTTCAACTTTGACACGACCACATAAACGGATTTCTTAAGATATCGTGCGGCTAAAATAATCTGCAAAGTTCCGATCTTATTCACGATGAAATCTTCTGTAACTGCATCGGCTCCGAGGAGTATAAAATCGCAACTTGAAAGATAACGAGCAGCTTCCGAATCTTCGATCAAGGTGGCGAAAATGCCTTCCTCCTCGAGTTGATCTTTTAGGAATTCTCCTTCACCAAGCGGTAAAGAACGGCAGCAAATTACTTTAGATATTTTTTCTTTGTGATGTGTAAGCGTCTTTCTTACCGATGAACTGTTACTGAAAGTGAGTACTTTCTTTTTGGAATCAAAGAGAACAGATGCATTCTTGATATAAGAAACGTCTGCAAGCAACTTATCAAAAGCATGAATTGACTCTTTATTAACTCCATGTTCAATAAAATGCTCTTTGATTTTGATGATCGGGACCATTTGATAAAATTGCATGGCACATTTATTTAAAAATTCAAGTATTTCAACAGAAGTGGTATTTGAATTGTAAAACTCGTTTATTATTTCTAACGCTTCCTCTGCAAGCTGCTGCGCTCCGGAATGGCGGTTTTGAAGAAATTTGTCAATACAGTCATGAACATTATACATAAGAAATTTTACACATCAAAATCATCAATAACCCACGCATCGGTGAAGAAAACCTTTTTCACATTTTTAGGATCTTCACCCAATATTTGTGTGCCCAATATTTTGAACTTTTCGGGATTGTCGCTAACGAAAAATGTATAGTTCCCGGCTGTTTTTTGAATTGGTTGCGAAGAATACATTTTTTTTAGTTCGAGGGCAATTGATTCTGCGGAATCTACAAGAGTGATGCTGTTACCAACCACTTCCTGAATAACTTTCTTCAATACTGGATAATGCGTACATCCCATAATGATCGTATCGATATCATTCTCAAGAAATTCGTGCAGATATTCTTGGATGATCTCTTTTGTCACTTTGTGATGTATCCAATTTTCTTCTACGAGAGGAACGAGCAGCGGAGTGGGTTTGCTAAAAATTTCGCATTGGGCATCAAGTGATTTCAGTGCCTTTTCGTAAGAACCGCTTGTGATCGTACCTTCTGTACCGATTATACCAATGCGTCTATTTTTAGAAACACTCAGGGCTTTTTTTGCACCGGGCTCGATCACTCCAATAATGGGAATGCTGCTGTGTTTCTTCAGTTCCTCGATCGCATACGCAGAGGATGTATTACATGCAACAACGAGCAATTCTATGTGCTGTTGAAGAAGGAATATCATATTTTGAAGTGAGTATTGAATGATAGTTCGTTTGGATTTTGAGCCGTAAGGCACACGTGCTGTGTCACCAAAATAGACAATATCTTTGTGTGGTAATGCCTTCTTTATTTCGTGGAAAACTGTAAGTCCTCCGACTCCTGAATCAAATATACCAATAGGATTTTTCATATATTTGAAACGCTTTCACGTGGATTGTATGTCAAGTTTTTGGAAAAATGTTAGTTAGAATAAAACCATCAAATGAAAGAATAATTAGTGTGATTTTTTACAACCTAATCCAAAATTATTTAAACAATTTTTGGTTATATCCGAAAATTGT
>JACKQG010007738.1_pt1 | contig 10692 bp, 10 predicted proteins | sample 8237621 | NCBI WGS metagenome assembly JACKQG01 (sample SAMN15677084, study PRJNA649215) | marine metagenome | biome: marine; feature: Black Sea; material: saline water; isolation source: suspended particulate matter (SPM) from the Black Sea western gyre | collected 2013-06-09/2013-06-10 | depth... | reverse complement strand
GATTCAGCTCCTCTTCTGATTTGAAGGGGATGGTAATAATTCCTGATCCTTTCTGGTTCACAGAGAGGTTGACATCTGATTGAAGCCGGGCATTCAATCTCTCAAGTATCTGCTTATATTTCTCCGGCAACACAACTACCGACTTGCTTTTCGGTGTTTCCGGGGCATTCCATTTTCGGGCTAACTCCTCTACCTGTCTGACAGATAGGTTCTTGCTAAGAATTTGTTGAAGGATCTCGATCTGCATAGTGGCATCATTTATTGTAATCAATGCCCTGGCATGTCCCATAGTGATCTTTTTCTCGCGGATGGAAAGTTGAATTTCAGCAGGAAGTTTCAGCAAGCGGACATAATTTGAGATGGTTGACCGATCTTTCCCAACACGTTGGCTCAACTCTTCCTGCTTGATCTGACACTCCTCCATCAGTCGTTGGAAGCTGATTCCCACGTCGATCGGATTCAGATCTTCCCGCTGGATGTTTTCCACCAGGGCCATCTCCAGCATTTGCTCATCATTGGCTACCCGGATATAGGCAGGGATCTTTGTCAGACCGGCAACGCGGGCAGCTTTTACTCTTCGTTCGCCTGAAATCAACTGGAGACGGTTGTTTTCCAGCTTCCGTAGTGTCACCGGCTGGATAATTCCCTGGTGCTGGATCGACATAGCCAGATCGGCCAGTTCTATACGGTCGAAATCAGACCTGGGCTGAAAAGGGTTTGTTTCGATGTCATCGATCCGGATCATGGCGATTGAACCGATGAGTTGATTGATTTGCACCTCTTTCGGAGCTTCTTCCAGCTCATTGCCTTCAAGAAGCGCACTCAATCCTCTTCCAAGCGCTTTTTTCTTTCCTGACATATCAGACCTCAATTTGTTTTTCTGCATTGGATATCCTGGTCAGCTCGTTCTTCTGAAGGATTTCGCGAGCCAGGTTCAGGTAGTTCATAGCGCCCATGCTGTTGATATCGTGCGTCATGATCGTATCACCATAACTGGGAGCTTCACTGAGCTTGATGTTTCGGTTGACCAGGGTTTCAAATACGAGCTGCTGAAAATGAGTCTGTACTTCTTCGACCACCTGTTTGGAGAGGTTCAGCCGGCTGTCGAACATGGTAAGCAAGATTCCTTCGATATCCAGTTCAGGATTTAGCCTCGATTGAACTATTTTTATGGTATTCAGTAGTTTTCCCAGACCTTCCAGGGCAAAGTATTCACATTGTACCGGGATAATCACCGAATCTGCTGCAGTCAGGGCATTCACTGTGATGAGACCCAGGGAAGGGGAGCAATCGATCAGCAAAAAATGGTAATCATCTTTGATCTTGCTAATCACCTTGCGCATCATTTTCTCCCTGTTTGGCATATTGATCATCTCAATTTCAGCGCCAACGAGATCGATATGAGCAGGGAGGAGGTCCAGATATGGCGTGGAGGTGTTCAGGATGATATTTCGGGGTTCGACATCGTCCATGATGCATTCGTAGATGCTGGTTTTGATGTTTCGGGGATCAAATCCTACTCCAGAGGTGGCATTTGCTTGTGGGTCAGCATCAATAATCAGCGTTTTATATTCCAGGACAGCCAGCCCGGCGGCCAGGTTAATTGCTGAAGTTGTCTTTCCAACACCTCCTTTTTGGTTTGCAATGGCAATGACTTTTCCCATACCAGCAAAAGTACATTTTAATGATGAAACCTTCAAAGATGTTGATAAGTTTTCAGGAACACAACAAGCCGCCTGTCCGGCAGCTTATTATTACTAAAGGTTAATCCGGATTACTTGTCGTCAGAGTCAGAATCCAGATCTTCAAAACTGATATCTGTATGTTTGTTTTTTTCGGCCGGCTCATCGGTCGGCTCATCGGCTGGTTCACTGGCAGGTACGATCTCCTCTTTCTCCTCTTCAGGTGCCGGGGGAGGTTGCTCGGTTTTGATGAATCCAATCACATCGGTCAAGCCCTCCACATATTTGTCAAAATCCTCTTTGTAGAGGAATAGTTTATGCTTCTCGTAGTAAAATTTACCCTGATCGTTGTTAAACCGGCGTTTACTTTCTGTAATGGTAAGATAATACTCTCCTGAGATCGTTTTTTTTACATCAAAAAAGTATGTTCGTTTTCCCGCCCTGACAGCCCTCGAGAAAATCTCCTCCCTTTCCCTGTCCTTCTTTGCATTCTCTTCCATTTTTCACCTAAGTTATTGGTTAGAACGCAAAAATATAAATATTATTTGAAACAAAAAGTTAATTTCAATGAAATGCGTAGCTTTGCAGCGAATTCATAATAGCCTGGATGTTGTTCTTATTCATATCCGATTTATGTTAGGCCGAAGACAGTTCAGAATCAAGGTTCTTCAGGGGTTATACGCCTATTTCCAGGGAGGCGAACCCGGGTTAGTGAAAGCTGAAGAAAGCCTGCATCAGAGTATCGAACGGATCACTGAACTCTATTTCATTCAAATTTCATTTTTTCTTGAGGTTCTCGACTTCTATTCACGCAGGATGGAAGATGCTAAGCATAAGTACTATCCAACCGATGAAGAGTTGAACCCGAATACCAAATTGCTAACTAACCGGGTGATTATCAAGCTCAGGAAGAACAGAGACCTGAAATCTAAGATCAGGGAGTACAAAATAAGCTGGACAGAAGAGCAGGAGGATATCCGCAAGGTTTATCTGCGTTTACGTGACAGTAAAGAGCACACGGAATACCTCCGTTCGAAGGAGAATTCATACAAAGAGGACCATGCGATTGTGGTCCGTGTTTTAAAGAAATTCATTTTGCGTTCTGAAGAGCTTCAATTTTTTTGCGAGGAGCGATCTATTCACTGGGTGGATGATTTTGAAATAGCCGCATCCTTTATACTGAAGACAATCAAGCTGATGCCTGCTGATTTTCCGGATTCTGATCCGTTACTTTCAATGTTTGTACGAGACCCGGTGGCAGATCCAAAGGAGGAGCATCAATTTACCGCGGAGCTATTCAGAAAGACAATCACACATAGTAAGGAGTTTGAGAAGATGATCCAGGAGCGGCTCAAGAACTGGGAACTTGACCGGATCGCCCTAACCGATATCATCCTGATCAAGATGGCGTTGGCGGAATTTTTGTATTTTCCAACGATCCCGATCAAAGTAACCATGAATGAATATATCGAGTTATCCAAGCTCTTCAGCACGGTAAAAAGTAAACTTTTCATCAACGGGATCCTGGATAAATTACAGACAGACCTGATGGAAGAAGACCGGATCAGGAAAGTGGGTCGTGGGTTGATCAATTAAATTCTCTTCATCCATACTAAAGAATATACCATATCGTTTGTTAGAAAGAAATAGAAAAACTGATCGTGTCGAAATTACTCAGAATACTCTTCCTTCACTTGTTAACCGGCGTTTTTCTCCTTCCCGCTACTGCCCAGTTCGGAGGAGATCATACCTACACATTTCTAACCCTCTCTAATTCAGCTCGCATTGCCGGGGTTGGAGGCAATGCCATGGTGGTGATGGATAATGATGTAACCCTGGCGCTTGCCAATCCCTCTCTGATCTCTCCGGAGATGAATAACAACCTGGCATTGAGCTATGTAAACTATTTCACCGGCAACAATATTGGATTTATCAGCTATTCCCGCACGTTCGAGAAAGCGGGCAGTTTTGTTGGCTCGTTTCAGTTTATTGATTACGGTAAGTTTACCGGAGCCGACGCAGCCGGGAACAAAACCGGGAGCTTCAGTGCGCAGGAATATGCATTGTCGATTGGATGGGGAAGGTTACTCTCTGAGAACTTTTCAATTGGCGCTAACGCCAAGGTGATCTATTCACACCTGGAGACGTATAATTCATTTGGGATTGCTGTCGACGTTGCAGGATCCTTTTTTACCAGGAACAAACTATTCATGGCTTCATTGATGGCACGGAATATTGGGTCTCAGATTGTACCATACCGTCCCGGTCAATATGAAGCGCTTCCTTTTGAACTCCAATTGGGACTTTCACAGGGACTTAAACACCTGCCGCTTCGTTTTTATCTCCTCTTAACCAACCTCCAGAAGTGGGATCTCTCTTATACCGATCCCACTGATCCGGATAACCAGGTAGATCCATATACAGGAGAGGTCAACGAGAGGAGCGGTATCAGTAAGTTTGCCGACAACATGATGAGACATGTTGTATTTGGCGGAGAGTTAACCATCGCCAAAGTCTTCTCTATTCGGCTGGGATACAATTACCAGCGCCGGCAGGAGCTGAAGCTCCACGACCGCACCGGTCTTAGTGGTTTTACCTATGGCATTGGATTCCGTGTGAAAATGTTTAATTTCAGCTATTCTCACGCCACCTACCAGGCCGGCACATTCAGTCCGAATTATGTCACGATCGCTGTCAATCTTAATAAGTTCGCGAAAAAGAAGGAAACTGGTGAATAGTGACTGGTGACATCACCACCTCACTACTTCACTACCCCACTACCTTATTTCTATCTCTATTATTTACTATTTTTGTACTTCCAATTATCAAGTATGTATGTAACAATCGACAAGCATTCCGGGTTTTGTTTTGGTGTGGTTTACGCCATTGAAGTTGCTGAGCGTGAACTGGCTAAAACGGGAAAACTATATTGCCTGAATGATATCGTGCATAATAATATGGAAGTGAACCGCCTGAAAGAGATGGGGTTGGAGATTATCGATCACGAAGGCCTGAAGCGCCTGAGCAATTGCAACGTGATGATCAGCGCACACGGTGAACCTCCCGAGACCTATGAAATTGCGCTGAAGAATAATGTCCACATGATTGATGCTTCCTGTCCGATCGTGCTGAACCTTCAGCAAGAGGTGCAGTACGGGTATGAGGATATGATGGAGCGGAATGGGCAGATCATCATTTATGGGATGGAGGGGCATGCAGAGGTCAATGGGCTGAAGGGACAGACCAATGGGAATGCAATTGTTGTAGGAGATGAGGGTGACCTGGAGAAGATAGATTTTCACCGGCCTGTCAGACTCTATTCACAGACGACAAAGAGTGTCAAAGGGTTCAGGAAGATTGTTGATGCAATTGAAGAACGGATGAAGGCAGCGAAGACGGAAGGGAAAATAGATTTCCAATGGAACGACAGCATCTGCCGGCAGGTATCAAATCGTTCCAACGTGTTACAAGATTTCGCGGCCCGGTATGACGTGATTATTTTCGTGAGCGGACGAAAAAGCTCTAACGGCATGATCTTATACCAAATCTGTAAAGATGTGAATCCAAATACCCAACTGATATCCGAAAAGGAAGAGTTGCAAAAAGCGTGGTTTGAAGGTCATCAGACAGTAGGGATTTGCGGGGCCACATCAACCCCGAGGTGGCTGATGGAAGAAGTAGAGGAAGAGATTAAACAAATAGAGCCGGATCATGCATCTGCATAAGCTCACCATCCACAATTTTAAGAACTATCAGCAAGCCGATTTCAGCTTATGCAGCAAGATCAACTGTTTTGTAGGAAACAATGGAGTAGGAAAGACCAACCTGCTGGATGCGGTCTATTACCTCTCTTTTTGCAAAAGTTATTTCAATCCTACTGACACTCAGAACATCCGGCACGGGGAGAATTTTTTTGCCATCCACGGATCCTATATGCGTCAGAACGATCACGCTGAGCAGCTTCAATGTATCCAGAAAAAAGGAGAGCGAAAGAAGTTTCTGCACAATAAAAAAGAGTATGACAGGCTGGCTGACCACATTGGCCGGTTTCCACTGGTGATGATCTCGCCAGCAGACCGGGACCTGATCAATGAAGGAAGCGAGATCCGACGGAAATATATTGATAGTGTGATCTCCCAGTTCGACAAACTCTATCTTGATGACCTGATCAATTACAACAAAGCGCTTTACCAGCGCAATGTGTTGCTAAAGTCTTTTGCCGAGCGACGCTATTTTGACCGGGAAGCTATAGAGATCTGGGACGAACAACTGATCACACTTGGCGGGAAGATCTACCGGCGAAGAGCTGAATTCCTTCAAAAGTTTATTCCTCTTTTTCAGCACTATTTCAGCTTCATCAGTGGAGGAAAGGAGCAGGTGGACATGAGCTATCAGAGCCAGCTTCACGATCGTGACTTCAGGGAGCTCATGGGAAAAGCCATCGACAGAGATCGTGCTGCACTATACACAACAGTGGGCATCCATAAAGACGATCTGGAGTTCTTGATGGGAGGCTATCCGATGAAGAGATTTGGCTCCCAGGGGCAGCAGAAATCATTTGTCATCGCGATCAAACTTGCCCAGTTCGAGTATACCCGGAAGATAAATGGATTCAAGCCTATTTTGTTGCTGGATGATATATTTGATAAGTTAGATGATCGCCGGGTTCAGCAACTGATCAAATTGGTGAGCGAGAACAGTTTCGGACAGGTTTTCATTACCGATACTCAGGAGGAGAACATCCATAAGATCTTCGATCCCCTGGCTATTGAACACAAGATCTTCCGGATCAACGGGGATTAACCGATATTTGATATTTTTGTCATACCCAAAATTGCATCGTGAAAAGAGCCAACAATTTAACCCTCGGGGAAGCGATCAAGGAGTTTCTGAGTACGTACAAGCTGGATGAAAAACTACTTGAGGAGAAGGTGATTCAGTCGTGGGGCAAGGTGATGGGAAAAATGGTGAAGAACCACACGACCAGGCTTCACATCAAGAATAAAAAGCTCTATGTGAAACTTGATTCTGCAGCTATTCGAAGCGAACTCAGCTTTTCGCGTGAGAAGATCTGTAACGCTCTGAACAAAGAGGTGAATGCCGATGTAATCACCGATGTAATAATTCGGTGAAATCGAATTAATCGGAGATTATATTACATTTCAGCAACTTCTCTCCTTCAATATAACCTTCCAACGTATCGCCGATCTTAACCGGGCCGACACCTGCTGGGGTGCCGGTATAGATAAGGTCACCATTACGGAGAGTGACAAAACGGGACGCCTGTGCAATGATCTCATTGAACGGGTAAATCATCAGGGAGGTATTTCCTCTCTGTACCGTCTCGCCGTTCAGGTCGAGATGGAAGCTGATATCGGTTACATCAGGGAACGTTGATTTAGACAGAAATTGGCTGACAGGAGCTGCATGGTCGAAGCCTTTTGCTGTGAACCAGGGCAGTCCGGCTTTCTTTGCTTTATTCTGGATGTCGCGGGCAGTGAAGTCGATACCCAGGCCGATCTCTGAATAGTAGTTGTGAGCAAACTTCGGGTCAATCTTTCTCCCGGATTTCCGGATCTTAAGTACCAGTTCTACCTCATAATGGATATCGGTTGAGAATTCGGGATAAACGAATGGGCGGTTCCGGATCAACAGAGCCGTTTCGGGCTTGAGAAAGAAGACCGGTTCTGCCGGGATCGTGTTGCCCAACTCCTTGATATGAGCAAGATAATTTCGACCTACACAGATGATTTTCATATACTTATGTTAGAATAGTTCAAGTTTTACATCATCCTGATTAAAGCCCCTGAGTTTGATGGAAGTGATCACCTTCTTCGTCGAAAGGGGAAATTCACTTTTCATGATCCAATGGTAATATGAGGGCTCAGTTTGGAAGACTTCAGCGACAGGTTTTCCTTTATGTTTGCCAAAATTAAACACCTCGATCTTTTTGGCATTAAATACAATATGCCCAGCCAGGTCGGCATTTCTTGTTTGACTGGAGAAGTCGCTTAACGCTTTCATGTCGTTCACGATGGGTGTGAACAGGTCTCCTTTTCGGTCTTTGATCTCTTTGTCCTTGTATTTATCCAGTTGTGCTTTCAGGATCTCATAGGTGGCGATGGTATCGGCTTCGGCACTATGCGCATTGAGAAGCTCTTTATCGCAATAGAATCTGTAGGCTGCGAAGAGATTTCGGGGCTCCATCCTGTGGAAGATAGTCTGGACATCAATCAATTTCCTCCCAGTGATCTCAAAATCGATCTCTGCCCGGAGGAACTCCTCTGCAAGCATGGGGATATCGAAGTGGTTTGAGTTGTATCCGGCCAGGTCGCATCCATTGAGAAACTGTACCAGCTCGTACGCAACATCTTTAAATGTCGGGCAATCTTTTACATCTTCGTTGGTAATTCCATGGATAGCTATCACGACCGGGGGAATGTCCATTTCAGGATTGATTCGCTGGGTTTTGATTTTAGTTGAACCATCGATGTTGGCACGGAGAATGCAAATCTCCACAATCCGGTCGGTAGCCACTTTGATTCCCGTTGTTTCAAGGTCGATAAAGGCCAGTGGCCGTGTCAGGTTCAGTTCCATGTCATAGGTATCATTTTTCTATCTCCGTCCCAGGTCGCGGAATCCCTTCAATATTATGTTTATGTCGTTTGAAATTTTATAATCCCTTGCATACAAGAGATTTAGACGTGCAACTGCCTCACCAGGGACTGGCTCTTTACGGAATGTATCAAATGGATTCAGCACACCTTTTTTGATCTCAGGAAGGCGGTGTATCTCCGATTCACTGAGTTCGGAATAGCCGACCCATGAACGGAAGCAGAGGAGAACGAGAAAGATGTTTCTGAACAAACCGATCGGATTCTTCATCGTGAAAAACAGAATAGGATAAAGGACCAGCAATCCTGTGGCTGTGACAACATCCAACAGTCTTTTATTCCGTCTGTTGGCCATCCGGGTAATCGAGTTAATATCTATCACATAGAGGTCACCGGACGTATTGATGGAGTTACTGCCGATGATACTCATGCTTTCTGGGGGGGCGATTTTGTAATCAACCTGTTGTTCTTTCAACTCTGACATCTGGTCCATAATCACCTGAACCGGAACATCTTTAGCGCAGAATATCACTTCATCGATGTTGTGGATCCAGATGATCTCCCGGATTTGCCCTAAATAGCCAATAAAACCATTGGCGTTGTGGCGATGGCGGTGATAACTGACCAGGCCGATAAAGCCTGCTGTGATAATGGTCTTCTGGAGCAATTCAGACACCCGTTTGGCTTCCTCTTTCTCACCAACAATCACGAATCGTTTGTTCTTATCCTCGTTGATACGGTATTTGTTGATGTTCAACACATGAAGAAGGATGCGTGTTGCCATCATCGAGATGATACCCCATATGGCACCCAGGATAATCAAGGCACGGGAAAAACGGTACGATTCCGGCAGCAAGCTATACATCACCAGGATGATCACTGTTCCAATCACCATCCCCAGTGCAACTTTCCGTAATCGGACTGGTCGATCATACCCACCAATGAGATAGACACTCAGGAGCCAGATGAAGATATAAGCTGGAATTGCCACAAACGTGAATAACAATGGGTAATGGCCTCCGGATTGAAAGATAAAATTTCGTTCCCAATAATCCTTGATGAACCAGAGGCCACCATAAATGAAGAGGGCATCTATTATTGGCAGCGCGATACGTGTGAGAAAACGGGTGGTAATGGAGAAAAAGGCACGAATGTAAATAGCAAAATTGATCAGAAGTGAGAACATCCTGGCATTCTCTTTTGAAAAGTGTTTCCGGGCAAAAATGATCATGGCATTGTAGAACATAAACACGTAGTTCATGCTGCTCTTCTTCGTGCTCTCTCCTTTGTAATGGATGATCCTCGTTCCAGGGAAGTAGTAGTTCTTAAATCCTGCCTGTGTAATCCGGTAGCTGAGGTCGATGTCTTCGCCATACATAAAAAAGTCTTCATCGAGGAGACCGATTTTACTCAGCAACGATTTACGTAACATCATGAACGCTCCGGCCAGGACATCCACCTCATGGGTTTTATCTTTGTCGAGGTACCCGAGGTGGTATCTGTTGAAGAGCTTTGATCTGGGGAAGAGCGCTGAGAAGCCGAACATCTTGAAAAAAGCTACAGATGGAGAGGGGAGGCCCCGTTTCGATTCAGGGAGGAATTTTCCTTTTCCATCGATCATTTTTACGCCCAGGCCACCGGCATCGGGGTGGTTGTCCATGAATTTCACACATTTGGTCAGGGTGTCATCTTCCAGAATAGTATCGGGATTGAGTATCAGGATATATTCACCTTTAGCTTTCCGGATCGCCTGGTTGTTGGCCCTGGAAAAGCCTTTGTTATCCTTGTTTTCAATCAGGCGGACCTCAGGGAACTTCTCCCGGATCATCCTGACAGATCCATCGACCGAGTTATTGTCAACGACAAAGATCTCGGCTGTCACACCGTTAACCGCTTTCTGTATCGAGTGGATGCACTGCTCTACGAAATACTTGACGTTGTAGTTGACGATAATGATGGATAGCTTCATATAAACCGCTTAACCAGGCTGTAAATGTATTAAAAATACCCTTCATCGATTAATTTGATGATCTCTTCAATCTGTCGATCCGCCCCATCGGGATCATATCCGGTTTTAAGATTGTACCCGAACAGCCTCGCAAGTGTTTGCCAGATAAAGGCTGTGAACTTGCCGCGAAGTTCCCTGACCAGGTCATAAGATGAGTTTCCGGTCTCTCTGTATATCAGCTTGATCAGGACCTTCCCCTGCGAGAAAGTAAGTTTGCGTATCTCCTGCCCGAACTCCTTTTGCAATGCATCTTCAGCTTGCCTGGTGTATGCTTTCCTTTTTTTCTTCGATGTGATGGTATCCATCACTTTCTGATACGCTTCCAATCTGATAGCAGCTATTTTGGCATATGGATAGACTTTCTGGACATTGTAAACGAGTTTCGAGT
>JACKQG010007737.1_pt1 | contig 10693 bp, 4 predicted proteins | sample 8237621 | NCBI WGS metagenome assembly JACKQG01 (sample SAMN15677084, study PRJNA649215) | marine metagenome | biome: marine; feature: Black Sea; material: saline water; isolation source: suspended particulate matter (SPM) from the Black Sea western gyre | collected 2013-06-09/2013-06-10 | depth... | reverse complement strand
GCTTTGGGTGAACGCACTTGTTGGGCTTTGGGTGATGTCATCATTGCGCTTGAAGTTCCTGACGATGCCCTCATCTACACGGCTGATGGGCATTTTGAAGTCATCTCAAAAGCTATCGGAAAGCAACTTTATCGTAGCCCAAATTTCTAATTTGGCAAAGGGATGATACCGCGAATCTAATAGACGGACGCGGATAAGCAAGCTCTAAAATCCGCGTCCGTCTATTCTATCAGTGGTATCAAAAGGTATCTAACTTAAATCAAATCAGGAGGCAAAAAAATGAAATCACAATCAATTTTCAAACAAACCAGCGCAATCTGCGCGCTTATAATGATTATCGCCACAACTAACGGACTCGCCGCTGACGAACCAACCTTGACAATCGACAATATCGAAGGAACCAGCGGCGTCATTAAGATTCACTACATCACCACTGGCAAAAGCGATGAGAGGTTGGTCACGACAGGTTGGCAATATAGCATTGACGATGGCAAAACGTGGTTGTACATCGACGAAGCGGCAATCGGCAACAACGAACCCAAACCGCCGGGAAGTTCCTACATCACATGGGATACTGAACAAGGTGCAAATAATCTTGCAGGCATCTCTCCAACACGCGTGTCGATGCGAATGATGGTTAATGTACTGGGCACCAAAACATGGCATTCCGTGGAGTCTATGTCAAAGGCAAGATCTTGGCTTGCCGCAGACGAAGCAAACGGCAAAATTTACGCTATTGGAGGAAAAAACTCCAGCGGCTATCTAAACACCGTAGAAGAATACAACCCTTCAACCAACAGTTGGCGGACAGTTGCAGATATGCCGACTGCAAGGGGTTATCTTGCTGCAACTGAAGCAAACGGCAAAATTTATGCTATTGGGGGCTATGGGGGTAGCCGAACCATGGAAGAATACAACCCTTCAACCAACAGTTGGCGGACAGTTGCAGATATGCTGACTGCAAGAACAGAACTTGCCGCAGCCGAAGCAAATGGTAAAATTTATGCTATCGGAGGATATAGCGACGGACAATGTCTAAACACCGTAGAAGAATACAACCCTTCAACTAATAGTTGGCGAACAGTTGCAGATATGTTGACTGCAAGAATAGGTCTTGCCGCGGTCGGAGCAAATGGTAGAATTTACGCTATCGGAGGATATAGCTTTAGCAACAGCTACTTAAATACCGTAGAGGAATACAATCCTTCAACCAACAGTTGGCGAACAGTTGCAGATATGCCGACTGCAAAGGGTTATCTTGCTGCAACTGAAGCAAACGGCAAAATTTACGCTATTGGAGGAAAAAACTCCAGCGGCTATCTAAACACCGTAGAAGAATACAATCCTTCAGCCAACAGTTGGCGAACAGTAGTAGAAATGCCGACTGCAAGGAGTCGTCTCGCCATAATCAAAGGCAATGGCACGATTTACGCTATCGGAGGAGAGAATTCCAACGGCTATCTGGACATAGTAGAGAGATATGCTTTCCCGCGGAAATCCAAACCGGTATCCTCTTCCTCTTTCATCGTAGCGAACCACATCATCGCAGCCATCACCTCTCCCACACCAGATTCCCATCTGCGCGGCACTGTCAGCATCAACGGCACCGCATCCGTGAAAGATGCACAACTTCAAAGCTGGATACTTGACTTCGCCAAAGGCGGCAATCCGAAAGCCGGATACGTTCCGCTCAAAGTTGCTCAACAGACTGCAAATAACACCCAACTAACAACGTGGGATACAACCAAGCAAAACGATGGCATTTACACTTTGCGCCTGCGGGTAACAAATACCAACGCTATGAGAGAGGAAACTGCCGTTGTCGTCACCGTTGATAATACTCCACCCAACCCACCGATTGTGGAAATTAAACCGATAGGCAACTTAGGCGATTACGCTCAAAGCGAAGGAAAGCTCGCTGTATCGGGTATGACGGAGGCAGAAATTAAAACCGCCAGATTGCTCGACCAGAATAATCGCTCACTTAACGATGTGACGTCGCATATTAAAATCAGCGAAGCAGGCGCTATCACAGGCGAAGTGCCGATTGGAACACTTTCAAATCATGTGAGCGGATTGAAAGTTCAGTTTGTCATTACAGACCAAGCGGGAAACGAAGCGCAAGCGGAATCGAACGTCGTTCCTGTGGACAACGTGATGCCGGAAATTAAACTGACTTCCCCAGTCGATGGCGCATATTTTAATACTCCGCCCATTGTGATTTCTGGGACAGCTTCTGATGAACAGACGGGCATCGCAAAGGTAGAAATCAACACCAGCGGAGAGTGGGTGCTGGTCGATAACGTAGCGGGGAATTGGAGTTACACCTACACGCCGCCTATTGTCGATGTCCTGCTGAATTTCCAGGCGTGTGCTTACGATAGGGCTGGCAATCAACGAGAGACGCCAAAAATCACCGTCAATTACCTTTCCGCCATGCCCACCGCGAACATAAGCTCGCCTGCTGATGGCGATGAGGTTGGCGGTGCATTCAACGTCATCGGCAGCGTAGATGACATCGACACCGATTACAGCGATTTTTCGTGGACGTTGGAGTATGCCAGAGGCAGTAATGCCAGCAGCGGCTTTCAGGTCATCAGAGAGGGGAGATCGCCTGTGCGAAACAGTATCTTAGCAGACGCCTCTTTGCCCAAGGGCGCGTGTACTTTGCGTTTGACCGTGAAAAATAGCATCGGCAGCGTCGAAATCAAACGCCGTAACATCAACGTCATGGAAGAAGGCGCGGTGGCGCTCGCTAATAGAGCAACCAACGAGCCAGCGGCACGTTCTACTGTTCAGCGGACATTTCCACTGCTAAAAATCGAAAACGTCCGCTTGGACGAGCCATCGGGCAATCAGGCGTTGGACGCCGACGAAACGGGAAAGATTTCCTTTCAGATAAGCAATAGCGGCAAAGGCACAGCGACAAAGGTGCAAGTGAAGTTGACAAGTGATGTTCGGGAGTTGAACCCCCGAACCAACGGCGGATTGTCGTACAAACAATCGCAGACGATTCCGAACATAGCGCCGAACAGCAGTCAGACCGTCGAAATCCCCATCTCCGCAACGGACGCAGTCGCAGCGGCGCAGGTAAAGATCAAAGTAGAAGTTTTGGAAGGCGGCGTTGGGGCAGATGCAGAACCCGTCATCCTCGCCTTCGAGACGCGCGAATTGAAACCGCCACAGTTGAAGCTCGCCTCATCCGCTATCGACGACGATGAACTGGGCGAATCGCAAGGCAACGCAAACGGAAAGATCGAGCCAGGCGAACAGATCGAAGTAGATGTCATCATTCAAAACGTAGGTGTCGGCGACGCGGAAAACGTACTGGCGCAGGTAAGCGTCCCGCCAAACGTCGTCTATGCCAGCCAAAGCCCGCGCTTTGACTTAGGGAGAATCGAATCCGGCAAATGGCAAAAACTGCATTTTTCCATCTGGGTAAACAAACGCTACTCAGACGAAGAGATTCCTCTCGGCATCTACTTAAAAGAAAAGCGGGAACGGTTCAGCCTGTCCGAAACGCTCTCATTGCCGTTAAACAAAAAGATCGAATCTCCTGAAATCGTCGCCTTCACCGCGCAAGACGAAACCGAAGCCACCATTGAAACCGCGCCATCACTTCAGGTCGATGTTGATGTGAACATCCCCGAAACCAGCATGAACAACCCCGACGCCATCGCCGTCGTCATCGGAAACCGGGATTACGTCCATGGAAACGTCCCGAAAGTCGCCTATGCCATTCGAGATGCCACGGTAATGAGAGATTATCTCATCAAAACCTTCGGCTTCAAGGAAGGCAACATCCTGTTTTACGAAAACGCCACGCAAGCGCAGTTCAACTCTCTCTTTGGAACAGAGAAAGATTACAAAGGCAGGCTGTTCGACCTTGTGAAGCCCGAGAAATCCGACGTGTTCATCTACTACTCAGGACACGGCGCGCCTGACATCAAGAGCGAACAGGGGTATTTTGTCCCCGTGGATTGTGACCCCAGACGTGTAAACCTCAATGGTTATTCCTTGAACCTGTTCTACCAAAACGTCTCAAAGATCGCCGCAAACAGCTTCACCATTGTAATCGACGCCTGTTTCTCTGGCATCAGTCACGGCGGTTCCCTGCTCGGCAATATCAGCCCCATATTCCCAACCGTAGAAAATCCCATGATGCTCCTACCCAACGCCACCGTTATGACCGCAGCCAGAAACGATGAAGTCAGCGGGTGGTATCCAGAAAAGAGACACGGGCTGTTCACGTACTTCTTCCTCAAAGGGATTTCCGGCGATGCAGATGTGGATGGAAACGGCGAAGTCACAGTCGCAGAACTAAAACAATTCCTTACCGATGAAACCGAAGGCGTACCCTACTGGGCGCGACGGCTGCATAGCAAGGAACAACATCCTGACGTGTTTGGAGGGGAAGGGAGAGTTATCGTAAAATATTAACTCGACTCGTAGCCCAAATTTCTAATTTGGCAATCTTAAACAGTGAAGTTCTATCACCGGTCTAAAGACATAAACTAAAGATACGGTGTTGGTAAATGATGAAGCCAGCACCGTGCCTTTAGGCTTTATCCCTTCGACAGGCTCAGGACAGGCTTTAGATCGGTGTAACTTGATTCGCCGATTTCTGCCGATACCGATTTTGATCAAAATAGCGTTGTGAAAACAAGAGGTGATACAAATGCCAAGACGAACATTTATCACAGGCGGGCCGGTTGTGCCCGAAGAGAACTACTTTGTCAAACGAGAACATGCCCTAAAGGATTTCTTACAAAGAGTTGAGGGTGGGAAATACATCGTCATTTTCGCCCCGCGACAAACGGGAAAGACGACATTTTTTTACCAGGCGCTCAAGGTTCTGGAAAATGACCCAAACTATATTCCTATCTCTCTTGACTTTGAAATATATTCCAGAGCCGAACCAGAGCGATTCTATCAGATAATCGGAATAAAAATTATAAATAGGATAGAAGAAAGACTGGAAGCCCTTGATATTCCTGACTGGGAGATAGTAAATGCCTGGTTAAGCACACAAGAAATGATTGACCATTTCTCATTTGGAGAATTTTTTGAGAGCCTTCAGGACAAACTTCCGAATCGAAAGGTATTCCTGATTATTGACGAGTTTGATGGAATTCCACCGGATGCTCTCAGGGATTTTCTTTATACATTGCGGCAAATATACCATGAAAAAAGGCTGAATCCAAGCCATAACTACATCCACAGCGTCGGCATCGTTGGCGTGAAGAGCATCGCCCAGTTGGATTTTGATCACACTATTTCTCCTTTCAACATTCAAGACCAATTTGCGATAGAAAACTTCACAGTAGAGCAGGTTGCTGAATTGTATGGGCAATACACCGAAGAAGTGGGACAACCGTTTGCGCCTGAAGTGATTGAAGCCGTCCATCAGAAGACCGCGGGACAGCCTTTTTTAGTCAATCGATTGGGTCAGATACTGACTACTGAGATGAATATTCCCCAAAAGATTACCCTAAAGCACTTTCAAGAAGCTTATGCGATATTGTTGAAAGACGAAAACACTCACTTCGACACGCTGGTCAAAAATATCCGACTTGAACCCGAATTTAAGACGATTCTCCTTGATATTATTGCGGGACAAAAAGAAATGCGCTTTAACCGACGAGATAAAAATGTACAATCACTTGTAACCTTCGGTGTGCTGAAGGAGAAAGAAGGTCTATGCGTCATTGATAATCCTGCTTATCAGAGCATAATAATTGACGCTTTCTCACCTTTTATCAACGGCGTCGAGGACAAATACCTGCCGGAGGACGCCGAGGATTTCACAGATTACCTATCAAAAAGCGGTGAAATCCAGATGGATGAATTGCTAAACAATTTCCGCGATTTCATCGGGCGGGCAGGTTACAAAATCCTTGAAGTCCCTGAAACGCCGCAAGAGTTTGTCGGGCAATACCTTCTTCTCACATACCTTGACCTTTTTGTGCGGAAAATCGGCGGACATCTCTACCCCGAAGTCCCAACAGGACGCGGACGGATGGACATCATTTTGTTGTATCGCAATGAAAAACAGATCGTCGAAACCAAGCTCTGGCGTGGGGAAAAACGTTATCAGTCAGGCAAACGTCAACTGGCGGCATATCTCGACAAAGAGGGCGTCCAGAGAGGATACTACATTGTTTTCGACCATCGCCAGAATGCCCAACCGCAATACGAACGCGAGGTGGTCGCGGGGAAGGAAATCATCAGCTATTGTATTCCAATACCCGCATAGCGATTCGGTAGAAGAATAGTCACCGGTCTAAAGACAATGACTAACCGGTACTTAGACGCCGTCTCTTTAGAGCGGTGAAAGGTGCTGGTTTTTTAGATTAACAGAACCAACACCGCTACTCATCCTCGCTCAGTGTCATTTTCCCCACCAAAATGGAAAGGAGGAACAAATGAACCGAATAAAATCAATCTGCTTCCTATGGATTACCACTATCTTATGGCTTGGATACACGGGGCTTGCAACTTGTGGAGGCATCAGCCCATACCTTGTAGACAATTCCATCATCGCAGACATTTCTGAACCGTCTGACGTCGATGTAAATATTCCTAAAGGCAAGGATTTCAATCCAAACGGAGTCGCTTTAGTTATTGGAATTGAAAAATATAAGAACGTATCTAACGCGCTGTACGGTGACCGTGATGCCATCACCTTCCGACAATACCTTATTGACCTCTTTGGTTTTAAAGAGGAGAACATCGTTCTCCTCCTAAACGACGAGGCAACGAAGGGGGGCATCTCAAGAGGCCTGCGACAACTGTCCGATTGGTGTGAGCCAACAAGCGAGGTCATTGTCTACTATGCTGGACACGGACTCCCCACAGCCGACGACAAACAGCAGTTTCTGATGCCATACGACGGCGATCCGAATTATCTTGATGACACGGGCTATTCCCTGCGGAGCCTATATGAGCGGTTATCAAAAATGCCGGCAAAATCCGTAACCGTTTTTCTCGATGCGTGCTTCAGCGGTACTGACCGAGATAACAATCTTCTCATCATAGATGCGAGACCAATTTTCAGGAGAATCGAGGGCCTATCGGCATACAGAAATCTCGCCGTCCTGTGTGCAACAACAGGGGTACAGATTGCTTCCTGCTTTAAAGAGAAAAAGCATGGGCTGTTCACTTACTATCTTTTGAAAGGGATGCGCGGCGAAGCAAACACTGACAACAATCGGGAAATTACACTTGGCGAACTTGCGGTATTCGTAAAAGAAAATGTGTCGACCCAAGCCCGCCGCATGGGTCGTGAACAAACCCCCGCTTTTATTGGAAACAAAGAACAAGTGCTGGTGAGGCAAAGGGAACCTACCCTGTTCACCCCGCCTCGCCAAATCACCACACGCCCCCGCTTCTTCGCCGATTTAGATGTATCAAACCCACGCTTCGTTGAACCGTCAGGTAACCGGGCGTTGGATGCCGAAGAGCGCGGGCGCATCGCCTTCACGTTAGAAAATCGCGGCAGGGGAACTGCAGAGGAAGTAGAGGTTTCGCTCGTTCTGCTGACGGATACAACTCATTTGACCTACCCTAAGACGACGCAACTCGGTTCGCTTGCGTCAGAGGCGAAAAAGGAGGTAGAGATTCCCGTGACGACTGGCTTAGATGTGGCGGATGGGACGGCTACTTTTCGCATCGCCGTGAGCGAAAAGTGGGGTTTTGAGCCTGACCCATTCACCGTCACCTTTGACACCAAAGCCTTCGTCCCGCCGCAGTTGGTGATTAACGATGCTAACATCGGCATTGACGATGACAAGCAGGGGGATTCCTACGGCGACAATGACAGCAAGATCGAACTCAAAGAGACAGTTGAGGTGACGGTTGCCGTGCAAAACAAAGGCGCGGGGGATGCTGAAGACGTGAAAGCAGAGGTAACAATCGAAGGCGAGGGACGGAACATTTACTACAACAGCCCATCGGCGATATTTGAGCTTGGAAATATCCCCGCCGGCGATTATAAACAGTTTACCTTTGCCTTTTCGACGAACAACCGTTACAAACGGAAGGATTTGCCGATTACGGTGAACATCACAGAGAGCAAGGGGAAGTATGGGCTGACGAAACCACTTGGGCTGACAGTGGATACACCTATCAGAAGTAGCAGAGATGTCGTCGTGACAAAAATCGAACAGCCGCAACTGACAGTGACGCCTACCGCGCCACAATTGACCTCGCTCGCTAATCGAACGCCTACGAACGCCATCCCGCAGTTTTCCGACGCTGTCGCCGTAATCTTTGGCATCGAAGAGTACCGTTTCGCCCCGCCTGCCACCTTCGCCAACCGTGACGCAACTATCTTTTACGATTACGCCAAAACAGTATTCGGGATTCCTGAGCGGAATATCCATCTCGCCACAAACGAACTTGCGACAAAGGGGACGTTCGACAAGGTATTCGGTGAAGACGGCTGGATTGAGCGTCGGGTGACGCCAAATGAGACGGAGGTGTTTATATTCTATTCAGGACACGGCGCGCCAACGACTGACAAGTCTGCATACATTATCCCGCAAGACGCTGACCCAAACTACGCCAAAACGACGGGGTTAGCGTTGAATCAACTCTACGAAAGCCTGAACAAGCTGAAAGCCAAACACGTTACGATATTCATCGACGCCTGCTTCAGCGGCTCTGGTCGCCCAATCGAGAAAGAACAGAAACCGATGCTACTTGCAGACGCCCGCCCCGTTTTCGTTACCGTTGAAGGACCGTTAGCTTATGGCAATATGACCGTCATGACCGCAAGCACAGGCGCACAGATCAGTTCCGGCTATCCTGACCAGAAACATGGATTGTTCACGTTCTACTTGCTGATGGGTCTATACGGAGAAGCCGATTTAAACGGCGACAAAGCGGTGACGGTGGGTGAGCTTGGAAATTACCTTGAGCAGCATATCCCTGACAAGGCGCTGGAACTATACGACCGCGAGCAAAATCCAACGGTGCAGACGAATGAAGCGGAGCGCGTGATGGTGCAGTTCAAGTAACCTGACATTGTCAGAATAGAGAAGTAATGTAGCGTTGCCCCTCTGTGGCGACATTACAACAATATTCCGTAGCATCATGCCTCTGTGTTGACAGTGGCAGCACAGAGGCATGCCCCTACAATAACATGGCGTAACGTCGTCCCTCAGTGGCGACAAATGGCAGCACGGAGGCGTGCCGCTACATCTCCAATTCGTTTCTTTTTGATCAACACTCAGTAGATCGGCTATAATTTGGGAAGAGATTCAAAGGAGGGATTGTGTAAAAATGAACAAGAGGGGTAAAATAACCATAAACCTTTTTTTCATCACAGTAGCAGTGGTATTTGTCGTATTTGGCTCGATAACATACAGCGCCAAAAACCGCGCGCCGGTAGTCTCCAACGTCCATGCTGAACAACGTCCGGGAACTGAGCAAGCTGTCATCACCTACGACGTGTATGATGCTGACGGCGATACTTTGATCATCTTAGTCCAGATTTCTGACGACGATGGCCAGACTTTTACCGTCCCGGCTCAAACCTTCAGCGGGGACATCGGCGCAGGAATTAGATCGGGGAAAAACAAACGCATCGTCTGGGATGCTGGTAAGGACTTAACTAATTTGTACGAGATAGACTTCAGTGCGAAGGTTACCGCTGATGACGGAAAACAGTCTGATGAAATCATCTGGCAACAGGACGGCGCGAAGATGCGTTTAATCCCCGCTGGAGAGTTCCAGATGGGCAGCAACAACGGTGATAGCGACGAAAAGCCTGTCCATACGGTCAACCTTGATGCGTTTTACATGGACAAATATGAGGTCACAGTTGGGCAGTATAAAAAGTTCATTCAGGCAACTGGACATCGTGCTCCGAATTGGTCGAGTGTATCGCAATATTCGCCGACCGACAATCATCCGATAATCTATGTCAGTTGGGACGATGCGCAAGCCTACTGCAAATGGGCTGGCAAGCGTCTGCCTACTGAAGCCGAGTGGGAAAAAGCCGCCAGAGGTGGGCTGGTTGGGAAGAAATACCCGTGGGGAGATGAAGCTCCTGACGCAGGAGGAAAATATCGGGCGAATTTCGATCCAGGGAATTATACAGAGGACGGCTATAGATACTGCGCTCCTGTCGGCAGTTTCCCGCCGAACGGGTATGGGTTGTATAACATGGCCGGCAATGTCTGGGAGTGGTGTTCGGATTGGTATGATGGAAATTACTATTTCTCTTCACCTCGTAACAACCCTCCCGGGCCCGCTTCTGGTAGCCATCGCGTCCTTCGTGGCGGCTCGTGGCGTAGCGCCAGTGACGGCATGCGTGCGGCGCCCCGCCTCAACGGCGTTGCGTACAGCATGGGCCGCATCATCGGTTTTCGTAGTTGTGTTGCGCAGGACGTAACCCCTTAGTTCCTTTACCCCTTTACCCCTTGCCGGCGTCGGAAAATGAACCGTTGTATTGTTGAATGGTTCGGAATGGAAACCTTAATCGGTGCGAAGCACCGAATTCGCGAAATTTTTGGGCATGATCTAACCGATCATGTTACAATATTAGAAAAGCCCGTAGCGTCAGCCCTCTGTGGTGACATTTTTGCGGCGCTAAGTGGCGGCACGGAGGCACGCCGCTACAAACGAATGGCGGTACAGAGACACGCCGCTACAAATGAGTGGCGGGAAAGAGACACGCCGCTACCAC
>JACKQG010007736.1_pt1 | contig 10693 bp, 11 predicted proteins | sample 8237621 | NCBI WGS metagenome assembly JACKQG01 (sample SAMN15677084, study PRJNA649215) | marine metagenome | biome: marine; feature: Black Sea; material: saline water; isolation source: suspended particulate matter (SPM) from the Black Sea western gyre | collected 2013-06-09/2013-06-10 | depth... | reverse complement strand
ATAAATATCGGTATTAACCTTTTTTGTTCTTATGCTCGAGCTGTTGCTCTCGCAAACCTACTTCTCAAAGGAGGCTCATTCGAAACCCATTCTCCGTTCGTTTAAAGGGCCCTATACCCCCTTTTTTAAATAGGGAACCTAATAGTTATACCTTTAGAGTTAGACCTATACAGTTAAAGACGTTCAAATTGTTTTCAAAATAAAAAAATATTATAAAATTTATACTAAAAAAATGATAGCTTAACATATGGAATTTTTAAAATGTGTATCAGCGATTACTCAAAAACATTTAAGTGCCATAATAATAGCTTCCGCAATAATTATAGCCTCTATTATCTACGCAAATTTTAATCCTTATCAAAGTTGCAAGAGAGACGTAATAAGTATGTATAAAAATGATACTATAAAAGGTGAAAAAAAAAAAAATTATTATACATATTTGGTTTTGCAAGACTGTGGAAAATAATAAAAAAATATTTTATATTAAAAATTATATGAAAAAATATTCTACAAATTTTATTTCAATATGAGTTGGTCTAAAGGTCATTCATCTTTAACAGAAAATCCTTTCAACAAACCTATTGTACTGCCTATGAATAAAAAATTTTAAAAAATAAGGCTTTTTCCAATATTTGTAAAATTAGATAGTCTATCAATAAGGCCTGTTCTTGGATGATATCCGCGATCTACTGAAACAAAGGTGTCTAGTTGCAAATCTATAAACGAGTATTTTTTTTGAAGAAAGATTGCTCCTTTCAATCTTGTTATTAATTTTTTGTTATCAAAGGAGGCTACGGCTGGACTCGGTCCTGCAAATCTAATGACTAAACTAATTGGCCGATTTGTTTTCTTTTTGAGTTGTAGCAAGTTTTTAAAAGCACTTTCTAAATTTTCCGAAGCATTTATCTGAAATACATATCCTAATTTAGAAAAGTGTTTCCAGTAGGATTGAACTTTTTTGATATCACTTAAAGGAAATCCATAGCTTACGGAATGAGAAAACTGTGAACCCCTGACAGCTGTAGAAGCTGAGGATACAATTTTTCCAACCTTAACTGGGAAAGGTAATTTCCAACTTATTCTGGTGTCAAATTTTTCTGGATTTTTTAGGGCAAAATCGAAAGATGATATTATGAGCTTATGTTTTTTTAAAATAGACAGATCTTTTTTACTAGGTAACCCTTCTTTAAAAATAGAAAATTTGATTCCAGTAGCATTCCAATCGTACATTCTTTTTAAAAACTTTTTATCTAGCAGGTCTGTAAGTGGAGTTCTTACTGTCTGAATTCCCATTTGCCATAAGCGCATCAATGGATAATCATTTCTAGCTCTTTTTCTTGAAAATTCCTCCATGGGTCCATTGTATGGAAGGTCAAAACTACCAGCCCAGTCATGTCGTAAGTGTGGAGTAATAAGTGATTTAGCGGATATGAAGTTAGAAATATTTTTTGTTTTTTTAAATTTTCTAGTTTTGCCTTCTGTTGGCAAAAAACTTAATTTGTGATCTTTTTTTGTTAGATCTACTAAAGCAACAAAAAATTTTCCAATATCATTTCTGCCAAATTCTAATGCTGGTTCTACTGGAAAAATTTCTGCATAGTCTTGTCTAACAAAACTAGTTGCTGGAATAGTATACATTTTAATTTTTTTGTACCTGTTATAAAAAAAATGATGAACATGTCCTGAAAAAATTGCTTCAACTCCTGCTTTAACACAAATATTTAATAACCACTTTCTCCCAGGCTTTGCATAATTATCATAATGCTCAGGTTCTTCAGGAGAATCGATAAAAAGCGGATAGTGTGAAAATAAAAAAATTCTTTTTTTTTTATACTTGTGAAGCTGTTTTTCTAGCCAATTTCTTTGTATTTTTTCTTCTTCTAATCCAGAGTTTACTAAAGAAGAATTGATACTAATCATTACCACTCCTTTGTGAACAAAAATATACCAAGAAGGACCAAAGTGATCTTCGTAAATTTTAATCGTAGATTTATCTAAAGGTCCAGCTGGAGACGCATTATGTAATTTATCTCCTATGTCATGATTGCCTGGCACGAAGTGCATCTTGGAAGACAGTGGCTTTAATATTTTTTTAGCTTCAAGGCAGGCAGATTTATAAGTTGGTAAAGTTGGAAGTGGGTGAACTACATCGCCTAAATGAATTGTAAAATCTTGTTCAAAAGATGACAATAAACTTGTTGCGTATTTGGCTCTTTTATTAGCTAAGCCATTAACTTTAAAAGGAGATGATTGATCCACCTTTTTTGGCATAATGTGTGTATCTGTTATAATCCCAAATCTAAAATTCATTTTACTATTTTATTTGTTTTTAAAAAAGTTTTAAAAGATAAAAAGCCCCAGCTTTTAAGGCTGGGACTTTTTTGTATTAATTATTTTGTTATACGCATATCCATTTTTTTAAGTGTAGCATCATATAGTTTGTATTGTTTGCCAACAAAAGCTTTGGTAGCAGCAGGACTACGAACATCGATGACATTACCCATTGCTTCATTCATTTTTATCCAAGTTGGATCAGATTTGTTTTTTTCTAAAGCATCCGCTATAACCTTAACAACTGCATCAGGCATATTTGGAGGACCATACACTGCAGACCATCCAACAATTTGTTCCATATTTGCGTAACCTAGTTCTGTGCCTGTTGGTATACTTGGTAATAGTGGTTGACGTTTTGGAGTCGCTACAGCAAGAGCTCTAAGCTTACCTGCTTTAATTCCATTTACAACACCGGAAAGACCTTGCCACATAAAATCTACTTTACCACCCATAAGAGCAGCACTAGCTTGTCCGCCACCTTTAAATGGAACGTGTGTTAGAGATCCTTTTTTTGCACCCATAGTATCTGCCATAACAGCAGTTGCTATATGTAACAATGTACCAACACCAGTCGATCCATAAGTCATAGGTGTTCCTGATTTTATTTTTTTTTCAAATTCTTTAAAGTTTTTAATGTCGCTTGAGCTAGGCACTACCAAAACAAAGGGATTTGTTTCTAGCATTCCTATAATTGTAAAATCATCCCACTTGTACGGAATAGTTTTATTCATTGCAGGAACTCCCATTTGAGATCCAACTCTTGCTAATAATAAAGTATAACCATCAGGTTTTGAACCTTTAACAAAGGTAGATCCAATAACTCCAGCTGCTCCTGCTTTATTGATAGCTAAAATTGTTTGACCAATATGAGTAGGTAAAGTACCAGCAAGAATTCTTGCAGAAACATCTGCTAGGCCACCAGGTCCATACGGTATTACCATTGTAATGGGCTTGCTTGGATAGTTATCTGCCAAAAGTGAGTTAGTAGAGAACATTAGAAAAAATGCAGATAACATACAGACGGCATTTTTTATTATTTTATTTATCATTTTTACCCCTTTTTATTATAGTTGATTTCTTTTGTTAATTAATTAATTGTAAAGAGTCAATTATTAAATTTATTTATTGTAAATTAAACGATTTTTCCCTAAAAAACATACTATAGGTAATAATTTCTTATGGAAACTAATAATACTATTTTTAGCTCATATCCATCATTGGGCACTAGGCTTCAAAATAAAAAAAATCTTTTAAATCTTATTGCTAAATCAGGATCTATATCAAGGTCTCAGCTTTCAAGTGTAACGGGTTTAACACCTCCTTCGGTTTCTAAAATTACTAGGGCAATGATTGAGGACGGTATTTTATTGGAGGCAGGAACTGCAGAGTCTACAGGTAAAGTTGGCAGAAAAGAAATTAATTTAAGTGTTAATCCTGACAGTGCATATGTAATTGGAATTTCATTAACTGCTAATCGCCCCAATATTGTTTTATGCAATGCAATAGGTGAGACCGTGGATTCACAAAATCTATCTGATCTTAATTTCTTGGAAATAAATAAAACAATTATAACTATAGTTTCTAGAATTAAAAATATTGTATTTGATAACTCAATTGATAAAAAAAAATTATTAGGTATTGGCATATCAGCAGCCTCATCGCCCGGAAGCACAGCAGATTTTTTGGTTTCATTACCCTTGGGTTGGAAGAAAGTTAATCTTCGTGAACAATTAGAGCGTGAATTAAATCTACCTATTAAAATTGAACCAAGATCATCAGCGCTATTAAAAGCCGAGATTTCTCAACAAGAAAAACCTGAGGACATGTACCTAATAAATGTAGCTTTAAATACAGGGGTAAGTGCTTACCTTGGTGGAAATATTTTTAATCCAATGTCTAACGGATTTGGATCTGTTTCACATTTAATTTTAGATGCACAAGGACCTCTCTGTTTACACTGTGGACGCAAAGGTTGTTTTGAAACACTTGCTTCTGGAATATCAATTGTGAACCTTGTGGAAAAATTAGATAATTCAAACAAAAATAAAGATCAGCAACTTCACTCTCTTATTTCAGAAGCTGATAACGATAATACAAAAATTAAAAATCTTTTTTTTAATGCTGGAAGAAACCTTGCAAAAGGAGTCGACAGTATTATGACTTTGTTTAATCCCTCTACAGTTATTGTGGCAGGAGAAGTTGGCAGACAAAAAGATTACTCCAAAGGTGCAATAAGCATGTTACATGAATTAAAATATAAAAATACTGAAGATTTTTTAAAGTTTAGTAGCATTACTTCTGATGAGGCCGCTAAGAGTGTTGCTTTAGATGAATTTGTTTTTTCAAAACTTTTTAATATTGAGCGACTTAGAATGGATAATAATATTAGAATGGATAATAATAAATGAATATGAAAAGCATAAAGTTAATTAAAAAAGATATATTGGCAGCGAGTGTATTTGTATTTTTTGGCTTATTATTAATATTGTTATTAATACCCAGGGGAGTTGTGGAGCCTGGAAATGTAGAATTAGCTATATTATCTCCTTCTTATTATCCCAAAATAGTCTCATATATTTTGATTTTGATAGGACTTGGAATATTTATCAAAAATTTCCCTATCGGGTTTTTTGAAGAAGCAGAAAGAATAGAAAAAAAATATTTATTTAGGATGTTGATTGTTTTTATTACAATTCTAGCGATAGTATTTTTTTTACCGATGCTTGGCATCCCCCTTACGTCTGGAATTGCTCTATTATTTCTTTTGATGTTTGGTGGTGAACGTAGACCCGTCGTTGTTTTTCTCGTATCCACTTTGGTACCATTGCTAGTATATTTATTTTTTACAAAAGTTGCTCAAATAACAATCCCTAATGGAATGTTAGAAAGTTTGCTGTAGAATATGATAGAAAATATTATTAGTGGGTTTTTTTTATTTGCAACAATTGACAGTTTTGTTGCACTTGGAATAGGAGTTTTTATAGGAGTTATTGTCGGCGCCATACCTGGATTAACAACTCCAATGGCTGTAGCGCTAACTTTGCCTTTTACTTTTACTTTACCTCCAGTCACTGGAATACTTTTGTTACTCGGTGTTTATAAAGGTGGAATTTATGGAGGATCTATAACTGCAATTTTAATTAACACCCCTGGCACTCCCGCAGCCTCATGCACCGTACTCGATGGTTATCCCATGGCAAAAAAAGGAGAGGCTAAGCGTGCGTTGGACATGGCGCTTTATTCATCTTGTGTTGCAGATTTTATTTCAAATATTTCTCTAATTCTTTTTGCCGGTATTTTAGCTGGTTTTGCATTAAAATTTGGGCCAGCGGAAGTTTTTACTTTGATTTTTTTCTCTCTCACAATTATCTCAGGAGTTTCAGGATCTCAGCTTTTAAAAGGAATGGCTTCAGCTTGTCTAGGCTTGTTGCTTGCCACCGTAGGGATGGATTTAATTTATGGAACTAATCGGTTTGTTTTTGGACAAACGAATTTGTTAGCAGGTTTAAATTTTATACCTGTATTAATAGGCCTTTTTGCGATTCCAGAAATTTTAAATTTTTTTTGTAAAAAAGAAATTAAACTGAAAAAGAATCCCCTTGCAGGAGTAGGTGCTACACTAAAAGATTTTCTAAAGTGTTTTAAAACAATTATAAAAGGTAGCTTTATAGGCGTAATATTAGGGGCCATACCAGGAATTGGTGCTGCTCCTTCTGCTTTCCTATCTTATTCTGAAGCACGTCGTACTTCAAAAAACCCTGAAAATTTTGGTAAGGGAGAAATAGAGGGAGTAGCAGCAGCTGAAGCTGGGAATAATGGGGTAGCGGGAGCCACTATGATTCCTTTGTTAGCACTTGGAATACCTGGAGATATTATCACTGCAATTATTTTAGGGGCATTTATGATTCATGGTTTAAGACCAGGGCCTTTAATGTTTACCCAAAATATAGAATTAATATACGCAATTTTTATGGGTATTATGCTTAGCTCAATTTATCTTTTTGCAATCGGCAAAGCGTCTATTAAGTTCATTAGTAAAATTACAGATATTCCTCACAGAATCCTATTTCCTATCGTTTTGGTTCTTTGCATTTTTGGATCTTATGCGGTAAATAACAGCGCTTTTGATATAAGCATTATGTTTCTAATGGGCTTATTAGGATTTGGAATGTTGCAATTAAACATTCCAAGTGCACCTTTTTTAATTGCTTTTATTCTCGGACCTATGTTGGAAGATAGTTTTCGACAGTCTCTTTTAATATCGGGTGGCTCTTACAGTATATTTTTTTCAACTCCTATCTGTTGGTTTTTTTGGATCCTTACAGTTATTATTATAAGTATGGCAGCATGGGCTTATGCAAAATCAAAAGGTAAAACTTTTTATGAAAATAATAATAAGTAAATGAAAAAACAGGCTCCCAATTTTTTATTTATCATGGCAGACCAACTGGCTGCCAATGCGCTTTCTTTTTATGGAAATCAAACATCAAAAACACCTACATTAAACAAACTGGCTAAAGAAGGTGTGGTTTTTGAGAATTGTTACTGCAATCTTCCAATGTGCGGCCCCTCCAGAGCTTCATTGCATACAGGCCGTATGCCTTTTTCAATAGGAATGTATGATAATGCCAGTGAATACCGATCTAGCATTCCCTCTTTTGCTCACTATTTGAGAAACTTAAATTATAGAGTGGAACTAAGCGGTAAGATGCATTTCGTCGGTGCGGATCAATTACATGGATATGAAAAAAGACATACCACTGAAATTTATCCTGCAAATTTTGGGTGGACCGTAGATTGGAGCAAAGGAAGAGAATATCGACCGACTAATTTGACTATGGCGTCTGTAATAGAAAGTGGTCCTTGCATAAGGTCTATGCAAATGGACTATGATGAGGAGGTTGCAAACGCAGCAAAGCAAGCAATATATGATTTGGCTCGTAAAAAAGACGACAAACCTTTTTTTTTGACAGTGTCATTTACACAACCACATTCTCCTTTTACAATATCCCAGGATTATTGGGACAAGTACAACCACGATGATATTGAATTGCCAACTGTATCCGAAATACCTCTAGAGCAGAAAGATCATTTAAGTAGAAACTTACATTACTGCCAAGGTCGTAATGAATTTTCAATTACTGACGAACACCGTCGAAATGCACGTCATGGATATTATGGAATGATTTCTTATATTGACGATCAAATCCTTTCATTAAAGAACGTTTTAGAAAAAACGGGATTGGCAGATAATACTATCATTGTATTTACAGCTGATCATGGAGAAATGATGGGTGAACGAGGCATGTGGTACAAACAGCACTTTTTTGAATGGGCTTCTAAAGTACCATTAATTATTCACGCTCCAAATAAATTTCAACCTTCTAGAATAAATAAAAATATTTCTTTAATTGATCTTTTGCCTACTTTTGTAGATATCGCCACAGAAGGAAATCATAATAATTATCTAAGTAAAGAAATTGAAGGACAATCTTTATATCCTGACCTTCAGGGAGATTCTAAAAATATTTCAGATATTGTTATTTCAGAATTTGCTGCAGATGGCTCTACTGGTCCTAGTCGAATGGTTAAAAAAAGTAATTGGAAGTATATGTATTTAGAAGGGGTAGATGAACTACTTTATAATCTAGAAGAAGATCCAAATGAAATAAAAAATCTTATCGGTGACAAAAAGCATTTAAAGATAGTTGAAGAACTCAGGGGAATTGCACTTCACAACTGGGACCCTCAACGGATGAAAGAAATTATTAGAAAAGACCAAGAGAGAAGACTTTTTATTCATAAAACTACCAATGGGGATCCGACTTGGGTAAATATCGTTAGGGTAGATGATGGAAATCGCTACGTTAGAAATGGAAGCGCTGCAGACGCAAAAGCTCTTGCTAGATTCCCATTTGTTTCTCCAGCAAAACCAGATATTAAAAAATAAAATAAAAGATGATGGGAGTCGGTAGGGGCTTATCTAAGTATAAGAAGAGTTGGTTTCATTAGCCAATACGCCATTTAGTTTTCTCTCTCTCATCTTAATCTTTGCTCCTGTATTTAAAAACATTTCTTAACAATATGCTATTTTTTTATAAAACTGATGATATCTTTTTCAAGTGTATCACGTATAATTAGAGTTCCCTTTGCATTTGGGTGCATACCATCTTCTTGATTGAGCTCAGGCTTTAAAACCACTCCTTCTAATAAAAAGGGTATTAAATCTAAATCATATTTTTTAGCTAAGTTTTGATAAATATTATCAAACTTTTTTTTATAATTAAATCCCTGAGTTGTTGGAGCGATCATGCCAGCTAAAATTACATCTATATTTTTTTGTTTTAATTTTTGAATAATTTTTTCTAAATTGGTTTCAGTCTCAGTTGGGCTTATTTCTCTTAACATGTCATTAGCACCTAATCCTAAAATCATTAAATTAATATTTGGTTCAGATAGAGACCATTCAACACGGTTTTACCCACCAGCAGATGTACTGCCGGAAACACTGCCATTGATAATCTTTATATTATAAGCGTTTTTCACAAGTTTGTTTTGAAGAACTATGGATAATTTCCCCCCTGCGGAAGACCATGGCCTGCCATTAGGCTATCACCAAATAAGATAACATTTTCTATGGCATTGACGTTTATGCTCACTAGACAGAAGGCAACAACTTTAATAATAAATCTTTTAATCATGAATGATCTTCTTAAGTTAAAAAACGTTAATCTTAAATATCACAATTTTTTTAATGGTGGAGAGCAAAATCGAATTCACTTAGTGGCTTGTGTTTTAGAAAGTCCTTTCAAATAAAAAACAATTTATACTTGCATAATATATAATTTTTACTTTATAGTGTTTATAATCTAACTTATGAATGCATTTATTGCAGCAGTTGTAGAAAAAAAAACTATTTTAACTGCTAGCGAAGGTCGGCTATTAAAAAAATCCTTTTTGGGTTTTACAATTTTAATAATGGCATTTCAAGCAAATTCATTTGGCGATGTAGTTCGTCGAGCATTAATTGATGCATATCTCCAGGTCTCTGTTTTTGTTGGATTTACACTCTTTATTTTTATTGGAATGGATGTTTTAACAAAATTCAATATTCGTTACGTCTTAGATAGAACAAAAAAGATTCACGTCATAATGGCTTCTCTGCTTGGGGCACTGCCAGGTTGTGGGGGAGCTATAATTGTAGTTACTCAATATATACAAGGTAGGATAAGTTTTGGCTCTCTAGTTGCAGTTTTGACAGCAACAATGGGTGATGCAGCATTTTTACTTTTGGCCGCTGAACCTAAAACAGGTTTGTTTATATTTGCTTTAGGGGGCGCTGTAGGAGCTTTATCTGGGTATGTAGTTGATAAAATTCACGGAATTTCTTACTTGCGGGGAAACTCAAAAATTAACGTAGTATTTGAAAAACTAAAAAAAAATTTTATATCTAAATTTAATATTTTTTGGACTTTAATTTTCTTGCCTGGATTTGTTATTGGAATATTTGTTGCTTTTCAACAAGATCTTGATCTAATTTTAAAAATACCCGAAGGCTTTAGTCTTGTTGCTTCTCTGGGTTTAGCTGGAGCAACATTGTCTATATTCATGTGGTCTCTAAATCCATTAAGTGACTTTCAATCTTCGACTGATAGAACTAGAAATCTTTTATCAAGAGTTGTAGATACAACAAATTTTGTAACTACTTGGGTTATATGTGGCTTTCTAGTTTTCGAAATTTTTATTCATATCACCTCTTATGATTTAAAAACATTTTTTGATATTTGGTTGCCATTTGTGCCTCTGATAGCAATTTTATTTGGATTTTTACCTGGATGTGGTCCACAGATTGTGGTCACAACTTTCTATTTAAACGGTTTTATTCCATTATCTGCAGAGATAGGTAATGCTATATCAAATGATGGTGATGCTTTATTCCCGGCAATAGCTCTTGCACCTAAGGCTGCAATTATTGCAACGCTTTATAGTGCAATTCCTGCATTTATTTTTGGATATGGGTATATGTTTATATTTGAGTAATATCTGCTTATTTAATTTTTCAATAATATTTAGAGTCTTCCCCAAAGAGCATTTTGTTTAACCCAACCTTTATATTTATCAACTTTAATTTTATTTAACTTTCTCTCTATTTCCATAATCTCATTAGTTTTACCTTTATCTTTGCCTGTAATAACTTTCACTTGTATACCCTTTTTTAAAATCATTTATAAAACCTCCGGTGCCCTGAACCAAGCTACCCCCACAAAGCAACCAGGCAACGGGAATGGGAATTGATCCATAAATACTAATCCTAATACATCAAAGACTCTGTATCCGAAATCAGGTATCATGAAGCATG
>JACKQG010007734.1_pt1 | contig 10695 bp, 20 predicted proteins | sample 8237621 | NCBI WGS metagenome assembly JACKQG01 (sample SAMN15677084, study PRJNA649215) | marine metagenome | biome: marine; feature: Black Sea; material: saline water; isolation source: suspended particulate matter (SPM) from the Black Sea western gyre | collected 2013-06-09/2013-06-10 | depth... | reverse complement strand
CTTGTAGCGGCTGTGGGGAGATGGCTATACCCGCCTCTGCCGTGAGAGATATAAAGGTTCTCAGGAAGTAATGGCTACTTTTATTGCTATCTCTAATGTTCAAAATGGCGTCAGGTTATCTATAACCTATGAGGATGGTGAGAAGCGGGAATATGTGATACAGGAGCTAGATGACGAGCGTTCAAGCGTGGAGGCGTGGCGACAGGCCTTTAGTACGATATTTGATGACTATGGTCCCGCTGTGGGTCGCCACTCAGATGCGAGGTTGTATTTCGTCGTAGCGCCAGGGGATAAGCATGAGGACTTTGAGGATACTATTTATCAATAATCCATATAGCAATTATAAGGATAATAGGCACAGCAATAACTGCTCTGGGCGTTTCCAATACCATTTTCTCATTTCTTCTTCTCCTGTCGAGCATATTTAGTATTAGCGCGATTAAGAGTAGTTCGCTCATCGCAGAAAACTCACCGCATACCCGATAATAAACCCGATCACATACGGCACACTCGCTGCGGCTGCTCGGTAGATCCAACTTCTGTCGCTCATTGTTCGACTCCTTGTTAAAGTTTGGTTTAATAACGTCTCTCGCTATTAAGTTTTAGCGGCTAATCTTTAATAAGCGCCATCAATGCATGATACTCTGGTGTATACAGTCGTGTCTCTTCATCTTCAAACTCCAAGATGGTGACGGGGTATGAATCAGCCAGTTTCTGTATGTTCGTTTTCAACCGCTGATTCTCTTTCTCCAACTGTTCGATACGCTCATCCCTCTCTTCGATCATCGGCGGTATTTCACAGTGATCGATTACATCGGCAAGCGTTTTCATAGCGTCTACTCGCTTTCGTCGGGGGTGGCGTCCAGGCGCGATTCGATAGCGGCAACCGCTTCCCGCAGTACGATTCTCTCTTTCTCTGCGGTGGTGTGACTGTCGATGATGGATTGCCGTACGGTGTCGATCTGCTGAAAGAGTTTACCAATCTGTTCGGCATTATGCTCCAGCATCGCCGTATTCTCTTTGTCTGACTCGCAGAGGTTGGCAATATCGGACTTGTTGGTGTCAATCTGCTGCTGGAGTCTTCGCATCACCTCCACATCCTCATTGGCACGTATATTCCGCTCCTCTTCGATCTGCTGCTGCATCCGATCACGTTCTAATACCCTCTCTTTTGCCTCCATATTGAGGCTGCCGACATCCGCTTTCTGCTGCTGTAGTCGCTCGATGGCGTCGGCGTGGTCGTTGACTGCATCGCTGTTTCTGCCGCACGACATTAAAACTGCGACAAAACCATCCTCGTTAAACTTTGCCGAATCTAACGGATCTACTCGCATCGGCGCATCGCTCACTATTTTCCCAGATCCATCCCCAACGCCGACGTTCCATTCATTACCCACCTTGTTATCGCCCACCGTCAGCGCATCGCTCAGAGCGGCGCATACCGCAGGAAGTTTGATTGGCGATCCGCTCGTTGGGCGAGTGGGTAATGCGTCACGCGATGGGTATTTGTGCCTGTTAATGCATATATCATCGCCGTTGAGCCCTCTCTCTCGCATTCTACCTTTCTCTCCACATAATGGACAATAGCCGTATGGCGCATCGCTCGGAGCGCCATCTTGATACATCCTCGTGTTCGCCTCGTTTACCGCATCGGCGTCGGATGGATCGTCCAGTTCGATCCGCTTACCACCAGGCGTCCAGTTCTGCAACTCCTCGACTATGTCTGTGTCGGCTAAACTGGCGTCGGATGGCGATTCGCTCATCGGGCGAGTGGGTGTATACGCATTGACAGCGGCACAGATAAACTCTGCATCTTCTTCGATCAGACGCGATGCTTTCTGGCAGATAATCTCTCGGTGAGTAGCCGTATAAATCTGGATGCTTGTACCGCCTTCACCGTCAATAAAGCGACGGCAACGCCATGGTTTAGCAATGGATAGTAGTGAATAGTCTCCAGTCCACTCTGGCGCATCGTCGGCTACTTCATCGCCAGCGCCGCCAGCAGCACCCAATTCAGGATCGTTATCCACAGAATCATTTTCGTTCTGCCGATCATTTCGTACCACTCCTTCTCGTCCATCGTTCACCTCCGCAATGGTTTTAATAGATTCAATCTTTCTAACAACCTCACTGTGCGACATTAACTTCCCCAAAAATTCTTCTACCAATCTATCCAGCGCATCCGTCATCTCGCGGAGACGGCGACGGAGAGCGTTTTTTTCGTTGTTTAGTTGGTGAACCAAAGCGAAGACGGCATCTGTTTTCTCTCGTAGTTCGTCTCGTTCCTGTTCCAGTTCGGTGCATCTTACCCACGGATCGGCTGTAGAATCGCCTGTGGCCTGTAACGGGGCGTCAGCGGCCTTTAAATGATTCAGCATATCCAGAGCTTCGGATCGATCTTCGCGGCTCATAATGGATTCTGAGAGATCGTATAGTTTCTTGATCATTTCTGCGGGTGTCATGCGGTTCCCCCTTTTAATTTAATGATAAGGCTTTCCTGCATTAAAAGCAAATGATATATGTAACTAAGACACGGGGACTAAGCAGTTTATTTGCCGTCGAAGGTATCCTTTAGGGTGATTCCTTGTCCAAACCCCCTTTCGTCGATTTTAGAGCCACCCCGTGCGGGTTTTTCGCCGCCCGTGCAGCACTGGCCGCAGCCACATGAGAGGCTGATAAAGATAATCCACGGAAAGGATACAGTGGACACTGAGGAGAAACACATTCATCCTTGGGATTTCCTTGCCATCCAAAGCATTCCCAGCAGAAAGCTTTTATTGCGGTGGAGCGTGTGTAATCTTTTACTTCTATCGTCGTTCCATCAGTGGCTCTTATTACGTGATTCATCTTCTTTCCTTTCTTTTTCGCCTACCTTCTGCGCCCACCAGATATATCTTCGTCGTTCGTCGTAGCTCATCTTGGCGATTTCCTTCTTCCGCTCTTCGATGGGTAAGGCAGCAATTTCTTGTTTGTCCATCACACACCCCTTTCGCCTGAAAGTAGCCGTCCTTCGTTTTCTATTTCCCCAAATTGCTTGTTGAACTTGAAGTCGAACGTTTCGCCTTCCATCCCCTTTCTATTTTTGAGGATCTGCACGGCGATTATTTTATCGAGATCTTCCCCGGTGTCCGATGTCTTACACAACGCGGGACGATACAAGCCTAACATCACATCGGCTGCTTCTTCCACTGCCCCTGATTCTCTGGCTGATGATTTGGTTAAGGCCATATCCCCCGATTCCCCAGCAGCACGGCCTACCTGACACAAGACGAACAGAGCAATGTTCTTCTTTTTGGCGAAAGTTTTCAACTCTCTGGCGACTCTCGAAACCGCTTCGTACAATTTGCCTGATTCCTGGATCATACCCAGGTAGTCCACCACCACCACATCGAGTCGTTCTAACCGCTCTGAAGCGGCATCCGCCAGTTCATACAGCTTCTCTGTCGTAGCACCCCCGGTATACACCAGGTGCTGATCGCTATACCGATGTGCCAGCTTCTTGGTAGTCTCTTCATACGTCTTCGATGACGCGTCATACATCTGCTCAATCGTTTCGCCGGAAACCTTCTCTTCCAACATCGCATACCGTTCAAACACCAGCGTTCCCGGCATTTCCAGGGAAACGAACAGACTTGTCAGGGCTGTCTGCGTCAGGTTTCTCAGGACATTCTGGGCAAACAGGCTCTTGCCTACCGCTGATCGAGCAATGACGGTACACACTTCCCCCGGTGCGATGGTTCTGATCCGCTTGTCAATAGCCGGGAATCCCGTCCCCACGCGTCTCGTCTTCAGCATCTTTACAAACTGCTGGTAATCATCGGCCAACTCGCTGACAGTTTTCAACTCGCCCTCTTCGATCTCTTCTTGGTAGCGCCATGCCTATTCGATCTTCTGCTTGAGAACTTTTTCGGGAAGCGGATCGGTTTGTTGGGCATTCTACCCCAGAAGAATCGTCACCGTCTCGGGTGGACTGATCCCTGCCATCCTCATCTTGTTGGCGAGATTGAACGCAGCGTTGTCTCTTCCATCCCCGTCCTTCAGCTTTTCTGGATACAGTTCTTTCTCTTCCTGGAACAGCGTTTTCTTTTCTTCCCTGGCGCAGGAGAGGAACACTTCCCGCAAAGATTCGCTGACAGAGCAATCATTCCAATCGGGGTAGTCCACCTTCCTTGGCTCTTTGGCGTGTTCCAGAATTTCTTTCACAGACAGGACGGTGATCTCTTGATAACTGAGCGGCACCTTGAACAGCCCTGTATTCCCGTGTACCGTGTTGGGAACACGGAACAATCGGCACTTGTCGTAGATGGATGGATCACACTGGAACGGTTCCCCGATCTTTAAGGCTACACGCTTCAGATGATCGGCCAATCCCTCTGAAGCCTTCCATCCCCCAAACAAAGCAGCCGGAAGAAGAACATGGAATCCCTTCTTGCCCGAGAAGTTTACACGTATCACAGACAAGTCTACTTCATACACCGCTTCCAATTCCCCCAGGAATTTTCGGACAGACTTCAAGACGGCTTCCAGATCTTCCCCATCGAAGTCGAACGGCAGGAAGTCAGCCATCGACGGGCCAGAGTACCGGGACACGGAACCTGTCTGCTTCACCCACTCTTTGAAGGCGTTGGGAAATCTGTGCCATGTGGCATAAATTTCCTTTTTGTCTTCGGGCATCCTGAACGTTAACGTATCCGTTAAAAGCGGGTGATTCCTTTTGGAGACATCACCGAATGCTGTGTCAACCCAATTACATGCGATGCTCATGATCCTATCTCCTGTTCAGTTTGAGAAACGTAAACTCGTTCACCGTTTTTCTTCAATTGCTTTTCCCACCCACTGCTCAGAACCTTCCCGATGTAAGGAATCGGGGCTGTTAAATCACTCGGCTTCTTGGCTGCAATATCACGGACAATTTCAAACACATACTTCAAGTCTGGGAATTGGCCCGTCCAATGGATGATCTGATTTCTTTCTTTTTCTGTCAGTGGGGTAGGTTTGGTGAATTGAACGATGTCAATTAGTTCTTCAGCGGATCGATGCGTCTCGTAGCGCGGGGGTGGGGTTTGTCTATCTTGTTCTTCTTGTCTTTCCTTATTATATATCCTGTCCTTATCGCTGTCCTCAACGCTGTCCTTATCCGTGTCCCTAACCCCCTCGTCTTTTCTATAGTAATCCTCTAAAAAACAAACAGTTATAACTGTCCTAACCCTATTTTCTGCGTTTATTTCTATCATTCCTTCTTTTTCGAGCCTCTTTAAGTCTTTCACGATAGTGTTTTTCCCCGGTGTAATTGCTTTGTGTTTTTGGTTATCGATCCACTCTAAGGCGTCCTGTATTTCCCGAATACTTTTGTCTACCTGTCCTATCTCAAGATGATCTGACTTTGCCCTGCCGGGATATTTTCCCTTGCTGATCAACCATGTCCATAGCTTGTGGATACTGTAGGGCGTTTCATCCCACAGTGGCCCATCCATAGAGTCTCTTGGGACAGGGAAAAAAGGAATTGTTTCAGTCATCTTTTCATCTTCTTTGCTGCATTTACTTTTCTGTCAACCCAAGCAAAAAAATTGTCTCTTTCGAGAATAGTCGGATCTTTATTCATGTCCCACAAAAATTCATCTATTAGATTTTTGCTGTCTATCATGTCGTAATAGATGTTTATGGAAAGAGATTCGTCCCTATTGAAGCATCCTTCATGCTTCTCAAACGCTCTTCTTATGCCATCACAAACCATCTCTTCAAAAGATGTCATGATCTACCACCTTAAACGAAAGAAGCCGTAACCTGTGTCAACACCACCATCCGAGTGGGTTCCGGTCCTTGCGGGTTCCGGCAGGTTACGGCTTCAAATTTATGGTTCTGTATCGGATGATGTGTTGACAATTCTATGATACAAAATTAATTCCTCGCAGTCAAGGAATTTTTATAGAGAGATAATATTTCTTCTTTTCGCTTAATGTCTTCCCTTACAACTTTATCAAGATCTTTTGGCGGCCATACAGATCTGCCCTTCAATTTGTTGCATCTATAGCAGGATACGCATAGGTTTTTGGGTAAATTCTCACCGCCGAGAAAACGAGGAATGATGTGTTCTACTACATATTTTTTACGATCTTTGCTTCCGCAATATTGGCAAGCACGTCCATCTCTTAGATATATACGCTCTTTCATTTTTGGTGTTATAGATAGAGGGCCAGAGGTGCTTTTCAACAATCCAATATCTTGATAGATAGCCGATGGAGAGCAATTCCATAGCAGGGATAGTTTTTTCATGACATCAATAGACAACGACTCTTTTCCATCAATAAGTTGTTTAATGTGAGTTCTTCTTTCCTCAATGTTTTCCCATGCCATATCAATCCCCCATCGTCAAGCGATTTTGTTCTTCCATCTCTCTGATCCATAGATCCTTTATCTTTGTTGCTTCTTTAGCAGGCACTTGAAAGTTTTCACCTCTTACGTTTACGTAACTGTCGAGTGTCTCATCCTCGTCTTTGTAGATGTGGATACGAGTGATCTGATCCAATCGCAAGTAGACTGAGTATGTATCTTTATGGATACAGTAGATTCGTTTCATTTAGCCTTCCTTAAGCTGGTGAACAGGGGTGTGGGACTAAAAACGTAGTCGATCAGGTACGGCTGGGCTTTTTTCAAAACTTCCGTCCAAGTCTTATCCCAATCAAATGGTTCGCACAGATTGAGCTTATGCAGCGGTGTCTTACAATGCTTACACCAGTAGATATTGCTCCACTGATTCCCGCGTTCGTCAATGATCAGTCTGGACAGTTGGTGTAGATGATACCCTTTCCACCGACAGCGCAGACGATTGACTTTCTTTAGCAGGGAATGTTTAAAACCGGCACTAAAAAATTTGAGCATATTTTTGAAAACCTAATCTGTGGGATCGTAGAAAAATTTCTTTATTCTTGAAGGAACCTTGTCCCATTCTTCTTCTGTAAACACCATACGAAACACCTTAGCCCCTTGCCTGTTCCTTGTATGATCGAAGAAGTAGTTAAGAAGCTCAACTAAATCTTCTCCTCTGCTGAAATATTCAATATGGACATCTTTTTCTATCTCGTCGGGGTAATATGTAGGAATGTTCACTCGTCTTCAATCCTTGAGTATACTACATGCGTAATGATCCCCATGATGAATCCCAGAACAAACCCCAAGCCCATACCGATCTTGAATCCTTCAATCAGGTTGGCGTCGATTGTCATCATTCATCCTCGATGGTTATTTCCGTCTCTTCGTGTTTGGCCGGAAGTTTCTGGGCGAACAGGGTGATGACTTGCTTGTCATCCAAGTAAAATGTTCCATTTCCGGCATCTAAAATCGCTTTGACGGCGTTGTCTATATCAAGCGACATGATGTTTTTTAGGAAGAACTTGATTTCCATCCGCACCAACCCCTGATTCTTCTTCACCCCGGCTTGTAGAGCGTAGGCATACACTTTCTTCTCGTAGTCCTTGGTTCTCTTGGGGGTGTATACCCTCCCCTTGCCCATGCGTGGCCTGGACTTAGGCACAGCGCGGCCCGGAACTGTAAACTTATATTTCATCTCAGTCTATCCAATCGTCTATCGAACTGTTTCATCCATTCCTGGTGCAGTCGATCCCACTCGATGCGTTCCCTTTTTGCCTGTCGGATCTGTTCTTGGAAAAAACGTTTGATGCTATCGACACTTCCACTCGTCGTATTGTCTGTCGTATTTGGCATCTCTCATTCCTTCCAGTTTCTCATCCAGTGCTTCCCGCACTTCATCGTCGTTGTCTTTATTGTTGAGATACAGGATCTCGTTGATTTCCCCGTCCTCTGCTTCCACTTCCAGTTCTACCGTAGCGGTTACGAAGTAGGTTGCCATTCTTTTCTCCAAAGAAAAGTGGGGGACGGCCTCTCACGGTATGCGTTTGCATATCCCCCCGTTTCGCCGTCCCCCTACCCCGCTCAAGCTGTCCCTGCAAGCTCCCCAAGAACTAATCAGCTTGTCGTGGCGGGGTAACGTACTTTAAACTCTCTGCGTGGCGGCAGTGATCTCGGAATTTAAACCCTTCGCACGTACACTTCCACCGCCCCCACCGATAAGAGAGTTGATACACCTTACCGGAAGGGGAGTGGAAGTCTACACTAAAACAGGCTGGCGGTTTCATCGTCCGAATCTACTGCTTCCGAAACATTCATCTCATCCGGCCTGTCGATCCACTTGACGATCTCCAGCTTGGGGGCGTAGTGCGTGTTCGTTCCCTGCGGGGTTTTCGTCTTGATGGCTTCTGTCCCCGTCATCTTGATCACCGGAATCTTGCCTTCCTGTTTTTCAGGGGATGCCCGGAAAACATCATCCAGTTCATCGAACACCCTGAGAACGCATTTGGCCGTATGGGAAAACTGCCGCACCGTCCCCCCCAGATCCGTCCCCAGCATCAGCGTCACACGAAACGCTTGCTTGTGATTACTGGACGGACGTTCGGGGAATTCTTCCCCATTGAGCACCATCTTGAAGTCGGGTGTCCCACCGACGAAGGCCATCCATCCTACTTCGATGTTCGCCATATCGACAGCGGCCATGAAGCCATCGGTGATGTCTACTTCGTCTTTATCCCAATCGCCAGCATCGTCCTGGCTTCTGTCGATGCGGGTAAAACGCCCACTCACGGCAGAGTAGGTGATGATGGGCATGAAATCGCCGCTTGAGGATTCCGTATTCAGTCCTAGTGCCATGATTGCTTGATCCTTGTTTTATGAGTTTTGTTTCACGATTTTTTTTTGTGGGTTCTCTCCCTTCCTATCCCACGTAGAGTTTGGTGAAGATTCTGATCAGTTGATAGATCAATCCTAAGACAACCATCCATCCGAAGACTTTTATCCCCTTAGTCATGGGGATGCTCCATTCTCGACAGCCGTTCGGCTACGGTGAAGGCTAAGGATAGATCGCCTTGCTCTAAGCAGTAGCGGATGTTATCGTTCTTCAGGGCGCGTTTGAGGACGCGACGATAACGACGGTTGAAGGCGTCTTCCTTCAGAGCGGCTTCGAACTGTTCGTTGGGAAGTTCAGCGTTGGCGAGGTGTTTCTTCAGGTTCATGATCGTTTCCCCTTTGAAGAGAGTGAACGTAGAGATAATGATAAGGGCTTCCTTAACCCCTGTCAAGAAGTATTTTAAAATTTATTGGAAAGGTTTCCCTTGACGTTACGCGTGTAACTTACTATTATAGATACATGACTGAAACTAACTTTAAGAAGCTATTGGATGAGGCTGGGACATCCCAGCGAGAGTTCTCGCGTCAATCGGGGATCAATCTGCCTACGGTGAATCAGTTGTACAACAACAAGTTGGACATGATTCACTTCCGTACCTTGGGTAGGATCTGCAAACACTTAGGGGCATCGGTGTCTGATGTTATTGAGGCCAAATGGCTACCGGATTAATGCGTCGGTTCTGGATCTGGGCCTTAACCAAGCTGGCAGAAAAAGCACCAGAGCCATCCGAGATGGACACCGTATGGATTGGAACGGAGCATCCGTTTTCTATTCCCATAGATCCCCGTCCTACGGAAGTTCCGCTTACATCCGATTCAACGGGTGTAATAGAACCCAAGCCTCTTCCCGTTCCCCCCTGGTTAGAAATAGCTATGGGGGAATTGCATGTACAGGAAGTCGAAGGATCTTCTCACAATCCCCGTATCCTGGAATATAAGGGGAAACCTCCTTTGCGGGCACCCCCCGACGAGGTCCCCGGGTGCAGCGCGTTCGCCTGTTGGGGGAGGGAACAGGCGGTTACCCCCCCAACAAAAAGCGCATCGGCCAGAAGCTGGACAGTGTGGGGTGAAGAGTCCCCCGCCTATAAGGGGGCAGTGTGTGTGCTTTCTAGAGGGAATGATCCCAAGAAGGGACATGTGGGGTTTTACATGGGCGAAGAGGGCGATCACATTCTCTTATTGGGTGGGAATCAGGGGAATGAGGTGAACATATCCAGCTACGCCAAATCGAGAGTGGTAGCGTACCGCACCTGTCAATGGGGTAGCGCATGAGTCTAATAAAATTCAAGAACATCGAGCTTAATGAACAGTCGTTAGTCATCAAAAGCGCCACGTTTGAAGAGTGGCTCAACTACCGCCCGGTGTTCGATGCGCTGGATGAAGCCAACAAGTGGGGGTATGGGGATTACTTCTTATACGGGGAAACCCATTTTGGGGAAGAATACGCCCAGGCCTATGATCAGAAACAGCGCGATCCCCGTCCGTACATCTGGGTGAGCAAGGCTTTTTCGCCGGAAAGAAGGAAGGATATATCTTGGAGCCATCATCGCATTGTTGCCAAATACCCAGAGGTTGAGCAGGATGATTGGCTGGACAGGGCGATTGAGAAGGAATGGAGCGTGGCGGAACTGAGGGAAGAGATTAATTTGGCTGAAGGCAAAGAGCCAAAGAAGAAGCTCGACAAAAAGGCCATCATTCAGTTGTCCATCGAGAGAATCAATGAGCAGTGGACAACGGACGATCATGATGCTATAATGGAGCATCTTGGATCTGGATAAGGTAGCCCGAATAGGGTGTATTGTTTGTCTTAACCACGGATTTCAGTCCCCGTCCGAAATCCATCATATCCGGCATGGGGTGGGCATGGGACAGCGAAGTGAGTTTGTGATCCCCTTGTGTCCTGAGCATCATCGGGGCAACAATGGATTCCACCACCGT
>JACKQG010007733.1_pt1 | contig 10695 bp, 9 predicted proteins | sample 8237621 | NCBI WGS metagenome assembly JACKQG01 (sample SAMN15677084, study PRJNA649215) | marine metagenome | biome: marine; feature: Black Sea; material: saline water; isolation source: suspended particulate matter (SPM) from the Black Sea western gyre | collected 2013-06-09/2013-06-10 | depth... | reverse complement strand
TGATCCAGGAATTGGGCCAGGTCGTGGGGATGGACGTCTTTTACAGTAAAGCTGATCACCGGCCCACGCTTACGGGCGCTGCCGTGAATCGTGATACCGTCCAGTGCCGATAAAGACGACAGAGCGTAGTCGGTCAATTCTGTTTCATATTTACCGATTGCTTCGAATCCAATAGCGGTGAGGTAATCGATGGCAGCACCCAACCCAATGACCTGGGCGATTTTGGGTGTGCCCGCTTCGAATTTCCAGGGGATTTCGTTCCAGGTGGATTTTTCCATCGTAACCGATTGGATCATTTCACCGCCGCTTAGAAATGGTTCCATTGCTTCCAGTAATTCCGGTTTGCCGTAGAGTATGCCAATACCGGTGGGACCCAGCATTTTATGACCGGAAAAAGCCAGGAAATCACAATCAAGCTCGGTTACGTCGACCGGATGGTGCGGCACACTTTGCGCTGCGTCCACTACGGTGATCGCTCCGACTTGGTGAGCCATTTCGATAATTTGTCTGGCCGGGTTAACCGTGCCGAAAACATTGGATTGTTGAATAAAGGCCACCAGCTTAGTCCTGGCCGTAAAGTACTGGCCCGGGTTAGCGAGGTCCAGAGCTCCGTCAGCCGTGATCGGGATAAATTTTAACGTAGCGCCGGTGTCCCGGGCAGTTAGTTGCCAGGGGATCAGGTTGGAGTGGTGCTCCATCTCAGTCACCAGGATTTCATCACCGGGACCCAGATTGTGCCGACCCCAGGCGTAGGCTATTAAATTGATTGATTCGGTGGTACCACCGGTAAAGATAATTGAGTGCCGATCCGGTGCATTGATTAACCGGGTGACTTTGTCGCGGCTGGCTTCATATGCTTCAGTTGCTTCAATTGCGTGCCGGTAGAGCGCTCGATGGATGTTGGCGTTGTATTCGCTATAAAATTTCCGAATGACCTCGATTACCAACTGCGGTTTGTGAGTGGAAGCAGCGTTATCGAGATAAACCAGTGGTTTGCCATTAACGGTCTGATGCAGATTGGGAAAATCCTGCCGGATGGTGTTTACATCAAATTTCATCAGAACAATCCTAGTTCCAGGCGGGCGGCATCGGACATCATCTCCCGGTTCCAAAGTGGTTCCCAGACCAGTTCGATATTGGCTTCGGTTATGCCAGGCACCAGCAGGGCTTTCTTCTTAACATCGGCAGCAATATAGTCCCCCATACCACAGCCGGGGGCTGTCAAGGTCATTTTAATATCTAACCGGTAACTGCAATCTTCGATCAGTTGAATATTGAGATCATAAATTAAACCAAGGTCGACAATATTGATCGGTATTTCGGGGTCATAACAGGTTTTCAGGCGGGTGCGAACGGCGTATTCGTCGGGAGCTTGTTGGGCTTCACAGGGATCATCTATGGCCTGATTTGTGGTAGTTTCCTGGCCGATGGCATCGGCATTTTTACTGTTAATCTGCACCAGGTTGCCGTTAACCATCACCGTGTAATTCCCACCCAGAGCCTGAGTGATATGTACGATCTCACCGGCTTTTAAAATGATTGGTTCGCCGGCTGGTATCAGGATTGCCGGACAATCACGGTTTAATTTTATCGGTTCATTCAATTGCATATCACAGCCTATTCAGTAGAAAAAATTTTTGTTTTGTCTTCTGATTCGAGTGATTTAATCGCCGTATGCCAGGGCAGGATGGCGCATTTTACCCGCACGGGATATTTATACACACCAGCTAAAACCGCCAGTTTGCCCATCTGATCGATATCATATTCGCCGGTTAGGATCATGTGCTGAAATTTGTCGAAAATTGACTGAGCTTTGGTAATGGTCCTGCCTTTCAGAATCGTAGTCATGATCGAGGTGGACGCTTTCGAGATGGCGCAGCCCTGTCCCTGAAAACTGATGTCTTTAATGACGTCGTTTTCGACGTTCATGTAGAGGGTGATCTGATCGCCGCAGAGCGGGTTGTAGCCGTCAGCGGTGTGATTGGCGCTGTCGAGCACCTTGAAATTATGGGGATGCTGGCTGTGGTCCAGGATCAGGGACTGGTAAAGTTCGCGCAGTTCGTCCATCAGGGATTATCTCCATCATTGCCGTTGACGAACCAATCGTTGACCATGTTAGTGATTAGTGCGTGGGTGGTTTCGTCGGAAATGGTTTCCAGAACTTCCTTGGCAAAACCCTCGATCATCAGTGTCTGGGCCGCCCGGATCGTAATTCCCCGGGACCGCAGGTAGAATAAGGCGTTGCTATCCAGTTGCCCGATGGTGGAACCGTGAGCGCATTTTACATCATCAGCATAAATTTCAAGTTGAGGATTGGTATTCGCGCGCGCCTTTTCCGACAGCAGCAGATTGCGGTTGATCTGTTTGGCATCGGTTTGTTGCGCATCGGGTTGCACGATAATTTTCCCATTGAAGACGGCATGGCTGTCATTATCCAGGATGCCTTTGTATAATTCGCTGCTGGAACAGTTAGGATAGGCATGGTCAATCAGGGTATGATTGTCAATTTCCTGCCGCTTGCGACCGAGATACAGACCGTTGAGCCGGGTGGAGGCGCAGAACCCGGCTAGTTTCACGATCAGGTTGTTGCGTATCAGCGTTCCGCCCAGAGAAACAACCAGCGAATCGACCAGGGAATTTGCACTTTGATACACGCGGGTTGCAGAAATATGATTGCCGTTTACGGCTTCATTCTGGATCTTGCTGTGTCGCAGCAGGGCATTATCGCCGATATTCACGTCGGTTACGACGTTAGTAAAATAAGTTTCGTTACTCAGACCGATATATTGTTCAATAAGGTCCAGTTGGGAATTTTCACCGACTGTGATCAGGTTGCGAAGCTGAAATGTCAGTCGGTCGTTGTCCGGCCTGGTCAGATAAATCAACTGGACCGTAACCGGTTCGGGCTGATCAGCGGCGATCTCAATCCAGGCGCCGGTGTTGAAAAAAGCCTGATTCAATTGTTCAAAAATGGTGGGGCGGCTCAAGCTGTTTTTCGTCAGATGACGCGCAAGCAAAGCAGGATCGGTTTTCAATAAATATGTCAGACTGGTGATTTTTACACCTTCTGGTAATTTTGAAAGATCAGACAGTTCGGCGCTGTAATAGCCATTGACAAACACGATTCGCGCTGCATCCGGCAGATACTTAAAATCCAGATTGTCGAAATAATCCAAACCGGGGGCTGGGCTGGCAACCGTGAAATCACCGGAAACCGAATCAATGTTGGTTGAGCGCCATTCCTCCTGTTTTCGATTTGGAAAACCGATCCGGCTGAAGCTGTCGAATGCATTTTTACGAAGCGCAGACAGCGGTCCGTTGGCCTGGCCGAAAAGGCGCTGGAATTCGGATCGGTAATGCTTGATTACTGCATTGGGCTTCTGTATGGTCGTAACGCTCATAGCGCTGCTGATTGCTCCAGCCAGGCATAGCCCTGTTCTTCAATTTTTTGAGCCAGGTTTCGGCCACCGGATTTCACGATCCGGCCATCGATCATTATGTGAATGCGATCCGGCTCCATGTAATTCAGAATGCGCTGGTAATGGGTGATCACGAGGAAGCCCCGGTCGGCATTACGGAAATTATTAACACCTTCAGCCACGATTTTCAGGGCGTCAATGTCCAGGCCCGAATCGGTCTCGTCGAGGATTGCCAAGCTGGGTTTGAGGGTAATCATCTGGAGAATCTCATTGCGCTTTTTTTCACCACCGGAGAAGCCATCATTGACCGCGCGATGTAAAAAGCTTTCGTCCAGTTTCACTTCCTTAATTTTTTCTTTGATCAAGGTCAGGAAATCCATGGTATCCAATTCTTCATCGCCGTGGTATTTGCGCTGAGCGTTGAGGGCAGCTTTGAGAAAGTACATATTGTTCACGCCGGGAATCACCACCGGGTACTGAAAGCTCATGAAAATGCCTTCACAAGCCCGCTGTTCGGGACTCAATTCCAGCAGATCCTGGCTGTTCCAGGTTACCGATCCTTTGGTAACAGTGTAACCATCACGTCCGGCAATGACGTTGGAAAGCGTGCTTTTTCCGGAACCGTTCAGTCCCATAAGAGCGTGCAATTCACCTGGTTTTATGGTGAGATTAATCCCCTTCAGAATTTCTTTTTCTTCAACACTGACATGTAAATCTTTTATTTCAATCATTTTAAATCCTTTTCAAACACAGAGGTACAGAGATCACTGAGTTCACAAAAAAATAAATAAAATGTTAACTGTGTTCTTAGTGCACTTTGTGTCTTGGTGGTAAAATCTCATTCTAAGCAGTTTATTAATCCTTTTCAAACACAGAGGCACCAAGAGCGCGGAGTTTATAAAGACATTTTAAATTATTAATAGTTGTCTTAATGCTCGTAGTGTTTTGGTGGTAAAATCTCATTCTAAGCAGTTTTTAAATTCTTATTCAACACGGAGGCACCGAGAGCACCGAGGTAAGAATAATATTTTAAGTTTTTTAATGTGTACTCAGTGTCCTTTGTGTCTTTGTGGTAAATCATTTAACCGACACTGCCTTCCAGGCTGACTTCCAACAGTTTCTGGGCTTCCACCGCGAATTCCATTGGTAATTTCTGGAAGACATTTTTACAGAAACCATGGACGATCATCGAGACTGCATCTTCGGCAGAGATACCGCGCTGCCGGCAATAGAATAGCTGGTCTTCGCTGATACTGGAGGTGGAAGCTTCGTGCTCCACTTGGGCGGAGCGGTTACGTATATCGAGGTATGGGAAGGTGTGAGCGCCACATTTATCGCCGATCAGGATCGAATCACACTGGGAGTAATTACGGGCATTTTCGGCACCTTTGTTGATCTGCACCAGTCCGCGGTAAACATTCTGGCCATGTCCGGCGGAAATACCGTTGGAGATGATCGTGCTTTTGGTATTTTTCCCAATATGGATCATCTTTGACCCGGTATCAGCCTGCTGGTAATTATTAGTCAGAGCTACGGAATAAAATTCACCAACAGAATTGTTGCCCTTCAGAATGCAACTGGGGTATTTCCAGGTGATGGCAGAGCCGGTCTCGACCTGGGTCCAGGAAATCTTGGCATTCTCCATACAGAGCCCACGTTTGGTCACAAAATTGTAGATGCCGCCCTTGCCATTCTCATCGCCGGGGTACCAGTTCTGGACAGTGGAATATTTAATGTTGGCATCCTTGAGGGCTACCAGTTCCACCACGGCCGCGTGCAACTGGTTTTCATCGCGCATGGGAGCCGTGCAGCCTTCCAGATAACTGACATAGCTACCTTCGTCGGCCACGATCAGCGTACGTTCGAACTGGCCGGTCTGACTTGCGTTGATCCGGAAATAAGTCGAGAGTTCCAGCGGGCAACGCACGCCTTTCGGGATGTAGACGAAGGAACCGTCGCTGAAGACGGCCGAATTGAGGGTGGCGAAATAATTATCGGTGTAGGGGACGACCGAGCCGAGGTATTTTTTGATCAAATCTGGGTGCTCGAGAACGGCTTCTGAAAGGGGCATGAAAATGACACCGTGTTTTTTCAGTTCTCCCTTGAAGGTGGTTGCCACCGAAACGCTGTCGAAGATCGCATCCACGGCCACGCCGGACAGCATCTTTTGCTCGTGAATCGGAATACCAAGCTTGTCGTAAGTCTCGAGCAGTTTGGGGTCCACTTCATCCAGACTTTTCAATTCTTTTCTTTGTTTTGGGGCGGCGTAATAACTGATGGCATTGTAATCGATGGGCGGGTAATTCACCTTGGCCCAGTCCGGCTCCTTCATGGTTAACCAGTGACGATAAGCCCTCAGACGCCAGTTCAGCAGGAATTCCGGTTCGTTCTTCTTGGCCGAAATCAGGCGGACCACATCCTCATTGAGACCGGTGGGAATTACATCCTGCTCTATATCGGTGGTGAAACCGTACTTGTATTTCTCGTCGGCTGCTGTGTGGATAATATCTATATCGCTCATAATTTTCTTTTAACACGGAGACACGAAGAGCACAGAGGACACGGAAATACATAAAATAGCTTTTGTGTTCTTGGTGATTTTGGTGCCTTGGTGGTTCATTTTTTTAGTCACAGAGACGCAGAGGAATATTTATTAATGGATTTATAGGATTGGCCTGTCCATCGTAGCCTTGGCGTAGATGGATGTTCTTTGTGCCTTGGTGTTTAAAGCTATCCATAATTATTGCATGACCTCAGCCAGGGTTGTATTGCTGAAAATATCTTTCATTTTTTCATTGATACGGTGAATGGGGGTGCGGATGGTGCAGGTTTGAAGTTGATCGCAGTCCTTGTCGATCGAGCAATCGGTGAGGGCCACGGGACCTTCCAGCAGTTCGATGAAATCGGACAAACTGATCAGATCTAGATTGGCTTTCAGGCGGTAACCACCGTGAGGTCCCTGAACGGTATCAACGATGCCCTCCCGGGCTAAATGCTGGAGAGTCTTGGCCAATAGTTCACCAGGGATGCGATAAGTACCGGCGATCTCTTTCGAGCTGGTCAGTTCCCCGGTGGACTTACTGTGCAGATGGCGCAGAGCCATCAGGGCATATTCGGTTTTACGAGATAATTTCAGCATGGAACCTCACACCGTGAAAAGGTTGGTTCCATTTCAGTTCCAGGCGACATCCCGTCTGGTCTATTCATATTTATTATTTGCATTGCTTTTCAAGTAAGCGGGATATGCGACTTCTTTAGTCGCATTAAACTTATCAAACAAAAACCAGGAGTGCAAGAGTTAATTGCGACTTAATTGGTCGGGTATATATTTAGGTGTCGTGCTGAACCGGCCTGCCAATCGAAGTTATTGCGCAGATTGGCCGAAGCAAGACTATTAATTATACGATCACTCTCTCCTGCCTATGTGCTTCTGGTGGGCGGAGACGGGTTCAGGGTGATACTGAAAGAAAAGTCATTTCGATACCGATGAAATCGGGAGAGAAATCTACGTTAGCTTTGCAGTGATGGTAGTTTACTCACTCATCAATAGTGTACAATATAAATAAAAGTAGATTCAAGCCTGTGCAGTGCTATGGCAGGTAAACCTCAGTCATACTTCCGTAAGAATGACAGTATTTACCTTCATTTTGGAGCTCAATATTTAGATGACAAATCGTCAATAGTTTAAGCTGATCATCAACGTAGTGGTTTGTGCCAAGTTAAAGCAGATTTCTCCTCACCCCGCAAACGGTACATCGTCGAAATGACAGTGTTTTTACTTAGACCAGATTTATATCAACAATAATCAACACCAGGATCACCGGCAGGTAGATTACAGATGGATTTCAGGATGGCCAGCGCCCGCCGACGGTAGTGACCCTTAGCACAGGGCAAAGCCGAAGGAGTAATATTAGCTTTCCTATAAGGTTGACTATGTGTCATCGCTCTGCGTTGTGACAAGGTAAACAGTTTTTGTGTATTTCGTGTAATTTGTGGTTAATGGAATTACTCATACTTCTTTACCAGCAGACTAACATTCCCGCCGCCGAAGCCGAAAGAATTACTCAAGGCCGCATTGATTGCATGGGGCTGGGCTTTGTTGGGTACGTAGTCCAGCGGGCAGTTCGGGTCGGGTGTTTCGTAGTTGATAGTGGGATGGGCGGTCTGGTGCTGCAGGCAAAGTATGGTGGCCAATAATTCAGCTGAGCCGGATGCAGCCAGCAGGTGACCGATCATCGATTTGGTTGAGCTGATCTTCAATTGATAGGCGTGATCGCCGAAGACCTTCAGAATAGCGGTTGATTCACGCTGATCGTTCAATACGGTGGAGGTTCCGTGGGCGTTAATATAATCAATCTGTTCTGGTTTCATGCCTGCATCTTTGATCGCATTTTGCATTACCCGGATCATTCCGTCACTTTCCGGGTGGGGAGCGGTGAAATGAAAAGCGTCGGCGGTATTGCCATAGCCGACCAATTCACAATAGATAGTTGCACCGCGTTGCAGGGCGTGTTCCAGGTTTTCCAATACTACCAGACCGCAGCCTTCACCCATCACAAAACCATCGCGATTTTTATCGAATGGTCGGCTGGCCTTAGCGGGATCAAGACTGGCGGACATGGAACGGGCGGCGGCGAATCCGCCATATGGTAGGATATTGATAGCCGCTTCGGAACTGCCGGCCAGCATGATATCCGCATCGCCCCGCTGCAGAATCCGGAGAGCGTCACCGATCGCATTACCGCCGGTGGAACAAGCTACCGAAGGCGCCGAGATGGGACCTTTCAATCCGTATTTGATAGAAACCATAGCGGCGGCCATATTGATTAATAATTTTGATACAAAAAATGGGTTCATGGTTTTCGGACCAATTGTTATTAACAGATCGTAACCATCTTCAATAGTTTTTGAACCGCCAATCCCGGAACCGACGTGAATTCCAAAACGATTGCCGTTATATTCGAAGGAATCCAACCCCGAGTCGTTCAGAGCCATTGCAGCAGCAGCCATCGTAAACTGTGTGAATCTATCCATCCGGGTAGCTGTTTTCCGGTCGATCCACTTCTCCGGCTCAAAGTCTTTTACTTCCGCCGCCAGGTGAGCCCGATAATCGCTGGCATCAAAATGGGTTACTTGGCCAACCCCATTGCGACCGGAAATTAAACCCTGCCAGAATTCATCTTTGCCGATCCCAATCGGCGTTACTACACCGAGACCGGTAATTACAACACGATTTTCACTCATAAGGATACCTTTCGGATAAAATTGTAATTCCTGTTAGTCATTTCAAAACTTAAATAGAGTAGACGGGATATTCAATTTTGGTCTTCAAACCAACTAAAGTGGACTTTAAATTAAGTCAAAAATTATAACTAATACCCGGACTTATCTGAAAAATCGCTGAACCAGTTCCACAGATCATCCATTTCCCGTTTGTGGTCTTTCTTAAGTTGCTGCATCACCCGGGCATTCTGGATTGCCACACCACCCTGTTCGGCGATGGCCGTCATGAATTCAATCTCGTGATTGGTAAAGTCTCGCACTTTGGAATTGTAGAGCCGCAGGACCCCGATGATGTTATTCTTGAAGATGATCGGGATCGAAAGCAGAGCGGCGATACCTTCCTTTTTACAAGCCTCGGGGTATTGGAGTTGATCATCTTTGTTGATATCCGGAATGATTACCGGCTGGCCTGTTTTCAGGGCGCGGGGCAGAGATTTATCGGCAGATACGGGACCCTTGTTCAGGAATTCCTCGCTGAGATTCACTTTAGCGATTATTTCCAAGCGGTTGGCGCCTTTGTTCCAGAGACTGATGGCACCGGCTTTCAGATCCAGGGCTTCGATCGTATTGAACAGAATCCGGTCCAGTACCTTGTGGAGTTTGAGGGTTGAACTGATGGCTTTGCTGATATCGGCAAAAGCCCGGAAATAATTCAAACTGCTATTTTCGTTCATTATTCCTTCTCCTGGTTTATTTTACCAATAATAACCATGTTATGGCCAATTTATCAAGACTTGACTCGCGCATTCGTTGTAGTCACAGTTAAAGATGTATCCAGTGTATCAATTATCTGGTTATAGTACACTGTGTTTCAACTAAAATGTTTACGACAATACTATTTAGCCGGCTTCTTCTTTATCCGCCGCACGCTGTTGCTGCTGCACTTGGGGCAGGTCCGTTCCACCATGACTTTTCTGTCGTAGGGCAGGGTGAAATCGTGTCCGCAGTGCAGGCATTTGAAAGGTGCTTCTTCCATTGATACTCCGGTTTTACGCCAGCACCTCGATGCTAACTGGTTTGGGTTTCAGTTTCTTCTCAGCTTTTTTGGCAGCCCGGGCTTCCGCTTTTTCCCGTTCTTCCCGCAGGATATTCATGGTATGTTGAACCTCTTCTTCCGTAACCTTTGTGCGCATTTCCTCCAGATCGCGCATGGTGCGCGCCCATTTCTGTCCTTCGGCGGCACTGATCCATTCCAATTGCAGGCGTTCGGGTCGGATTCCCAGTTTCTCCATTTTATCCCACAGCTTTTCAACTCTCTTGACCGTCCAGCGGTTGGCATCGATATAATGGCAATCAGCGAAATGACAGCCCGATACCAGTACTATCGGGGCACCAGTTTCAAAGGCGTGCAGAATGAATTCGGAATCAACCCGGCCACTGCACATGGTACGGATAATGAGCTGAGTAGCGGGATACTGCAACCGGGATAGCCCGGCCAGATCAGCTCCGGCATACGAACACCAATTGCAAGCAAATACCAAGATATTATCCATATGATTTTCTTCCAGCATGGCATCGATCTGGGAGATATATTGGGCATCTTCGAAATGCTTCATTGTTAGTGCATCAAAATTGCACTCCGCGGCGCAGGTTCCGCAGCCTTTGCACATGGCTTCGATAACTTCCGCCGGAGTTTTGGTCTTGGCATCGCCGCCCCGGATGGCATTGAAGGGACATACGTTGACACAGATACCACAGGATGTGCACAGATCAGTGACACATTCGGAAGTGATCGCTTCCACACTGATTTCGCCAGCATTGAGTAAAATCTGGGCGCGGGCAGCTGATGCACTGGCTTGGGTTACACTGTCTTTAACATCCTTGGGATATTCCGCACAGCCGGCGAAAAACACACCACCGGTGGGTGCATCCACAGGTTTCAACTTTGGGTGGGATTCCATGAAGAAGCCATCCTCGGTGCGTGACAGGGTGAACAGTTGCCGGACCACATCGCTGTCTTTCCGGGGGATCACACCTACCGACAGAACTACCG
>JACKQG010000411.1_pt3 | contig 10695 bp, 9 predicted proteins | sample 8237621 | NCBI WGS metagenome assembly JACKQG01 (sample SAMN15677084, study PRJNA649215) | marine metagenome | biome: marine; feature: Black Sea; material: saline water; isolation source: suspended particulate matter (SPM) from the Black Sea western gyre | collected 2013-06-09/2013-06-10 | depth... | reverse complement strand
AATCTTGTTTCCCCGCATCTTTTACGGTAAAGGGTTGAAAGAGGCTTGACAATTAGCAGTCACAAGATATATTTCTTTTTTCCTGTCTTTATAAAAGCTAATAAAAACTAGAGGCCTAGAGTTGATAGTTTCTGTTTGGAAACAGCAGTTTCTGGCAGGATCAGGCAATAAACAGCGGAGCAGATTCTTGTCTTCAATGAAACACTTCGTTCAATACATAACTTGTTCAGTAGGAAAATATCTATGAAAATCAGAGCGACAGAGGCATTTATCAAGTGCCTGGAAGAACAGAATGTTGATACTATTTTCGGTTATCCCGGTGGTGCGATAATTGATTTGTATGATGACTTGTATGACTGCCAGACTATTAAGCATATCCTGGTTCGCCATGAGCAGGCAGCAGTGCATGCCGCAGATGCTTTTGCCCGTGTCAGAGGTGAGGTGGGTGTGGCTCTCGTTACTTCAGGTCCAGGTGCCACCAATACAGTTACAGGTATTGCTTCGGCGTATTGTGATTCTATTCCCATCGTAGTTTTCACGGGCCAGGTTCCTACAGGACTGATTGGCAATGATGCCTTTCAGGAAGTTGATATTGTCGGAATTACCCGTCCCTGCACAAAGCATAACTACCTGGTCAAGGATCCCAAGGATCTGGTGGCGACTATTAGAGAGGCATTTCATATTGCCCGTACTGGACGCCCGGGACCGGTTCTGGTTGATCTGCCAAAAGATGTTATGGCAGCAAAGGTTGATTTTAATGAGCCGAAACCCGTAGATATGCGAACATATAAGCCCACCTACGAACCTCATCTGGGCCAGATTCAGAAAGCATGCAAGGCAATTCTGAAAGCTAAAAAACCGGTTCTCTATGTTGGTGGCGGAGTTATTGCCTCCAATGCCTCTGATGATCTTACCGAATTGGCAAAAAGTCTGGGCATTCCCGTTACGATGACTTTGATGGGGCTGGGAGGTTTCCCTGGAACAGATGCTCTTTCCATGGGTATGCTGGGAATGCATGGAACATATTATTCTAATATGGCAGTTGCCAACTGCGATGTCCTGATTGCTGTCGGAGCCCGTTTTGATGACAGGGTAACCGGAAAGATTTCAGCTTTTGCTCCCCGTGCGGAAATAATTCATATTGATATCGATCCTACATCCATCAGTAAGAATGTGAAGGTTGGTATTCCAATAGTTGCTGATTGTAAACATGCGCTGGCCAGCATGAACAACTGGTTCAAGCGGGAAGAATCTTGCAATGCTGCCGCTGAAAGGGAAAAGCATGCTCCATGGCTTGAGCAGATTAAGGCATGGAAAAGTGAGCACCCCCTCGGTTATGTCGAAGAAACCGACGTCATTAAACCACAGTTTGTTGTCCAGAAACTGCATGAATTGACTGGTGGTGATGCCATTATTACTACTGAGGTAGGACAGAACCAGATGTGGGCGGCACAGTTCTATCATTTTAATCACCCACGTCATTTTATGACCTCAGGTGGACTTGGTGTTATGGGATACGGCTTCCCTGCAGCCATTGGTGCCCAGATGGCTGCCCCGGACAAAGTTGTTATAGACATCGCCGGAGACGGAAGTATTCAGATGAATATCCAGGAGCTGGCTACTGCAAGGCATAACAAGCTTCCAGTGAAAATTGCGATATTGAATAATTCATTTCTTGGAATGGTTCGCCAGTGGCAGGAACTTTTTTATGATAAGAAATATTCTTCCACTCCTCTGGAAACAGCACCTGATTTTGTTAAATTGGCCGAGGCTTATGGTGCTGTCGGTTTACGGGCAACCAAGCCGAGTGAAGTTGAAGCGGTTATTAAAGAAGCCCTTGCAACTGACAACACGGTTATCATGGATTTTGTTATTTCTCGTGAAGAGGGTGTATATCCAATGGTTCCGGCCGGTAAAGCAACAACTGAGATGCTTCTGGTCTGATGCCAACAGGTCATGGCCGGTCGATATTTTAAGGGCCGGATTTGATAAAAGCATAGATGCTGTCCTGGGACCAGTTTGAAACGGCACAGCAATATAACAAACAGCTTTGAAATAAAGGTATTCAAATGAAACACACCATATCCGTATTATTGCAAAACAAACCTGGAGTCCTTTCCCGGGTTACCGGCCTCTTCAGTGGTAGAGGGTTCAATATTGAAAGTTTGTCAGTGGCCCCTACCTTGCAGGAAAAAAACGTATCCTGTCTGACTCTTGTAACAGATGGAGAGGATGCTATTATTGAGCAGATTACCAAGCAGCTTCATAAACTCATCGATGTCATTAAGGTGACCGATATCAGTGAGCAGGAGTATGTTGAGAGGGAAATGGCTCTCGTCAGGGTCAAGGCAGAGCCAGCCTCAAGGGCAGAGGTGCTCCGGATAGTTGATATCTTCAGGGGACGTGTCGTTGATGTCAGTCCGAAAAGTTTTGCTGTCGAGGTCACGGGTACCGGAGACAAAGTGAAAGCAATGATTGATCTGCTTCGCCCCATCGGAGTACAGGAGATCATTCGAACCGGTACAATTGCAATGACCCGTGCTTCCAAGAAGTACTAGCGCTTCCGTTTTTTTACCGTTAACGGTTTATAAATCCTGCACCAATTGATTTGTGGGCCGTTAACAGGAAGTAGTTTCAGGTTGTTTTTCCTGGACCAAGTGAACCATTGCAATGCTGCCTGAAACGTAAAAATCTTCTGATATGATTACTCCAAAAGTTCCAGTAGCCCTTGAGGGCTATCCTTTTATTGGCCTTGCTGCCTTATCCGCTGTAATTGCTTCTCTCCTTGATTACGATCTTGCAGGAATACTGGCCCTGTTGTGTACGGCATTTTTTCTTTATTTTTTTAGGGATCCGGAACGTATTACCCCCGATGAGGAGGATGTCATTGTTTCACCTGCAGATGGAAAGGTCATCCTGGTGGAAAAGATTTTTGATGATCGTTTTGTTAATGAGCATGTGTATAAGGTCAGTATTTTCATGAACATTTTTAATGTTCATGTCAACAGGATGCCGCTATCAGGAAGGGTTTCCGCAATAAAGCATGAACCCGGTCGTTTTTATTCTGCCAATACCGAGCGTGGCGCCCTGGAAAATGAGTATTGTGCCATTACGGTCAATACTACTTCAGAGTGCCGCTATGCCGTCGTTCAGGTAGCCGGTCTTGTTGCACGGCGCATTGTCTGCTGGGCAACCAAGGGAGACGCATTTTCGAGAGGACAGCGTTTTGGTCTGATTCGTTTCGGTTCCCGGGTTGATCTATACCTGCCACTAAAAACTCAGATAGAAATTTCACCTGGTCAGAAAGTTCGGGCTGGTGAGACTATTTTGGGGTATCTTTCCTAATCCAGCCGATCGGCCCGTTTTTACGTGTGTTTTGATATGGTCATGTTGATGTTTGTGGTGTATTATCATCGAGATGTCGTATTAGGAAGCAGTGGGGTTTCTTCATAAGTTCAACGGCAAATTTTTAAAAACATGAGGCATTAGTGTCAGAAAAAAATAACGATAAAAAGCAATCGGCACGCGGATCGATTTGTCTGCTGCCGAACCTGCTGACAACCCTGAGCCTGTTCAGTGGCTTTTATTCGATTGTTTCATCGATAAATGGGCAATTTCTTCATGCTGCAGTTGCAATACTTGTTGCTGGTGTTTTTGATGGGCTTGATGGCCGGGTTGCTCGAATGACCGGGACAACCAGCAAGTTTGGTGAGGAATATGACTCACTGTGTGATCTCGTCTCTTTCGGTGTGGCACCAGCCATGCTGGCTTATCTCTGGGTTTTGCAGCCTTACGGACGATATGGCTGGCTTGCGGCTTTTCTTTATGTGGCGACAACGGCACTCAGGCTGGCCCGTTTCAACTCCATGATAGAAGAAACACCTAAAAATGTTTTTGTCGGATTGCCATGTCCTGCTGCTGCCGGAATGATAGCCACTTCAGTGCTGTTCTGCCGTTTTGTCAGTACATCAGAAGCCTATCGGGACCTTGTCATGCTGATTATGGTATATGGTCTTTCTTATCTCATGGTCAGTACTCATCACTACAGCAGTTTTAAGCAGGTATCAAAAACAAAATTCCAATTTCTCGTTGGCATGGTACTCTTGCTCATGGTTATAGCGACAGAACCACAGGTAACACTTTTTCTGCTTGGAGTAACATATGTCCTATCCGGACCCCTGGCGGGGGTTTATCAGGTATTGGCATGCAGGAAAAATAAAGATAAGCACGGAAAACATAAGCATAAAGCAGAGGAGAGTGTGATCGAGACGCCCTCCTGCCTTGAGGAAAAAAAATGACTCAGGAAAAAGATAAAGTTTATATATTTGATACAACCTTGCGCGACGGAGAACAGTCTCCTGGTGCGACAATGAATATGCAGGAGAAATTTCGCCTTGCACAGCAACTTGTAAAATTAAATATAGATATTATTGAAGCAGGCTTCCCCATTGCATCAGCTGGGGATTTTGACAGTGTTAAAAATATTGCCGATAATATCAGGGGAGTTCAGGTAGCCGGCTTGGCAAGAGCCAACCAGAAGGATATTGATACGGCCTGGGAAGCATTGAAAAATGGTGAAAATCCCAGGATACATACTTTTCTTGCCACCTCTGATATCCATTTGAAGCATAAGTTGAAAATGACTCGCGATCAGGTGCTTGAGCTTGCCGTTTCTTCAGTAAAATATGCGGTATCAAAGACCTCTAACGTTGAGTTTTCCGCCGAAGATGCCTCCCGCAGTGATCTTGATTTTGTCTGCCGTGTTTTTGAAGCTGTTATTGCTGCAGGTGCAAAAACACTGAATTTCCCGGATACTACAGGATATGCATTGCCTGATGAATTTGCTGCTCAGATTCGCTATCTGATTGAAAATACTGCCAACATTGACAAGGCTGTTTTGAGTGTACATTGCCATAATGATCTTGGTGTTGCTGTAGCCAATTCTCTGGCCGCCATAAACGCCGGGGCACGGCAGGTTGAAACTACCCTGAACGGCATTGGTGAAAGAGCCGGGAATACCGCCATGGAAGAGCTGGTGATGGCTGTCAAGACCAGATCTGATCTCATGAATGTCAGAACTGATATCGTCACTGAATATATCCACCCGTCAAGCCGTATGGTCAGCTCGATCACCGGGATGTCTGTTCAGCCCAATAAGGCAATTGTCGGTGCCAATGCTTTTGCCCATGAATCAGGGATTCATCAGGATGGAATGCTGAAGGAGCGGACCACCTATGAGATTATGAATCCCTGTGATATTGGTCTCAGTGAGGGCAGCCTGGTTCTCGGAAAACATTCTGGCCGTCATGCATTAAAAGACAGGCTCAGAGTAATGGGATATGCCACGCTTTCAGATGATGAGTTGAACAAGGTATTTACCCGTTTCAAAGAACTGGCAGACGTGAAGAAAGATCTGGTTGACGAAGATCTGGAAGCCATTCTTCTTGATGAAGTGATTTATATTCCTGAAGTTTTTCAGCTTGTTTCCCTTGGGGCCATGAGCGGCAATAAGACCATGCCGACTTCCGCTGTAAAACTTATGGTGAATGGAGTGGAGAAAATCGGGGCATCCATTGGAGTCGGCCCCATAGATAGTGCCTTTCGTGCCATTGCCGAGCTGACTGGAACCCAGAGCAAACTTCTTTATTTTGCGGTAAGTTCCATTACCGGCGGGACTGATGCCCAGGGGGAAGTCATGGTTCGGGTTGAGAATGACGGAAAGATTGTTATCGGCCAGGGGGCTGATCCGGATATTATAACTGCCGCTGCCAAGGCCTATCTGAAGGCCTTAAATCGACTTGAATATTTAAAAAAATAAAGTAACTACTCAGCAGCACCCCATCCGGAGTCTCGCAGGCTCTCTTACCTGCACGCGATCAGGCTGGTTCACATAGCTCAGCTATAGTTCTCCAGCCTGCTTGCGCACATCTGAGGCACTGCTGAATTGTTACAGTAATGTGTTTGGGGCAATTATTAGGTTCCATTTGAATAGATCATATACAAGAACTAAAGAAAGAATGAAGAGGGAACTATGAGTGCTGAAGGATATAATATTGCTGTGGCTGGTGCTACCGGAGCTGTTGGTGGTGCTATGCTTGATGTGCTTAATCGACGGAATTTTCCGATTAAACAATTGCGTTTGCTTGCATCCGAGCGATCTGTTGGGAAAAAATTACAATTCAAAGGGCAGGATATTGCAGTAGAACTCCTCAGCAAAGATGCGTTTGAAGGAATTGATGTGGCGCTCTTTTCTGCAGGAGCTTCACGGTCATTGGATTTTGCACCGGCGGCTGCTGCCGCTGGTGCTGTTGTTGTTGATAATTCCAGTGCATACAGGATGGATCCTGAGATCCCCCTTGTGGTTCCTGAGGTCAATCCCGGCGCGATTGCCCAGTATACAAAAAGAGGGATCATTGCCAACCCAAACTGCTCTACAATACAGATGATGGTCGCCTTAAAGCCTATTTATGACAAGGTCGGCATCAAGCGTATTGTTGTATCGACGTATCAGGCAGTTTCCGGTACAGGGGCCAATGCTATAGAGGAATTGAAAAATCAGGTTAAAGCCTATGTTGCCGGTGAAAAGATTATTAATGATGTCTATCCTCATCAGATTGCATTCAACTGTTTACCTCATATAGATTCCTTTCTGGATAACGGCTATACAAAAGAAGAAATGAAAATGGTCAATGAAACCAGGAAGATTTTTAATGACAGTAAGATTGGTGTGACAGCCACGACTGTGAGAGTTCCTGTTTTTTATGGTCATTCCGAGTCAGTCAATATTGAGACTGAAAAGAAAATCAGCGCTGAAGAAGTAAGAGCGCTTTTGAAAAATGCTCCGGGTGTTAAGCTGGTTGATAAGCCTCAGCTCTGTGAATATCCGCTGGCCCTGGATTGCGCCGGTAAATTTGAAACCCTGGTCGGCAGGATTCGTGAAGATGAATCCATTGATAACGGTATCAATATGTGGATTGTTTCTGACAATATTCTGAAAGGTGCTGCCCTTAATGCCGTTCAGATTGCAGAGGTCCTGATCAAGGATTATTTATAAAATGGAAGTATTGCAGGCCACAGGGAAAAGCTCTGTGGCCTGCTTTTGCTATCTGAATCTATGAGAATTATTGCCGGGACTGCCAGGGGACGCAAGCTTGTTTCTCCAGGCTCAAAAGGCGGCAAAAATGAAATACGGCCTACAGCCGATCGTGCCAGGGAAGCTTTGTTTAATATTTTAGGCAATGCTGTTCGTGATGCGCGAGTGCTTGATTTGTTTTCCGGGACGGGAGCCCTTGGGCTTGAAGCTTTAAGCAGAGGAGCATTTTCCTCGCTTTTTATTGATAACAGCCCGACCGCAATTGGCTTGATAAGAAAAAATATCGATCTGACTGGTTTCTCAGGGAAAGCCGAAGTTCTGCAGCGGGATCTGGCAAGAAACTGTGGTGTCGACAATAGCAATGTGCCTGACGGCGGTTTCTCCCTTGTCTTTCTGGACCCTCCCTATCGGACTCGTCTCGCTGAGAATCTTCTTGATATATTGGGTGAAGGTGTATTCCTGAAAAGCGGTTGCATCGTGGTCGCAGAATCAGATTCCGGTGACAGTTTGCCTGACAAAACAGGAATGCTGGAGTGCTATGACAAGCGTCAATACGGCGAAACAGGATTCTGGTTTTACCTTTTTTCATATAAGGAAATTAAATGAGTATATCTCGTTCCGACAGACCTGCGCACAGGGGAAAAATTGCCATATATCCAGGGACATTCGATCCTATTACCATGGGGCATCTGGATATTGTTGAAAGGGCTTCAGAGATTTTTGATAAGGTAATTATCGCCATTGCCCGCAATCCTGCAAAAACGACGCTCTTTACTATTGAAGAGCGGTTGCAGATGATTCAGGAGTGTTTTTCTGAAGACAATAAAAAAGTGGAAGTGGTGGCAATCCAGGGTCTAGTTGTTGACTATGCAAGTACTGTGGGTGCAAAAGTTCTTGTTAAAGGTCTGCGGGCTCTTTCCGATTTTGATTATGAGTTTCAACTTGCACTGATGAATCGGCGGATGGTGCGGGATGTTGAAACTGTCTTCCTGATGACAGGTCTTCGCTGGATTTATATAAGTTCCAGTATCGTCAAAGATGTTGCCAGTCACGGCGGAGATGTTCAGGGCCTGGTTCCCGATCTTGTAGGGGACAGACTCAGGGCCCATTATTCAAAACAATAACATCTGAAAGGCCTCTTGAAAAATTAGGATTTTTCAAGGTTGCCTTATGATATTCATACTCCTTTTTTAAGCATATTATCATGAAGTTGAATCTGACCCGCCGGGCTTTTTTAAAACGATCTTCCTTAACCGCCGCCGCCCTTACACTTTCGGGTCCAGTATCTCCCTGTTTTGCCTCTTCTTCTGTTTCTGATTTCGGTAGTACAATAAAATCTATACCCACAGTCTGTGCGATGTGCCGGGCCCGGTGTCTGGTGAAAGGAGTGGTCAAAAATGATCGCCTGCATCATATTGAAGGAAACAGCGTTAATCCATTTAACGGAAAAAAGGTCTGTGCCCGGGGTCTGGCCTCTGTAAAACTCTTATATGACCCGGATCGTTTAAAGTATCCCTTGAAGCGTGCCGGTCGCCGCGGTGAGGGTGTCTGGACCAGGATAAGCTGGCAGGAAGCAATACGTATTACAGGGCAGGAGATCAAAAAGGCTTTGGCTGAGAAAGGACCTGAAGGTCTGGGGCTTATGGCTGGAGGCCCCTCTTCCTGGTACATCCGAAAGTTGTTTCAGGATATTGATGTTCCACATATCTATGATGCTGCCTGGCACCATTGCGATGGTATTCGTAACCGTGCCTATGAATCAGTCTTTGGGCAGGCTCCGGGAGATTTCCTGAGCCTTGATTACAACAATGCTGGATGCGTTGTTCTCATTGGTTCCCATCTGGGTGAAAATGTTCAGGTTCCCGAATTGCGAAGGTTCACAGAGGCGCTGGGGCGTGGAACTCAGTTAATTGTAGTTGATCCCCGATATTCATCCGCAGCAAACAAGGCAGATTATTATTTGCCGATAAGACCGGGGACCGATACCGCTCTTATCCTTGGCTGGCTGCACCACATCATCGAAAAAAATCTTTATGACGAGAAGTGGATTGAGGAGAATGTTGAGGGATTCGATCAGTTAAAAGAGCAGGTTCGACAGTATCCGATTGACAGGGTGGCGGCGATTACAGATATCCCTGCCTTGCTGATTCGCGAAACAGCAGAGCTTATGTCAGATTATGCACCGGCGACAATAATACATCCCGGCGGCCATTTAAGCTGGTATGGCAATGATGTTCAGCGGGCAAGAAGTATGGCGATACTGACAGCCGTCCTTGGCTCCTGGGGTGCAGAAGGCGGAATTGTTCCACCCCGTAAGGTTGATGAACGGTTTTCTGATTTGAGTCTGCCCCAAGGGAATACCTCTTTTTCTTCGCTTCGAAATAACATTCTGAAAGGTGATGTTAAAGTAATCGGCTGCTGGGGGCAGAATCCTCTGCAGAATCACTCATTGCCATACAAAACAATCGATGCATTTAATAAGGCAGATTTTATTTTTGCAGCGGATGTCATTCCTTCTGAGTCAGTCCTATACGCCGATATTGTTTTTCCCGAGGCAACTTTTCTCGAACGATATGATATGCTGGAGAGCTGGTCGGATAATCGGCATAATGTGATTGCGAGCAGGTTTCCTGTTGTTTCTCCGCAATTTGAAGCCAGAGACCCATATTGGATTGTTCATCAGTTGAGCAGGCAAGTCGGCAGGGGAAAGATGTTTCGCCATGATACTGCCAAAGAATTTCTGAACAGCCAGCTGAAGAAGTTCGATGCTTCCCTGGAAACATTATTGAAAAATGATGGGTTTGTTCAATTTCCTGTTAATGAACGAAAAAATCTAAATCATGATGGTATGGAAAGTGAGGCACCTATCTCCTATTCTACACCCAGTCATAAAATTGAGGTGGCTTCCAGTTCTTTCCATGAGCAGGGATGGTCACCCGTGCCATCATACGAGGCGGTGGGTTCGCCTCCACCCGGTTTCTTCAGACTCCTTTATGGAAGGTCACCTGTCCGCACGCTGACCCAGACCTGCAATAATAGCTGGCTGCATCATGAATCTCCTGAAAATGAAATATGGGTAAATGATGATGTTGCTCGAACCATGCGCTTAAATGACGGGGACCGTGTTATGCTTGAGAATCAGGATGGAATCCGATCCATCACTTCCATCTCGGTGAAAGTTACCCCGGGTATTCGACAGGACTGTGTTTTTATCGTCCATGGCTATGGCGCCAGATCCTCTTTTCTTAGTCTTGGTTATAATCGTGGTGTGTCCGATACATACCTTATGACTCGAAGTAATAAAGATCCGATCAGTGGTGTACGTGGGATGCGTACCAATTATGTCAGATTTGTCCGGATAGGATAGGGGGGGCTATGAAGGAGAGAAGGTCCTTCCTTGAAAATTCCTGGTTGTGGGTGAAACTGGCGTCTGTTGCAGCACTTTGTTATCCTCTTTTTCGTTTCCTTCATTTCAGGATTCCCAAAAAACCGAGACTTGTCACAGTTAATCAGCAGCTTCTTGAAGGGGAGGTCTATCTTGCCCCTGAATTTGCTCTTTTTCAGGGCCCCTCTCATGCCTGGGCTGTTTCAAGAACCTGTAC
>JACKQG010007732.1_pt1 | contig 10698 bp, 11 predicted proteins | sample 8237621 | NCBI WGS metagenome assembly JACKQG01 (sample SAMN15677084, study PRJNA649215) | marine metagenome | biome: marine; feature: Black Sea; material: saline water; isolation source: suspended particulate matter (SPM) from the Black Sea western gyre | collected 2013-06-09/2013-06-10 | depth... | reverse complement strand
ATAGATAGCCACACCTAAAGGTTCGCTATGACAAGATTAAAGAAGAAGCCCTACCGTTTGGTAGGGCTTTTTTCTTAACAACTCTCCTATTTTGTTGATAATTAGACCCAACAAACAAATGGATATTAAACACTAGTATCCTACTTTTATAGCCGTAAAAACAAGACTACAAATGGGAAGAATAATTGCAATTGCAAATCAGAAAGGCGGAGTTGGAAAAACAACTACTGCCATGAATTTAGCAGGATGTTTAGGAGTGCTAGAAAAAAAAGTACTCTTAATTGATGCTGATCCTCAAGCTAATGCTAGCTCGGGAGTAGGACACAACCCTAAAGAAATAGAAAAAGGAATATACGAATGTTTAACAGGGAAAGCTACAGCCAAAGAATGTATAGTAGAAACTAAAAGCCCTAACCTGGATTTACTACCTGCTAATATTGACTTAGTAGGTGCCGAACTGGACTTAGTAGACCTAGAAGAAAGAGAATATCGATTGAAAAAGGTATTGGTTCCTATCCGTGATGAGTACGATTTTATCATCATTGATTGCGCACCATCATTAGGATTACTTACCCTTAATGCACTGGCAGCATCCGATTCGGTAATTATACCGATACAATGCGAATATTTTGCTTTAGAAGGTTTGGGGAAATTACTCAATACCATTAAAATTGTACAACAAAGGCTTAACATTGATTTAATAATTGATGGGCTACTGCTTACCATGTACGATACGCGTTTGCGCCTTTCCAACCAAGTGGTAGAGGAAGTAAAAACACACTTTCAAGAAATGGTATTCAAAACTATAATTCACAGGAATGTTCGCCTTGGCGAATCTCCATCCTACGGAGAGACAATTGTAATCCATGACGCTTCAAGTAAAGGAGCCATTAACTACTTAAACCTAGCAAACGAATTATTAAAAAAATTAGAAACAGTTAGTGTAGAAACAGAATAAAATGACAAAAAAAAGAGGATCATTAGGAAGAGGTTTATCAGCCATTTTAGGAAATACTAGCATTGGAACAACAGCTCAAGCAAAACAAGAAAACACTTCTATAGTAGGAAAAACACATGAAATTTTACTCATTGAAATAGAAACAAATCCTTTTCAACCCAGAACAGAATTTAAGCAAGAAAAACTACATGAACTAGCCTCATCCATTGAGCAGTTAGGTATTATACAACCCATAACGGTTCGTAAACTAAAGGACAATAAATACCAACTTATATCGGGGGAAAGAAGATTTAGAGCTTCAAAAATAGCAGGATTAGATAAAATACCTGCTTTCGTACGTATTGCTAATGACCAAGAAATGCTAGAAATGGCTTTGGTCGAAAACATTCAAAGAGAAAACCTTAATCCAATTGAAATTGCACTAAGCTATCAAAGGCTTATTGAAGAGGTAAAACTTACCCAAGAACAGTGTAGCGAAAGAGTAGGTAAAAACAGATCAACCGTAACCAACTTTTTACGCCTTTTGAAACTCCCTTCAGAAATACAAAAAGGATTGAGTGATGGCAAAATTAGCACCGGACATGCCAGAGCCTTAATTACTGTAAAAAACAAAGTGAGTCAGCTTAATATATTTCATGACATTGTGGCGAATGGTTATTCTGTTCGTGAAGTGGAGCAACTAGTAAAGGATTTTGTAGATAATGATTATAAACGCACTTCCAAAAACAAAGTGACAAACACACCTCAACCCCTGCCTTTTCAGCATCAAAAAATGATGCATGACTTGTCACGCAACTTGGAAAAGGAAGTAGAATTGAAAAGAAATAAAAAAGGAAAAGGAAAACTGATTATTCCTTTTAATAATGATGAAGATTTAGCCAAAATTTTTGAATTTATTAATAAATAAATTGCAGCTAAAAAAACACATACTTATTGCCCTATTTTTAACATTTTCAGGAATGTGTGAAGCCCAAGAATCCTTAGTTAAAATTCCTAAACGAGCAGGAATGTATTCCGCAATTATTCCTGGTGCTGGGCAAGTGTACACTAAAAAATATTGGAAAGTACCCATCATCTATGCTGGGCTTATCACCTCCGCTTATTATTTTAAGGAAAATCATGATTTTTATGACTTGTACAAAAGCACTTACCTGAATAGAATTGATGGCAATACTAGTGATAATTTGGATTACAGCAATACCGACCTAATTACTTTAACAGAGTTTTACAGAAGAAACCGTGAAGTTTCGGCTTTGCTGTTTACCCTAACTTATATATTGAATATTGTTGATGCTTCAGTGAGTGCACATTTATTTGAGTATGATGTGACTGAGGATATCTCATTGCACTTTCAACCCATCTATATGGCAAAAGAAAATGCAAATGGTTTGTCCTTATCAATTAAATTATAAATTTGCCCCATGAAGATTGCAATACTAGGAAATGGAAGAATGGGCAAGCGAATTAGCGAATTAGCCATTGATAGAGGTTATACCATTGTCTGCAATTCATCATCAGAAAAACCAGCCACTAGCTTAAACTTAAGTACTGCTGATGTAGCCATTGATTTTAGCACCCCAACCACAGCATTTGAAAATATTAGCCATGCATTAAACAGTGGTATTCCTGTTATTTCAGGTACAACTGGTTGGCTTAAAAACCTAAAAGAAATTGAAAATTTATGCAATACAAAAAAAGGAGCTTTTTTATACGCTTCCAATTTTAGCTTAGGAATGAATATCTTTTTTGAAATCAATAAGACATTAGCCAAGCTGATGAAAAATCAAAAATATGAAAGTAGTTTACATGAAATTCATCATACTAAAAAATTAGATTCCCCTAGTGGAACTGCTAAAACTTTAGGAGAACAAATGGATACTATTTTAGCAAACAATACACCAATAACTGCCGAAAGAATTGGAGATGTACCTGGAACACACATCATTAAATACAGCAGTACAATGGATGAAATAGAAATAAAACATAGCGCAAAAAACCGTGATGGCTTTGCAATAGGAGCCCTTATTGCAGGCAAGTGGATAATTGGTAAGCAAGGGATATTTAGTATGCAAGATGTATTAGCACAATAAAAAATTAAAAAAACGTTAGATTAGGATATGAAAAAATTGAAAGAAATATTAGGCACATCATTTAAGGTTGTCTTTTTTATTATAGCCACCATTATATGGAGTGTTTTTGTTTACTCAATAGGAGGAGAATGGCTTTATTTCGCACCATTAATTGTAGGTGATATTTTGTTTTGGGAAACAATATCATGGCAATTCTGGAAAAAGAAAAAGAAGAAACCTAAAAAGAAGAAAAGTGAAGTAAGAAGTTGGATTGATGCTATAGGTTTTGCTGTAATTGCAGCAACTATCCTTAGAACTTTCCTTATTGAAGCGTATACTATTCCTACTTCATCCATGGAAAAATCCATGCTAATTGGTGATTTCTTATTTGTAAGTAAAACAGCATATGGCCCAAGAGTACCTATGACACCTATTGCATTTCCTTTAGTACACCACACTATGCCAATAGGTAACGGAAAGTCGTATACTGAAGCCATAAAATTACCTTACCATAGGATGAAAGGTTTGGGAGAAATTAAAAGAAATGATTGTGTAGTATTCAATTGGCCTGCCGAAACTTTAGGAAGACCAGTTGACAAGAAAGAAAACTATGTAAAAAGGTGTGTAGGAATTCCTGGAGATAAAATTGAACTCATTGATGCTCAGCTGATGGTGAATGACGCGCCACAAGAAGAGCCTAAGGGAATGAAAAAGCAATGGCACTATAACGTTAGCACAAAAGGGACCGGCTTAAATCCTAATATATTATATGAAAAATATGATATTACTGAAGGAGGTTATGGTCGTAATAAAAACGAATACAACCTTACATTAACAAATGAAAGCCGTGATGCCATACAAAATTTTACGAATGTTACTTCTGTAAAAAGGCAATATGAAAAAGGTGGTATTTATGCTGATTATATTTTCCCACATGACAAAAACTTCAAATGGAATGTCGATAATTTTGGTCCTATCACTGTTCCCGCAGCTGGAGAAACGGTAAGTATTACAACTGAAAACTTATCCATTTATAAGGATATCATTGAGCGTTACGAAAACAATAAATTAGAAGTTGTAGCGGGTGAAATTTATATTAATGATAAAGTAGCTACTACTTATACTTTCGCTATGGATTATTTTTGGATGATGGGAGATAACAGACACAACTCGGCTGATAGTCGTTTTTGGGGATTTGTTCCTGAAAATCATATAGTAGGTAAAGCTCTTTTTGTTTGGATGAGTTGGGATAAAAATGCGAAAGGACTAAATAAAATCAGATGGAACCGATTGTTTAGTAGTGTTAAATAATCCGCTTTTATCAACTGCTTACTTAGCCCCTATTTCCTATTACGCAATTTTATTGCAAGACCCAAATTGCAGGATTGAACTTCACGAACATTTTATAAAACAAAGCATCCGTAACAGATGTGATATTTATGGTGCTAATGGGAAATTACGCCTTAGCATTCCTAAACAAAGAAAAGGAAGTAGCAAAACAATTATTGAAAACCTTAAAATTTCCTACAGAAACAACTGGCAAAAGCAACACTGGAATGCGATAGAATCAGCTTACAACTCCTCCCCTTTTTTTGAATATTACAAAGATGAGTTAAAACCTTTTTTTGAAGAAAAAGAAGAATATCTTGTAAACTTCAATAGCAAGTTACAAAATGCAATACTTAGCATGCTACAGCAGGAAAATATGATAAAAAATACAACTGAATACTTGCATAAAGGTGATTTTTTTGATTTAAGAAATTATACTTGGAAACTCAAAAACCAAGAAATATACGATCAAGTATTTATGGAAAAACAAGGTTTTATTCCTAACCTTTCTATTTTGGATCTACTCTTTAATTTGGGTCCTGAAAGCATAGATTATCTGCACAATATAGACCTTAGTATTGAGCTATAATATTGTACCCATAAATAAGTCTATTGCCTAACTACTCATATCTAATATCAATTTTCTATTTTTGACAAAATTTTATAAAATGGCAAACTTAGATTTCAACAAGAATGATGATAAGATGAGGTTACTCATCTCGGAGATGAAAAGAAAACATGCTATTGTTTCTTTAGGTGGAGGAAAACAAAAAATTGACAAGCAACATGCCAAAGGAAAACTTACAGCTCGTGAGCGAATTGATTACCTAAAAGATACGGACGCTAACTTTTTAGAAATTGGTGCTTTTGTTGGGGAAGGAATGTATGCCAAATATGGAGGTTGCCCTTCAGGTGGAGTAGTTGCCGGAATAACTTATGTAAAAGATAGGCAATGTATTGTTGTTGCTAATGATGCTACTGTCAAAGCAGGAGCTTGGTTCCCTATTACTGCCAAAAAGAATTTGCGCTTACAAGAAATTGCAATGGAAAACAGGCTGCCAATTATCTACTTGGTTGATAGTGCTGGAGTATTTTTACCTATGCAAGATGAAATTTTTCCGGACAAAGAACACTTTGGAAGAATGTTTCGCAATAATGCTCGTATGAGTTCAATGGGAATTACTCAAATTTCTGCCGTTATGGGTGCTTGTGTTGCTGGTGGAGCTTACCTGCCAATAATGAGTGATGAAGCCCTTATTGTAGACAAAACAGGAAGTATATTCTTAGCAGGAAGTTACCTTGTAAAGGCGGCTATTGGCGAGAGCATTGATAACGAAACTTTAGGAGGTGCTACAACGCATTGCGAAATTTCTGGAGTAACGGATTACAAAGCCAAGGACGATAAAGACGCTTTGGATAAAATCCGAAATATAATGGATAAAATTGGCGATACCGAAAAGGCAGGTTTCAACAGGAAAAAAAGTGCTGAACCTAAGGAAGATCAAAGAGAAATTTATGGAATACTTCCAAGAGAAAGATCAAAACCTTATAACATGAAGGACATCATTGCTCGCCTAGTGGATGATTCCGATTTTGAAGAATATAAAGAAGGATATGGCCAAACCATTATTTGCGGATATGCAAGAGTTGATGGCTGGGCAGTGGGCATTGTTGCTAACCAAAGAGAAATGATTAAAACCAAAAAAGGAGAAATGCAATTCGGTGGGGTTATCTATTCGGATTCTGCAGATAAATCAGCTCGTTTTATTGCCAATTGTAACCAAAAGAAAATACCATTGGTATTTCTACAGGATGTTACTGGCTTTATGGTAGGGTCACGCTCCGAACATGGTGGTATCATTAAGGATGGAGCCAAAATGGTAAATGCTATGGCAAATTCTGTAGTTCCTAAAATTACTATTATTATTGGTAACTCCTATGGTGCAGGAAACTATGCCATGTGCGGTAAGGCTTACGACCCAAGATTAATTGTAAGTTGGCCAACGGCTCAAATGGCTGTTATGGGTGGTGCACAAGCTGCTAAGGTTTTATTACAAATTGAAAAAGCTTCCTTAAAAGCAAAAGGAGAAGAAATGGATGAAAAAGCAGAAAAGAAACTTTTAAATACCATTACCGACAAATATGATGCACAAACCTCTCCTTACTATGGAGCTTCTCGCCTTTGGGTAGATGCTATTATTGACCCTTTGGAAACCAGAAAAGTAATTTCTATGGGAATAGAAGCTGCCAATAATTCACCTATAAAAGAGGCTTATAACCCTGGAGTTATTCAATCATAGATTGTAGATGTTAGAAAAAAGGTGTTATGTTCTAATCCTGCTAGACTGATTATTTTATATTTTCAGTAATTTTTGTATTTTTGTATTTGAAAATCACGATATTATTTATTATTAAAACTATGAAATCAAATTTACCTTATTATAGATAAGAATATTTACAACAAAAGCTAAATTCAGCATAATTATGAAAAATGAAAACTATTTACTAACTTTGGACAAAATTATTACACTTTACTATGAAGAAGTGCAAATTTTACACTAAAAACATTTAATTATGACGCGTGTTATTGAAAAATATTCAAAATTACATTCTTCTATTCGAGAACAGGTATATAGGGATTATAAGTGTGGAGAAATTGAAAGAAATACATTTCCTTATAAGGGAAGTATTGTTGATGGAGTAATCTACCAATATGAAGATGTTATTTATTTGACTCCAATTGCAACTATTGTTTCTGGTAGATATGGTTCTTTATATGATATAGATGATGAAGCAGAAGATTCTTCTTTAGAAATGGATTCTAATTTGTAAACTGATGAAAAATAAATATATTGACTTTATTGAACAGTCATTCGATTTTCCTCAGGAGGAATTTAAATTAACAGATGACCATTCTCTAATTTGGCAAGATGTTGATGTGCAAAATCTTATTGAAAAATATGGCACTCCACTTAAGGTTAGATACCTGCCAAAAATATCTGAGAATATCCAATTAGCAAAAAAATGGTTTGCGAATGCTATCAAAGAACACGATTATAGTGGCGAATACCACTATAGTTATTGCACAAAAAGCTCACATTTTAGTCATGTTTTAGATGAAGCATTAAAAAATAATATACATATAGAAACATCTTCGGCTTTCGATATTGAAATCGTTAAGAGACTAAAAAAAGATGGGAAAATTGATGATAAAACTTTTGTATTGTGTAATGGATTTAAAAGAGATCAATACATTGATAATATCATTGAATTAATTAACTCAGGAGAATATAATTGCATTCCAATCATAGATAATTTTGAAGAGATTCATCTTATACACAACAAGGCAAAAAGAAAATTTGATATTGGTATTAGAATTGCTTCAGAAGAGGAACCTAAATTTGAATTTTATACAAGTAGATTGGGTATTGGCTATAAGAATATCGTACCATTCTATAAGCGAGAAATAGAGTTGATTCCAAGTGTTAATTTAAAGATGTTACATTTTTTTATTAATACTGGAATTAAAGATAATGCATACTACTGGAATGAATTGCAGAAGTGTTTAGACGTATATGTTGAGCTTAAAAAGATCTGCCCGACATTGGATAGTTTAAATATTGGAGGTGGATTCCCAACGAAAGATTCTATGGGATTTAAGTACGACTACCAATATATGGTTTCGGAAATAATTTCTTTAATTAAATCTGTTTGTGAAGATGGAAATGTAGCTACACCTAATATATTTACCGAATTCGGATCTTTCACTGTGGGAGAATCAGGTGCTATTTTTTACGAAATTCTTTATCAAAAGCAACAAAATGATCGTGAAAAATGGAATATGATTAATTCATCTTTTATTACAACGCTTCCCGATTCTTGGGCTATAAATAAACGATTTATTATGTTGCCGATAAATCATTGGGATAAACCTTATGAAAGGGTTTTGTTAGGTGGTTTAACATGTGATAGTGATGATTATTATAATAATGATCAGCATATTAACGCAATTTATTTACCTCTTTTCGCGAGAAACAAGCCATTATATATTGGTTTTTTTAATACCGGAGCATATCAAGACTCGTTAGGGGGATTTGGCGGATTACAACATTGTTTAATTCCACAACCTAAATATGTACTCATAAAAAAAACAGAATTAGGCGAGATTGAGACAGAAGTATTCACTGAGCAACAAAGCGCTGAAAGTTTTATGCAATTGCTAGGTTATGAATAGAGATAAAACATTCGCTGGTATTCCAGTTGAAAATGCCGTTTATGATAATAGCAAAATCGTTTTGATCCCTGTTCCTTATGATGGTACGAGTACATATGGAAAAGGAGCGGATAAAGGACCGGCTGCTATTTTAGCGGCTGCTAATAATATGGAGTTATATGACATTGAGACGAATTCTGAAGTTTATCTTCAAGGTGTTTTTTTAGCGCCCAGTATTGATGAATCATCTAGCCCAGAAAAAATGGTGAATGCAGTAGAAGCTGAGGTTGATAAATATTTGAGTGAAGATAAATTTGTGACGATTTTAGGTGGAGAGCACTCTGTAAGCATTGGTTCAATTCGATCATTTAATAAAAAATATGACGATTTAACTGTACTTCAGTTGGATGCTCACTCTGATTTAAGGCCGAGTTATGAAGGTTCAAAATACAATCATGCCTGCGCGATGCACGAAGCTTCATATATGACTAATTTGGTCCAAGTTGGAATTAGGAGTATGGATTCAATTGAGATTCAATATTTACGTGAAGAAAATTTATTTACATCCTATGAAATTCGATCAAATGAATACTGGCAAGAAGATGTTTTAAACTGTTTGAGAGAGAACGTTTATATCACAATTGATCTGGACGCTTTTGATCCCTCTATTATGCCCTCTACTGGAACACCTGAGCCTGGTGGTTTGCTATGGGATGAAACTTTGAGGTTATTAAAAAAAGTTTTTAGTAATTCGAATGTAGTTGGATTCGATATTGTAGAATTAGCTCCAAAAGAGGGCTTTTCCGCTCCAGATTTTATGGCAGCGAAACTGTATTATAAATTATTGTCTTATAAATTCAACTTATAATGGCTCAAGAGATAAGAAAATTCATTGAGAAAAATTTTTTGCATTTCAATGCTGCATCTTTAGTGGATGCGGCAAAAGGATATGAGGACCACTTAGCATCTGGGAAAAAGATGTTAATCTCCCTTGCTGGAGCAATGAGTACTGCTGAATTAGGGATTTCATTGGCGGAAATGATCCGTCAAAATAAAGTCCATTTGATTTCATGCACGGGAGCAAATCTTGAAGAGGATATTATGAACTTAGTAGCTCATAATAGTTATGAAAGAGTACCTAACTACCGTGACTTAACCCCAGAAAATGAATGGGCCCTCCTTGAAAAAGGATTGAATCGTGTAACGGATACGTGTATACCTGAAGAAGAAGCATTTAGAAGGCTTCAGCAACATGTTTTTGATATTTGGAAGGCTGCAGAAAATGAAGAAAAAAGATATTTTCCTCACGAGTTCATGTATCAATTATTACTTTCTGGTGTGCTAGAACAGTACTATGAGATCGATTCAAGTCACTCATGGATGCTTGCTGCAGCAGAAAAGAACTTACCAATAATTGTTCCGGGTTGGGAAGATTCAACAATGGGAAATATTTTTGCTTCCTATTGTATGAAAGGTGAACTAAAACATTCAACAATGAAATCTGGAATTGAGTATATGATGTGGCTTGCAGATTACTATACGGAAGAGGCGGGGACTGAGGGAATTGGTTTTTTTCAAATAGGAGGTGGCATATCTGGTGATTTTCCTATCTGTGTTGTTCCAATGCTATATCAAGATATGGAAAGAACAGATACACCGTTTTGGAGTTATTTCTGTCAGATTTCAGATTCTACAACGAGCTATGGATCTTATTCAGGAGCAGTGCCTAATGAAAAAATTACTTGGGGTAAATTAGATATTAACACTCCAAAATTTATCATAGAATCGGATGCTACAATTGTTGCTCCACTCATTTTCGCCTATTTACTAAATTACTAATATTTAATTTAAAGAATAATAAAATGCAATTGTTTTATTGATTATGTTGTAGAAAAATTTCCATTTCGTATCAATATAATTAGGACAGATTGAGGGCATGAATTTCATTGGCATATTGAAGATTTAGGCTTGAGACATCAATATATTAAAGCTAGAACTCCACAATTAAATGGAAAGGTCTCATTTAACTGATCAAAGAAAATTTTATCAACTAATTTCATATAAAGATGATGTGTATTTAGAAGCAAAATTATGGAATTGGGAAAATTTTTATAACTTTGACCGACCGC
>JACKQG010007731.1_pt1 | contig 10698 bp, 15 predicted proteins | sample 8237621 | NCBI WGS metagenome assembly JACKQG01 (sample SAMN15677084, study PRJNA649215) | marine metagenome | biome: marine; feature: Black Sea; material: saline water; isolation source: suspended particulate matter (SPM) from the Black Sea western gyre | collected 2013-06-09/2013-06-10 | depth... | reverse complement strand
TGTTGTCCCTGACCTGTTCGAGGGTGGTCCTGTTGACCACCATCGTCAGGCCTTGGTCTCCGCCCATCTCGATGGAGATGATGAAGATGTCCCCTTCTCCCGCGTAGTCCAGATCATCGCCGGTTTCCGGGTGAAGCCACTTGTCACCATCGCGGGTGGCGCGGCGCGTGCCGATCAGTGCCTGCATCATTGCCCCCTAAAAAGTTTTTGTATCTGGTCAAGATAAGGCGCTGCGTTCGGGCTGATCTGCTTAATCTGGTTGATCTCCGATTTCTCCGGCAGCAGTAAGTGCTGGATGATTCCGTCCGACCAGTAATTGTTCATGAAGTTGTCGAAGTTAGAGAAATTCGACCCTGTAAACTTGCCCTTGAACTCTGTTTCATATTTCCTTTTGGCGAAAGACTTCTCTTCCTCGCTCAGGTTCTGGACCATCTTTGACTTGAGGCCCCTGAACTTGGGATTGAGCGTACTTGCCGCGTGAACCATGTCGGCGATTATGGTGTCCGCGACACCGCCTTTGAGGTTCTTTGAGTTCTTTCCGATGGTGATGGCGTACTTCCCGGGGAAGGGGTTGCTGGGGTGGTTGGGTTCTACAAACTCACCCAGCCCGCCCTTTGATTCTTCCTTTGCCCTGCCTATAGGAACATCCCGGAAGTTCTTCAAGAACGGATACCGGGACTCGGCCTCCAGCCTTTCCTTGTAGAACTCCTGACCGGGCTCGAAGGCCTGAGCTAGGAGCGTGCTTTTACGCCGCGACGGCTCTGATCTTTGAGGAACAGCATCTCCGATCTGACCAGAGGTCAGGAGACTGTTTCTAGCCAAGGGTACTGGACCCCGGGCGTTCGACGGGAGCGTCTCCAAGGGAACCTTGGTTCTGTTCCGTCAGGATGGTGGCGCCACGGCCCCTGCGTTTCTTCTGAGCCTGCCGCAGCTCGTTACGCCGCTCGGCGATAGAGGGGTCGGTCCTCACCGGGGGCGGCGGAGCCTCCGGGGGGAGTTGTGGTGCTGATCCGAAAATACTACCCATTGTGGGTCTCCTTTTTTATTAATCGGGGTCGGTGTTTGAATCCATGGACGAGTCCTGAGAATCGTTGGGGCCAGGGCCGGGGCTTCCAAATCCGCCACCACTCTGGTCGCCTTCAAAGATAAGCCCCCTGCGGCGGAGCCTGTCCTGCTCCTTGCGCTTGGTGATTTGCTCAGGGGTCTCCGGAATGACATTAGCCGCCCTCACAGGTGTCGAGGATTTAAATAAACTGCCCATCAGATGAAACCTCTCAGCTTTCTATAGAGTTGGTAGGGTGTCCGTATGAAGAAATCCTGCACGCCGAGCATCTTCTTGGTCATGCCGAGGCAGTCGTCATACATTATCGGGAACCACGACGGGCTGCGGAGCTGATCCAGCTCGACAACCGTGTATCCCTCATCCCGGTAAAATTCAGCCAGGTTGAAATCTGCGGCGGCGACCACTTCGGGGTACGGAAGACCTTCCCGGCCGTCGATGACGACCCAGTAACCGTTCATGTCGAGCGCACAGAAGGTGTGCCTGAACCCTGGCTTGAGAAATCTTGCTAGTATGCCGGCGCCTCCGTCATGGAAGACAGCCAGCATCTTCAATTAAGAGTGTCCTCGACGGCGACCTCTATTCCGATGGAATTGATAAGGTCGTCCGCCTCTTCGTCGGACAGCAGCTCGCCGTATTCAACGGCCTTGTCCTTGGTAATCCGGCGAAGGTTGGCGAGGTCCTGAGGGGACAGGCCGTCGACGAAATCGACCTCGCGGGCCTTCTCTTTGATTCTTGTTATCTTGGCGGTGCCGATGAGGCACTTGATGTCGCCCTGAAAATGCTCCGGAGGCTCCGGAACCCTTGGTGACAGGGGGTCTACGACCTCCCAGGTTATGTCACCGAGTTCCAGGTCGTCGTACTCGGCAAGCATGTCGAGAGACTCCCTGATGCCGCGCTCGGCATCGGTTCTCTCTTGCGGGTTGTCGTTATTGAACCACAGTGCTGCGGGGAGCTCGTCACCGATCTTCATAGCTTGTTGCTCTTTTCCCTGTTTTCTGTCGCAGTGAGGAGTTGCAGATTCCAAGGAACATGGAGCCCGCAAACTGTTTTGCCTTGGAGTGGAATGATGTGGTCTACTTGCTTCGATGATTCCGCCGCTTTTGCATAGATTTTCACCATTTCCTCGATATGTTTTTCTGACAACCATGATGGGGTGGCATTAATCTGCGCGGCCTGACGCCGCCTCGTTTTCTCGTTTACAAGACCGGGGTTGGCCTTTGCCCACTTTTTCTTGTAGCCACGGCACCGATGTTTATTTGCCCTGCACCACTCATCGTGTTTTTCTTTGTTGTAATATTTGTGGTGCGTTCTCCGCTTGTAGGCAAGTACAGCATCCTTGTTGTCAGCCTTCCATTTGTTAGTCTGCTCTCTCTGAGTAATTCTCCGGCAGTCGTCACTGCAATATTTCGCCCTCCCATCAAAGTGCGGAGGGATTTCTCCATTACACGTTCTGCACGGCCCAAACGGACCTCTTTTTGGTGATGGCATCAGTTAAGCACCCACAGCCCGTTTTCTTTCCGAAACAAATCAGGTTCCCTGTGCATTTCGAGCGTATCAATGTATTCTTGTCGAGTCATACCAAGATACTCCAATACTTCCGGCAAGTACATTTCAGGGAACTCGCCGTCGTATTTCTTGATTAACGGGGCCGCCTCTTCGGTCGTCATGTGCCCGTAATTAATGAGACGGGAAGCCATCCGGGTCGCCCGGCCGAAACCGAACTTCAAAAGCATTGCGAAAAAATCCGTGCCGTCTATGGCGTCATCAATGCTATCGTATCCTTCGAAACTGCCATCTGTGCGCGGCTCAACCCACCTGAACCCAAACTTATCGCGACAAAGCATGGCGTTCTCATAAATATCAAATGGGAAATAGTAGCTGTAGTATACTGCTTCCGCATCTCCAATATCTTCGGGATAAAGATACGGAGCTAAATCTGCCTCTGATATTCCACCGGTCGCCCAGTTGAGAGGGTTGTCGCCAATGCAGTGCTCGAGGACTTCCTCGAGATCGCGGCGGCGCATACTTTCTTCTGACAGAACGAGCCCTCCATAAGATACTTCGCCAAATTCAGCATAAACGATCAGGGGTATCCCCCTGTCCTTTGAGACAATCACGGGCACGGCGTTGATACCGGCGTCGTAGTGCGCCTTCGGGTGGCCGCGTTCGATGAAGAAGCGCCTGGCCAGCTTGCGCGAGACGTCCTGGTTCACCCTTTCGTAGTGGATGTCGAAGCCGGCGTTACAGACAGCGTTGAAATTATGGATACCCGTCTTTGTCCAGAGCATCTGCCCGTAGCAGACAAGGAGGGGATTAAGGCCGAGATCGAACTTGAGCTTGTATGCGATAGCTGCCGAATCCTTGCCCCCAGAGAACGGGACAATGCAGTCATAGGCTGGATGGCGCTTTTTCTCTTTGACGAGCTCAAGAAACTGACCCTTCCTTTCGTGCCAGTCCACGTTTTCGCGCTCCGCGTGGAACAAGCACGCATTACAAAGCCCATCGTCACTAAATACCACACGCGGGCGTGTATCTGGCATGAGGCAGTTACTACACCTCCGCATAACTTTTCCCTTTCACTATTCTATGGATGGTCGGGTACCATTCACCTAATTCTTTTGCCAATCCTCTTTGGGTATATGCGCCTGCCGGTATTGGCCCGTTGTGCAGGAACCAAGAGAACCTGTGGGCGTTCCATACCTTGCCTACATATTCCATGAAACGGCCATAGCCGCTTTTCATCTTGGCCCCCGTCCAAAGCCAACATTCGTTGGGGCCAGCCGATTGGTCGACTTTCGCCCAGAACCTTTCTTCACAACGAATCAACTGATAATTCCTTCCAAGATTTCCTGTGTCAGGACTGCGCTCTCTCCGGAGCTCAAGGACTTCCCCTCGGCAATGCTGGTGTAAAGGTTGTAAAAAGCGTGGCGTACGTTGGGAAGCTCGACCCCGAACATGTCCGAGGCGATCTCCTTCTGCTTCTCCATGGAGCGGTGCGTGGCCATGGGGTAATGATAGGCCCTGAGGCTCTCCTGGCACAAGAAAAGCCTTCCCTTGTCCCCCCATATATCCACCCCGACCTCACGGTATTTATTGAAGTCAATAGGCGCTACATGAACATTGAACCCGGACGCCATCTCCATGACGAAGGTGGCGCTGTAGTCGTCCATGGGTCCGGAGCACCCGAGGCTCTTGAGGGTCTGCGGCTTGCCTACCGTCGATGTGGAATCAACCTCCCCGAACAACATCTGGATGAAGTCGACTAGGTGGCTTCCATTGTTGAACAGACCGTTACCGTAGGTGCAGAAGACTACCTGAGGCGTGCCCACCCGGCGCTTGAGGCCGCCGTTGGCGAGGTCCTGATAGTATTCGACGCCCCTGCGCCAGTAATTGACGGAGACGTCGATTCCCATCTCGTCGCAGTATTCAAGCATCAAGCCGCCTTCAGCGCCCATCGGCTTTTCGGTTAGGATTGCCTTAAGATTCGGCAGCTTTCCGATGGTCTCCAGCCGGGCCCCGGGGGGTATGGCGAGGACCGCGAACTCCGATTCCTCGAAGTCCTCCAGGGTTCCCGGCCTTATGCCCCATACAAGGGCGTCTTTCTGAGCTGTTTCCGACGGGTCAACGACCCCAATCCATTTAAACTTGGGGTGCTCCTCCAGCACCTGGGCGTGTGAGGCGTACTTGAATGTCCTGCTGATCTTCCTGTCGAGACGGATTGAGTTGGCTATCCGCCCGAATCCGACGATGATGGATTTCATTTAAACATACTGCTCCTTAGTTTTTGTACGAAATCCAGTTGGTCTTTGGTTGGTGCCCCTGCTGACGGGTCACCTGACAGTATTCTTGCAGCAATCGTCTCCCTTGCAGCAATCGGATTGCTCTCGTAGGCCGTGCCCTTTAATGACTCAGCTTGTTGCGGGGTTAATTCAAACTTCGGAGAGCCTGATTTACGCATATGCAGCCTAGCCGATTCATTGACAGCGACGGCGTATTTCTCCTCCGGCGACAGTGGTGAGAACGGGTTCAAGATAACCCTGCTGTCAGAGGTCGCCATGCCGCCAACGTGCGGGTTTTTTTTGAAGTAGTCGTTTTCACTATCTGTTGGTTGGCGTAATAATTTTTCTAAATTCATCGTATCGGTTTCTCCGCACACTTGCAGTTGAACCCCCTGATCCACGGCTCGCGCCGCAGGAGGGAGACGATCTCCCCGAGGCTGCAATCGTCCCCGAGGCGGTCGTTTATCATTCTGCCCCCTTCCAGGTCTTCCTCATAGTCCACCTGAAGCCGCTGGCCGGGCATCTCCCATTCCGGGCGGCCGACGAGGTTGAAACCCCTGAAACCGCCCCGCTCGTAGAAATGCAGGGTGACGTGCTCCCGGAGCACCGGGTCGTCGGTGGTGCGGTCGAGGGCCTCCAGGTCCCGCATACGGACGGCGTGGGCCGAGACTCCGTGCGGATAGGTCCTGTCCTTGCCGGACATGGCAATGTCGTACTGGCCGGTCTCTATGGCATCCACAGCCAGGTCGATAAGCCGGGGTTCTATAAGGGGAGTGTCCCCACAGACCCGGACGACAATACTGGAACCCTCTATCTTGTGGGCGTCGACTGTCCTTGAGAGGACGTCTTTTTCCGGGCCCCTGTGAAAGGGAATCCGTTCCTTTTTTGCCCATTCACAGAGAATGTCATCCTCCAAACGATGGGTGGTTGCGAGAACAATCTTGTCCAGCTTCTCCGCCTTCCGGAGGCGCTTGAGAAGCAGTGACAACATCGGTTTCCCGTTGACGTCCATGAGGGCCTTGCCGGGAAGCCGGGTGGAGCCCATTCTTGCGTTGATTGAAGCGGTTATCACAGTCTTACCTGCACCCCTCTCTCTCTGAGATAGTCCTTGGCGGCTTTCATGCTGCTTTCGGTGAAATGATAGATGTTCTGCGTGCAGACACCGGACGCTCCGGCCTCGATGCCTTCGTGAAAGTGCTTCCAGGACCCGGCCCCGCCGAGAACGAGTGTGGGAACAGGGATGGCGCTTGCTACAGCCTGACACATCGGAATGTCGTAACCACGAAGGGAGCCATCCCTGTCCACGGAGGTCAGGAGAATTTCTCCCGCCCCCATTTCTACACCCTCTTTAACCCAGTCCATGACCTTCTTTCCCGTGTGACGCCGGCCGCAGTCCGTTACCCCCTCGTCATCGAGATGGTCGACCGAGAGGACCACCGACTGGCTACCGTATTTGGCGGCGAGTTCAGCGATCAGGCCGGGCCTGTCGATTGCCCCCGTGTTCACCGACACCTTGTCGGCGCCATAGTCCCTGAACAGGGGCCCTGCGTCCTCCAAGGAGCGTATTCCGCCCCCGATGGTGGTTGGGGTATAGCAATCGTCGGCGATGGCCGTGGCGGTCTCTAAAAACGCCTCACGGCTGCCTTTGTCGCGGGTAACGTCGAGAACGATGATTTCGTCAATGCCGGTCATGCCGAGCTGGGACCTTGTATATCGATAATCCGGGGTAAATTGCTTGGTTCTCGACAATATACCCTCGTTGAATGTTAAAGCCGCTACGATCCTTTTGCAGAGTGCCATTGATCGACGTACCAGTTGACGTACTTTGAATACCCTTCCTCGAGGGACCATTTCGGCCTGAAGCCCAGAAGATGACGGGCCTTCTCGACCGCAAGGGTTCCCCTGATGGGGGCGTAACTGCTGGCCGGCGTCTGCTCGAACTCTACCTGTGGCATGGCTCTTGTTAAGCCAATCAACTCAAAAGCCCCGCTCAGGATATTCGCAAGGGTACGAATGGTGCGGGCGTTTCCGAAGGTGATGTTGTAGGTCTCCGTCCCCTCCGACTGCTCCATGGCGAGGATGATTCCGGTCACCAGGTCCTCGATATAGGTGAAATCAAGTTTTCCCATGCCGCCGTTGTCCAATGACAGCGGCTCACCATTCAGCGCCTTCTCGATGAAGGCCTGGGAGACCCTGCCGGACACGCACCGCTCTCCGTAGAGGGCCGACGGCCGGATGATGGTCGTGTTCAGGCTGTACTGGTCGGAATACATCCGGACCAGCCTTTCGCCCATGTATTTCATGTTGGCGTAGGCACCCTTCGGGCGGGGCCGTACGTTCTCGGTTACCTCGTCCCCCTCGAAGTCTCCATAGACCGTCGAGGAGCTCATAAAGGTGAGGCCTGCGCCGAAGTGTCTGGCCTCTTCAAGGGCGTTCCTCAGGGTGACCAGCTGGAGGTCGAAGGTCAGACCCGGGACCGATCTCGCCTTGAGGGCGCTCGAAATAGCGGACAGGTGGACGATATGGTCCGGAACAAACCTCTGGAAGCAGTTCCGGAGCCCGTTCTCGTCCCGAGCGTCCACATTCTCGAGAATCACGCCGTTGTTCCTGAGAAGCATGAACCGGTCCCTGAAGAACCGCTCATAAAGGATATTCTCGAATCCGTGCTCACTGGTCATGGCGTTGGATACGATGTTGTTCCACATGAGGTTGTCGACGACCATGACCTCATGGTTGCTTTCCCTGAGCCTGACGGCCAGGTTATGGCCTATGAAACCGGCCCCTCCTACCAGCGCCACTCTCATTCCTGTTTCTCCGCTTGTAATATCATTTTTCCGATCATTTCCGGGATTTGGGGGACGACTGCGTTTCCGAGGCACTTAAGTCGGTCCACCCTTCTGGGAATCCCATTAGCCACTCTACCCACGTCGGGTTCAGGGAGCCACCGACAGCCGTCTGAATGTTGTCTCCGCCCTGCCGACCTTGTCGACCCGGCCCCGTCGATGCGTTTGCGTGCGGCGTCGGCCAGAGCTTCGCTTCGGCGCTCAGTTTCGGTTCCCCCCGACTGTTGTATTTCCCTTTTTTTCTCTCCACCGCGTCGTCCGCTACCGGCGTTTGCCACAGGGAGCTGTAAACTTGCCGCGCCAGTTGATCCTCCCGCTTCCGTTCCGTTCCGTCCGGGTTGGTCCCGGTCTTCGACATCCCCGGCGTGTCCTTCCAGTCCCTGGCGCTCGCAGTGGCCCATAATCCAGACCCGGTCTCTTCGGTGGGGGGCATCGACGGCGCAAGCCGGAATAACAAGCGTCCAGCAGGTGTAGCCTGCGGCTTCCATGTCAGATAACACTTCGTCGAGGCCCATAGAGATGTGGCCAGGCACATTCTCAAAAACGCACCAAGTGGGCCGGACGGCAACCACGATCCGATACATTTCCGGCCAGAGATGTCGGTCATCTTCCGCGCCTCCGCGCTTCCCGGCGAACGAGAAGGGCTGGCAGGGGTATCCTCCGACGATGAGATCAATTCTTCCAAGTCCATCTGCATGGAATTTCCTAATGTCTTTGTATATGGGCACGTCCGGCCAGTTCTTTGCCAGTACCCGTCTGGGGTAGTCCTCTATTTCGCAAAAAGCGACCGTCTCGAACCCCCCGGTGTTCTCCAAGCCAAGCGAGAATCCGCCGATTCCGCTGAATAAATCCAGAACCCTGAGCACTAATCAAGGCACTCCCTTATGATCTGCGAGTTTGCAATAAACTCCTCGAGCTCACCGGGGGTGAATGAAAGTTTGTGGTCCCTGAACTCCCGCGTCTTGTCGTCCGTGAAGTGGACCTCGATCATAGAGGCGCCGGCGGCGACCGCCCGGTAGCAGGCCTTGGGACCGATAACATGGTTGGAGTAACCGATGTGCACGCCCTTATAGCACTCCATGAGGAGCTCCATCTTCTCGATGTCGGCCTCCTCCAGAGGCGTCGGGTACTTCTGTACCGTATGCAGCATAATGCACCGTCCGTAGAACAGGTTGCAGAGGAGACCGGCCTTGGACGGGTGGGAGTCGCCGACCGAGGCGATAATCGGGTGGCGGGTCTTGTTGATCTCCATGAGAAGGCCGTAGTCCTCGAAATCACGGGCCGCCACCTTGATGACCGGGAACAGCTCGGCACAGAGGGCCACGGCGCTCACCGACAGGGCGGAGGCAAACAGGGGGATTCCCATGTCGTTGCCGTATGAGGCAAGCTCCCGGACCTGCTTCTCGCTGAGGGCGAACCCGGCGCCTTTACGCTCCGGGCCGGACGTAACGTCCCCGACCTGTATTTTACAGGCGTCGGCCCCGGCGTTCATGGCCAGTTCCATAAGCTCCTTGGCCTTCTCGACCGAGCCTTCGTGGTTGACGCCGATCTCGGCAACAACAATGAGTTCTTTCCCAACTTCCTTATTGAAGAGCTGCATCAAAAGCCTCCAACAGGTTGTTCATCTGCTCGTCGGTGACGTCCCACTTGCAGGTCTCGAAGCAGGTAACGGTCTCCCTCATTCTCTCGACCACGGGACAGTCTGCCTGACCGCCAAGGAATATCTTGTGGAGAGGTTGTATGTAGCCCTTGATGTGGGGGGCCTTCAAATCCTTAAATTGGCTCTTGGTGGTCCACATATAGTAATCATGTCCGCAGCGGGTCCGCGTGAAGGGCACGTCCATGATGTCCTTCAGACAACAGGTCAGGGCCTCCCCGAACTTCCGCCGGTGGGCAACGTGACGGTCGATGCTGTCGAGCTGCACCTTGGCGATGGCGGCTTCGATCTCGGTCATCCTCAGATTGAGGCCCAAGGGCTCAACACCGTGGTTCCTGACAGAACGGACCCTCTGGGCCAGTTCGTCGTCGTTGGTCACCACAATCCCGCCCTCCCCGCAGTGGATGTGCTTGTGCCGGTTCAGCGAGTAAACGCCGAGGTCACCGACGGTGCCGGAGATTTTACCATTCTCCGTGGCGAGAGGCGTCTGCGCCGCGTCTTCAATCAGGTACATATGCCGGTCCGAGCAAATCTTCTTCAGCTCACTGAGCCGGGCCGGGTGGCCGAACAGGTTGACGGCGATGACGGCGTTGGTGGCCCGGTCGTTGAGTTCGTTCTCCTCCCACACCTTCATCACCTCGATGGGGTTGATGCAGAAGGTCGATTCCTCGATGTCCGCGAAGTCGACCACAGCTCCGTGGGCAAGGGCGGCGGCGACTGTCGCGCTCATCGTCCAGGGGGTGGTAATGACCCTGTGCCCGGGGATGAGGCCGGTGGCCGCACAAGCCGCATAAAGGCCGGAGGTCGCCGAGTTGAAACTAAGCGCGTGTTTTACCCCGTAGCGTTTACACCAGGCCGCTTCCAGCTCCCTTACCCGGGGACCCCCGTTGGGGACGTCCCTCGAATCGGGAGGGCCGGCGACAAACCCGGAGAGGATGCCGGATTCCATGACCTCGGCAACGGCGATCTTCTCCTCGACTCCAATGGAGTCATATTTATCCAGTTTAATAATGTTTCGATTCCTCATGCCAGCGGTTAAAGAAGTCAATTACCTTCCTGTAATCGTCTTTCGCCAGCGTTCTGGGTTGGCTTGTCTTTTTTGCGACGACGACCAGATAGTCGCTGTCGATGTAGCGATTCGTCTTCACCACCTTGTAGCCGTGCGACTGAATGAGCCCGACAAGGGTGTTGGCCGAGAACCTCCATGGGTGCAGGTCCAGCGGGGCGGTGCCGAGGTAGTAGCCGAGCGGCTTCTTGAAGGGCACCAGGATTCGGGAACCGGTGGCCACCACCAGCTCGCCTTCCGGTCCGGTGGCCCGGTGGGCTGCCTTGATAACCTCGTTTGCGGAGCCGCAG
>JACKQG010007730.1_pt1 | contig 10699 bp, 10 predicted proteins | sample 8237621 | NCBI WGS metagenome assembly JACKQG01 (sample SAMN15677084, study PRJNA649215) | marine metagenome | biome: marine; feature: Black Sea; material: saline water; isolation source: suspended particulate matter (SPM) from the Black Sea western gyre | collected 2013-06-09/2013-06-10 | depth... | reverse complement strand
GATAATGTCCGCCGCCATGTCGGATAAACTGTTTGCCAAGAAGCTCATCCAACTCGTTAATGACATTCTGCGGTCGCCCGACAGTTATTATGTTTAATGTTACCTCATCTCCTCTGATATCAAGGCTTTTGCTCTTTTGGGCGTCCTGCCTTTTCGCATATAGCCACCAAAATAGTTGACCTATGTATTTCGTTAGAAGAATGGCAGTGAGTGGGTCATTGTAAGACTTGAATTCGAGAATATTATAATGCTTGAAATGTGAAAAAATGCCAATAATTGGAATTGTAGCGTAAATTTTTTGCAGGACAAAATCCTTGGATTGAGTAGCTTGCGTATCGAAATCAATGCGAAATTCTCGCTGAAGCACAAGATCTTCTTCACCTTCCAACGTAATATTCTCCGTCAATCCGAAAAGCTCTCGATAGCTTTCCTGTTCTAACTTTGTGCGAATGTATTTTTGATATTCAACTCGTTTTCGTTTCAAATTTTTCCGCCTATTTGTTTCTTACTCACTTGCCATTCATCACTCATTACCATCATCGGCAACGTCATATTCAGCATCGACGACATCTTCGTTTTCTGGTTTAGTTTCTTCGGATGATTCAGACGTAGTTTCTTCCTCTTCTGCTTTAGCTTGTTCTTCTGCGGTTTGCTTGTACATAATCTCCGCTATTTTATATGACGCTTGTTGCAGTGTCTCTGTTGCGGCTTTAATTTCATCCACATTACCGCCTGCCATCGTATTGCGAAGTTTTTCGATTGCATCCGTGATTTCTTTCTTATCATCCTCGGATAGTTTATCACCATGTTCCTTCAAAGTGCCTTCTGTAGCGTAGATAAGCGAATCGGCGCGATTTTTGGCTTCAACTTCCTCACGTTTTTGTCTATCCTCTTCGGCATGCCCTTCCGCGTCTTTTACCATCTGTTGAACCTCTTCATCTGATAAACCACTGGAAGACTCAATACGGATACTTTGTTCCTTGTCAGTAGCCAAATCTTTGGCGGAAACATTGACAATTCCGTTGGCGTCAATATCGAATGTAACTTCGATTTGAGGGACACCGCGAGGCGCAGGCGGGATTCCGATGAGATCAAATCGTCCCAGCGTCCTGTTGTATACTGCCATATCGCGTTCACCTTGTAAGACATGGATGCTTACAGCTTTCTGGCTATCAGAAGCCGTTGAAAAGATCTGACTTCTCTTCGTCGGAATCGTAGTATTTCGTTCGATGAGACGAGTAAATACGCCGCCCAATGTTTCGAGACCAAGGGAGAGTGGCGTGACATCCAACAGCAATACATCTTTCACGCCTTCATCGCCACTAAGAACGCCAGCCTGGATGGCTGCCCCGATAGCGACGACTTCATCGGGGTTCACACCTTTGTGAGGTTCTTTGCCAAAGAACTTTTTCACTGTTTCCTGTACCTTGGGCATTCGGGTTTGACCGCCAACAAGGATAACCTCATCAATCTGTTCTGACGTTAGTCCTGCGTCCTGCATAGCTTGCCTGCAGGGTTCGACAGTGCTTTCTATTAAATCTGCCGTTAATTGCTCTAATTTCGCACGTGACAGGGTTATATTCAGATGTTTTGGGCCGGTAGCGTCCGCTGTGATGAACGGTAGATTGATGTCCGTTTGCATGGTGGTTGATAATTCACACTTCGCTTTCTCCGCCGCTTCTTTTAGACGTTGTAAAGCCATCGCATCTTGACGCAAATCAATTCCATTCTCTTTTTTAAATTCTTCTGCAAGACAATCGATAATCCGCTGGTCAAGATCATCGCCGCCGAGATGAGTGTTTCCATTGGTGCTTTTTACCTCGAACACGCCTTCGCCGATTTCTAATATGGATATGTCAAACGTACCGCCGCCAAGGTCATAAACCGCTATTATTTCATCTTTTTTCTTATCCAATCCATAAGCTAACGAAGCGGCTGTTGGTTCATTGATAATGCGCACCACTTCTAAACCAGCAATTGTCCCAGCGTCTTTGGTCGCCTGCCGTTGAGAATCATTGAAGTATGCGGGCACAGTAATGACTGCTTGTGTCACTTTCTCTGAAAGGTAAGCCTCGGCGGTATCCTTCATCTTCTGCAAAATCATAGCGGAGATTTCTGGAGGTGCATGCTCTCTGTCATCGATTTTGACTTTTGCGTTCCCATCGGAACTGACAATCTGATAAGACACCTTTTGCATCTCTTCAGTTACCTCGTCGTATCGTCGTCCCATAAAACGCTTAATCGAAAATACGGTATTTTGCGGATTTGTGATAGCCTGCCGCTTTGCCACTTGTCCAATCAATCGCTCATCATTTTTCGCAAATGCAACGACAGAAGGAGTAGTTCGCCCACCTTCGGCATTGGGAATAACCTTTGGCTCTCCACCTTCTAATATAGCGACACAAGAATTTGTTGTGCCCAAATCTATCCCGATTACTTTACTCATTTTCTTCTCCTCCTTCGCTTCGTGGATTTCCAGCCGAGACAGAAACTACTGACGCTTTAATTACTCTCTCATGTAGCATATATCCTTTTTGAAATTCCTCGGCGACGATATTCTCCGGATATTTATCTGACGGAGTTTGCATGATAGCTTCATGAACATTTGGATCAAAAGGTTTACCAACAGCTTCAATCTGAGTTACTCCGCGACGCGTCAAAACATCCTGGAGTTGCTTATAAATAAGTTTGACACCTTCTCGAAACGACTCAAAACTTTGTGCGTTTGCATTTTTATTTACTTCTTGGTCAGTAGAATCTATGGCTCGTTCCAAATTATCCATAATGGGAAGCAAGTCTGTCACGAATTCTGTTGCGATATATTTCATAAATTCATTTTTTTCACGTTCAGCACGCTTTTTGTAGTTTTCAAATTCAGCGGCAGTCCTCAGCATCCTATCCCTGGCCGCTTCAACCTCCGCTTGTAACTTTTCAAGTTCCTCTTTTTCAGAGATAACTTCTTCTTCTACTTCCTCTTTTTCTGTTTCCAGAGATTCCTTTGCTGTTTGCTGTGTCTTCGGTTTCTCTATGTTTTCTTCATCAATTTCAACATCTGTTTCTAAATCGGTATTATTCTCTGTTTTCTTTTCTTCCATTACTTAGTCCTCATCAAAATTTCAATTATCATCATTAGAAATACGCAATCCCTTTTGTGAACTCGAAAATTTGGTGAACATTATATCACAATGATACAAAAATTGCAAGAAAAAGACACACCTTGTGGATGTTTTAAGTTGACAAAAGTGGTGAAACTAAGTACAATATTTGAAATATTAATAGAAGGATTTGTTATGATAAAATTAGAAAAAATCTTAATGCCGACGGATTTTTCCTCCTCTTCGGAAAATGCGATGAGGTATGCTGTATCTTTTGCGAAGGAGTATGGCGCAGAATTGGTAGTATTACACGTAATTCATGAACCTCATCGCCTGCGACGTGTGACAACAACATTGCCTGGAGAAGAGATTGATAAAATTATTGCGGATGAAATTGGAGTTGTTAAGAAAGCAATGGAACAGTTTGTTAAGGATTTTGGCGGAGGGGTTAATGTGAAAACATTAATAAAAACGGGCATTGCTGTCGTCGAAATTGTAGCATCAGCAAAAGAAGAGAATGTCGATATGATTGTCATAGGTACTCATGGGCAGACAGGGACCAGGCATGCTTTGATAGGCAGTGTTGCGGAACGTGTTGTGCGGAATGCCCATTGTCCCGTATTCACAGTAAAACCTTTTGGATTTAAGTTTGAAATGCCCTATGAATAGTTAGGAATCAAACGGTTCATCGCCGGAATCTTCAAAATAGGAGGCCATTTTACAAATGATTAAAATTAAACGAATTTTACTGCCAACGGATTTCTCTGAATGTTCCAAGCAAGCCCTCATTTATGCGTTATCTTTTGCCAGAAGATATAAAGCGCAACTGGTTCTTCTGCATGTCATTGATGCGGATGAATATATTGCATACGCTGAAGAATCTACGTCTGATTTACCTCCAGATTTACGTGCAAAAATTATCCAGGCGATGAAGGAAACGGCGTCTGAATCGTTCGAGCAGTTTCTAAAAGGTCAGAATTTAGAGGAAATTGAAATTGAAACGGAAATGATTGAGGGAACTCCCTTTGTCGAGATTGCAAGATTTGCGACCGAATTATCGGTGGATGTGATTGTTATTGGAACTCGCGGACGAACAGCGCAGATGCATCCCTTTTTGGGAAGTACCGCTGAAAAAGTTGTTAGGCAAGCGCCTTGCCCTGTACTCTCTGTGAAACCGGGCGAACATCAATTCGTATGAAAAATGAGTGAAGAGACATATCTCACAGTTCGCTTTAGATTCTTGAACATTCGGTAGGCATTCGCGAGTTCATCTCCATAGAATTTGGGGGATTCCATAGAAAGTTTCCGGTGGTTTTTCGCCGAAAGGAAAGCAGTCACAATATTGAAAGTTGCGCGTGAGATAGACAATTCACCGCCCTTATCTTCACTAGAATCGCTTTCCAACCATCTGCGCAAATCCTGAATATCTTGCGCTGTCAATGTTGCAATGTCGGCTTTGATGGTATAGTAATACTGCTTATTTGAATCCAGTTTCTGACGGGTCAGAATTTCTAATGAATCCATATTTGTGACCCATTCAATCGCTTTTGAAAGTTCATTCCCTTTTCGAGGTTCCATCTTATCTGTTCTGTTGATAATGCATTTATAACTTCGGCTCAAAATATCGTAATTCAACTCGCATCGGATTTGTTTTTGCACTTCAAGTTTATCGAACCAAAAACTCCGCGGTCGCCACAACTCAACTGTATAGTCTATTCGGATGGTAAAACCGCGTTGCAAAAACATAAGCGTTTGTGGAGTAAATACCTCATCTGCATTGACTTTAAATGATAAAAGCAGGGCATCTTCGGAAAGCTGATTTTGGGCGATTGTTATGGGAGTTTCTGATGCCTTAGCTGTAGTAAGTGATACCAACAAACAGAGAGAATTTACCAGGTAGAATATAAAACGAAATATATCCCGAAATTTTCGCATGCCAATTCCTCCAGATGATTTTGACAGGTAAAATGATGATATCCTAAAAACTATTTTTTGTCAATAAAAAATTGAAGTTCTATATACCAAAGAAACACTAAGGAATCAAAAGTAACAAGGTACAAAAATGAAAACTCAAAAACATAATTCAAAAATCCAAAAGGTGAAATGCCCACTTATCTCTCTATTTGAAATAGGGAAGGGCTTCATTGTAATTCCTCTAATTTTTTATCTTTTATCTTTATCTTCTCTATTACTTGTCCCCAGTCCTGTTTTAGCCGAGTCGAAATTCGCCGGTGAATTTCTGACTTTGGGCGTGGGAGCGAGACCATTGGCGATGGGAGGTAGCTATGCCGCTATTGCTGATGACTCTACCGCTGTCTATTGGAACCCCGCCGGCCTGGGTGGTCTGAATCATTCTGAAGCGTCGTTTATGCACTCCACCTTGTTTGGATTGGATAGTTTCGATTTCTTTAACTACGTTCATCCGCTTGGTAACAACGGTGTACTTGGATTGAGCTGGCTACGTGTTGGAGTTGATGATATTTTTCACACTGTAGTGAAAGAGTCTTCATATGTCAGTACAAATAAACGACCTGAAATCAAAGAACGATTTAGCAATGTTGACAACGCTTTTTTTCTTTCACACGGCAGAAAGTTGGAATTGAATATTCCTTTGGGTGAGGGAAGAAATAAGCGGCGGGTGGAATTGCTGGTCGGGGCGAATCTAAAATTTATCTACACTGCTTCATACAAACGGAACGCGTTAGGAGTGGGTGGCGATTGTGGCATTCTATGGGAGCGATGGTTTAGGGACCAAAGCAATGCAAACCGATTCGCCGTCGGAATAACTGCGCAGGACTTTTTTAGGACGAAGCTCTTCTGGAATACACCACCCGAATTTCCCAATCAGCCGTCCAATTCCGATACAATCATGCCAAATCTCAAAGTTGGTACATCATACCTGCAAAACGTTGACGCGCTCAAAAGCCGAATCCTACTTTCTGTGGATACGAATAGCCTATATTCCTTCGAGATGCACTATGGATTTGAATATCTGTTTATGGATTTATTGGCTTTACGGATTGGGCTGCAAGAGAAAAAAGGGGAGGAAACTCTCCGAGATGTCACAGCCGGTGCAGGGCTATGGCTCGCTTTCGCTAAAGGAGCGGTGTTTTCTGTCGATTATGCTTTTGTCAGTAGTGAATTGGGAAATAGTAACCGCGTTTCGTTGATGATGAGGTTTTAGGAATACGATTTGTTTATTTAGGAGAAATTTTAACGGAAAGAATGTGAAACGTGAAACGTAAAACGTGAAGAGAATGCGCTTATCACGTTTCACCCATCACGTTTCACTTTTTCTTCGTGTATCATTGAAAATAAAAAAATATTACCTTCCTAATATCGGTATGCAAAAGAGAAGAATATTTGGTGGGAAGTGCGTTTCTGTTCCAACAGGTCGTCCGATTTATCCCATAAACCGACTAAATAAGCGGCGTTTAGTTCCAGGACTTCATCAATTATAATACCGACGCCGGAGGTCAGAAAATGTTCGGTTGTTACATTCTCGGCATCAAAAGCAATTGGATTCCTCAGATAACCCGCCCGTATTTTGGAGTTAATGGCTGGTATGAGAAATTCTCCTCCGACTCGCATTTCTAAGGTATCACGGTAGAATGCGTCAAAATCTTCGTTACTTATATCTTCGGCCGGCGGTTCGCTGTACTCTGTTTGCGTCCAGTCGACATATCGCAAATCGGCGGCTAAAAGTAGGTTCTCCAGATGAAAGGCGATTCCACCACCAAACTCAAAAGGGCGTCTGATATTATAATCAAAATATCCAGAATCGTAATCTGTGTCTTTGGTTTCATCATCTAAGTGAATGATGGTGTCTTGTGTCCAATCCTCGTTAATTTCTAATAACATTGGGAAAGTAACTGTTGCACCCAAACTTACATGCTTGCTCAATTTCACTAAACTTCCAGCCTTTCCGCTGAATCCCCAATAATGTCGGTCAATAGTATCGCCGAAAATCATATCATATAATTCTTTGTCTACGTTGCTTGTGTCAGTAGCAACGACATCCAATTCCTGGGAGTACTCGCCGGACCAAAAGTCAAGGGAAAGCCCTAATGAGATATTCCGCGAAATGTAACCTGCCCCGCCGAAACTCCATTCATAAATACTTCCTGTGCCTCGTCGTCTTTCATCGACATCAAAATTATCCAATGGGTCAGTACCTTTCAAAATTGACCGTTCATCAAAACTCTGCACTCGGTTGACTCCGAATGCCAATTTAAGTCCATCACGATGTGAACCTACGGGCCAGACAATACCAACAGAATTCGGTTTGGTCGCCGACTCGCTTGCTTGATTTTCAAGACTGCCATTAAATTGAGTGCTTGTATCAAGCAGAGAGTGCGAAAGTCCGCAAGAAAGCTCAAAATATTTTATCTGAGCAAGCCCAGCGGGATTCCAATGTATAGCGGTAAAATCATCTGCGACGCCGATGAATGCGCCACCCATGCCCATAGTTCTAGCTCCGATTCCCCATCGATTATTCAACGTCGGTTCCTCCGATTGCGCAATGACATCTAACGAAATCACTAGCAACATGATAACTATCGCGCTAATCATGTTCGCTTTGTTCAGCAGTTTACCTTCGGTAAACCGCCCGCATCTCATTTTAATCATAGTGTATCACCATCCAATTATCATTATATTCAACTCACAACTTACTATGCTATTGCAAATTTCCTTCCAATTTTCGTATCGTTAGAGTTGCTGATTATTATACCACGCTGATTATTGAGATTACCAAATCAGCGCAGTCTGGAAATCAGTAACTATACTCGGTAAACTGTGGCACTTTTGCTACTATTTGTGGAAGTCTTGCTACTATCCAGACTTTCAATCGAAAGGAAGTGATATATTTTAAGCAGCGGCAAATGGCATGGCAAATGTCTTTAACCAGTTTTCAGTTCGATATTCTAATTCGGAAAGATAGTTTTCTATTCGCCGGGCAAGTTTCTCCGGAATGTTCGCCATCCTAAGCATCTCTTTTAGCATTGTTTTCGCAAGATACAGATTACCCGCTTGAATCCAGCAACTTGCGGCGGAAAAGCGATGAATAAAGAATGGTTCCATTTGTCCGTTATTTTTCAGTTCTTCGCTCAGTAAAGTTTCAATTTCAGCGGCAGCAGCAAACTTTTCCGTTGATTCAACATAGCGGTGCTGTTGTTTGAGGTAGTTTGCTAAAAGTATTGCCTTTGATTTTTCCCCTTCTAATTCGCGAAATCGTTCTGAAGGAGGAATCTGATGAATTCCATCTGTATAAGTTCCTTCCATGGTTCCTTTGCCTATTTTCCATTAGATACCACGAATTTTATGGACGCACGCGGATAAGTAATGTGCCTATCTGCGTGCGTCTATTTAATCTGTGCTATCATCTGTGTAGAAATCCTGCAAATGTTTCTCCTTGATTTTGCATTGAGACAGAAATTTTCAAAAGATTATTTTAATTGAGTTATCTTCAGTTGTCAAGGAAAAATCAGGGTTATTCAATATTGCACCTCCTCTCTTGCTTGAATTCATATCTTGATTAAAATTTATCTCCAAAAGTAGAACATGCTGCCAGCTTGTTTCTACGGTTCTGGTGAACTGACAGGTTATGAACGAGCAATCCGCACATTCTACGCTGCCAACTGAAAAACTCGTGTCTATACACTTCACGTTTTACGTTTCACTCTTCACGAACACCTGTACCATCGAAATAGAATGCGGTGGAAGTTCCAAAACAAATGGATTGGACAGCACCGGAATCTCCTGCTTCTTGGTTACGACGTTTTCCTTTTCCTTAAAACCGTTGACAGTTTTTATGTCCTCGCCATTGATTTCAAACAGTGTGCCTTTGTCCGCCAAACCGCCATTCTGATTCTCGATTATAACTCGAATAGTATCAGTAAGATGTCGATTGATAATGTTGATGGAAATCCGATTTTTATCCGGGTCAAAGCTGGCGGATACATCAAGATAAGGAACTTTGCCGTATCGATTGGTCTCGAATGTCTCACAATCACAGTAAGCATCAAGCGCAACTGTCCCGTTTTCACAGGTATACAGTTCCAGAGGATAAAAAATCGTTTGCAGGAACATATCCTCTGGGCTGGTGAAAATGGGCGGAATGATATTCACCAGTTGCGCCATGTTCGCTATTTTGATGGCGTCAGCATGTCGGATGAACGAATTCAGAAACATACCCACCACCAGCGCGTCCTCAAGCGTATACCGCTGATGATGCGGATGTTCGTGAGGGAAGCTATACGTGGCGTTCCATTCATCGAAAGCGATTTTCATCTTCTTGCCGTGACGAGAATGATACGCCGCTCCGTCGATAATCCCACGCACCGCGCGGATATATTTTTCAATATGTTCTGATGTGCCCATGTACTCGTAATAGTTGTTGTCCCGGTTATTTACGTACATGTGGATGCTGAGATATTCGGCGATGTCGATGAGTTTTTCAACGACGATGCGATTAAACGTCATGTCATCGGCGTTTTGCTGACACGAACCGCAGGCAATAAGCTGGATATTCGGGTCTACCCATTTCATCACCTTGGCAAATTCCAGCGCGGCGCGAGCGTATTCGTCGGCTTCCTTGTGTCCAATTTGCCAGCCTCCCGACACCTCGTTTCCCAAACCCCAGTATTTCACGCCATAAGGTTCTTCATGTCCGTTCCGTCGGCGGAGATTCGCATAGTACGTATCCTCTTTGCCGTTGCAGTATTCAACCCAATTCTGCGCCTCGTCCATCGTGCCGCTGCCCATGTTGACGCAGATAAACGGCTCTGTTCCGACAGCCCGGCAGTATTCGATGAATTCATCCGTGCCAAATTGGTTTGTCTCGACGGTATGCCATGCCAATTCCATCCGGCGCGGACGATTTTCCTTCGGCCCGATGCCATCCATCCAATGATAGCCCGATACAAAATTTCCGCCAGGCCAACGCAGATTCGGCACTCTCAACCGCCGCACCGCTTCCATAACATCCTTCCGAAACCCGCGCTCATCCGACAACGGTGAGCCGGGTTCATAAACACCACCGTAAATGCAGCGTCCTAAATGTTCGATAAAATTTCCGTAGATATTTGGGTCAATCGCGTCAATTCGACGCCGCGTATCTATCGCAATAGTTGCCATTTTTTTACCTCCTAATCAGAAACTGAGTTTTTGCCCAAAACTTGGTTTCTATTTTCACGCTTCATTGATTCCGTATTTACTCAAACAATGCTCGTTCAACGATATCACACAAAATATGCCCAATGGCAATGTGGGCCTCTTGAATCCGCGGAGTATCATCAGATGGGACAATTAGTGCTAACTGGACAATCTTTGCCAGTTGTCCACCTCCGCGTCCTGTTAAACCAATAGTTCGCACGTTTAGTGATTTTGCTTTTTCTATGCCTTGGAGTACACTTGGAGAATTGCCACTGGTACTGATGCCGATTACGACATCGCCTTTTTTTGCCCATGCTTCCAATTGTCTGGCAAAAATAACGTCGAAATCGTAATCATTTCCCAAAGCTGTAAGAATAGATGTATTTGTACTGAGCGCGATGGTGGATTAATGAACAGGTGGCAGTTTAGCGATGATTTTGTAAAAGCAG
>JACKQG010007729.1_pt1 | contig 10699 bp, 16 predicted proteins | sample 8237621 | NCBI WGS metagenome assembly JACKQG01 (sample SAMN15677084, study PRJNA649215) | marine metagenome | biome: marine; feature: Black Sea; material: saline water; isolation source: suspended particulate matter (SPM) from the Black Sea western gyre | collected 2013-06-09/2013-06-10 | depth... | reverse complement strand
TCGAACAAAATTCTGGAAGCCGTTAACAAAAATAAACCATGGGAAACGGTCTACAGGCTTTTGTTTTTTATCAGTAAGTTGTTGGGCTTCGGTTTTAGCGGAAAAAAACACCATGAACTGATCGTGACGCAACCGGACTCCTGCTATTGGCAAGAGCAGAAAGATGCCGGGAAATATGACCCGCTACAAAGCCACTTTGATGAAAAAAACATCGTGTCGAAACGCGCAGAGCTGGTGAAATATCTCTACACAGAGAAGGGCGAAAGCTATCGGGACATCGCAAAGATTCTAAACCTGACCGAGTATAAGGTTAAGCAGTTCAAGCGGAAAGAGTTTCCTCGGCACGTGTCATCCCGAGAAGAACAATCTCAAGCAGGGGGCGAATCATGACCAACACGATACGGAACATTCTGCAGGATTTGGAGCGGGTGCGAGAAAATATGCTCGCCCTTTCGGACGACATTTGGCTCAGCATCGATCACAACGACCCGGATGCCCTGCAGGAAGGGGTAGACTTCAAAAAAGCCTACAACGAACGTATGATCGGCTTCGATCGCCTTTCTTCGGAAATCTCGGAACTGGTGCAGCAGTACACCGCTGTCCGCATCGATGAGCCGGAAGAAGAAGCACAGACCGCCCAGGAATCGGATCAGCAGAAAAACGAACGCATCATCCGCGACCTCGACCGGGAAGAGGCCCATGCCATCGGCGAGGACTTCACCTTTAAACGCCCCTACGGCTTCGTGCTCTGCGGGCAGGGCTTCAAAGAGGTCAACACCTGGCGCCGTATCTTCGAACAGGTCTGCCGAATCCTCAACGCCCGCGACACCGACCGGTTTAACGGTCTGCCGGACAACCCCGACTTCAAAACCCGACGTGGCAATGTTTACTTCTCCACCGACCCCGACAAACTGCGCGTTGCATCGGAAGTTGTCCCCGGACTGTTCGCCGAAGTCAACCTCTCCGCCAACCACCTGCGCAACCTCATCCGCGACCTGCTCAAAACCTTCCAGATCCCCGAAACCGACATCACCATCTACCTCCGCCAGGACCGCGACGCAGACAGTGAAAGCGAATAATGCTCGCAGATATTGCCAATCGAATCAGAGCTGAACGGGGCCTAACTAGTGAGGTTCCTGACTTTGATCCGAACAATGGTAATGAGCAGGCCAAGTATCTTTTCCTGCTGGAAGCTCCGGGAGCGAAGGCCGTCAAAAGCGGTTTCATTTCTCTGGATAACCCGGATCAAACGGCAGCCAACTTTCGACAGTTTCTGGAAGAGGCCGGCATCGACCGCAGCGAGATCGCCCTCTGGAACATTGTGCCGTGGTACATCGGCAACAAACAGTTCTCAAAAATCCGAGCTGCTAAAGGGTCCGATGTAGCGATGGGGTGCACCTATGTTCGGGACATCTGCAAAGAGATCAAGAACCTGAAGGCCATCATCTTGGTCGGCTCAGCCGCCCGAAAAGCGCACGTCCACCTCTCCACCTTTTGCGACTGCCGCATTTACTCAATCCACCACCCATCCCCCAGAGTGATGAACAGCTCCGAGCGCCGAAACGAAAACCTTCAAGCCCTGAAATTCATCAAGGAAAACTTCAGCGAACCAGATGCGAGATTAGCCCATGGTTGATAGAAAAAGTAGAGGTGAATTATGACTCTCAAGCAACTGGCAGAGATGCTCGGGAAAAGCCCCCCTGCCCTTGCGTATGAATATGCAGGCGACTTAATGGAGTCGGGCGTTTCAATGAGCACCTTTAACACGCATATCGCCCTTTTGCGCGGTGTGTTCAAGACGCTGCGGCTGGTGGCCGGCATTGAAGAAAATCCCTGGCAGGAAGATTTAAGGCAGGAGTCCGTCGCGGAATCCCGGCGCAACCTGACCACGGAAGAGCTGCAAACGGTCTGTGCGGCGGCAAAGGGTGTTTTGCGCTATCTGTTCGCGCTGGGTCTCTATACCGGAATGCGGCTGGGTGATTGCGTCTGTCTGGGTTGGGATGCGGTGGACTTCAAGGCCGGGATCATAACCGTCATGCCGATGAAGACCCGCCGAAAGAAAAAGGTGATTCGGATTCCCCTGCATCCTGTTCTTGCCGATCTGCTGTTTGAGTTGCGAGAAGAGGAAACCGAGGACTATCTGTTCCCCGATGAACGGGACTGGTATCTGCAAGACCCGGCCCGCCTATCGAAACGGATTCAAAAATTTTTCAACGACTGCGGGCTTCAAACGCAGAAAACAGGAACCGGACGGGAAGCTCATAAAGAAGCGGTCGAGGCATGGGAGAAAGGCAAGAATCGCGGGCCGAAGCCGGTCTATGAACGGGCTGTTGTAGAAGTGGGGTTCCATTCGCTGCGGCATTCCTTTGTCTCACTGTGCGCTGCAAACCGTGTTCCGCAGGTTGCTGTCATGGAACTGGTCGGACACGGTAGCCCGGCCATGAACCGTCTTTATTCCCATGCTGGGGATGAGCTGAAAGCGCAGGCGGTTGCCGCACTTCCAGCGATGAGTTTTGAGGGGGAATGATTATGTCAGAGACGCGGGAATCATATGGGAAATATTCGATGCCGCCGACACCCGGCGAGCTGCTGGACGCGGCCTTGCTGGAACTGGACGCGGTGACGGATGAGAATTTCCGAGAGCAGGTTCAGAAGGCGCGGGGATTGGTTGCGCAGGCTAACAACTGGGTCGGCTCGCACTTGATGTTTACGGGGGAAACGCAGGGAGAAAATAAACAGAAGCAAATGAAGGGGGAAACATGAAATATCTAACTGCTATCATTTGCGCCGCGATTGTTGGCGGCGCGATCATCTACCACGCTCGAACCAGACCGGGGCGTTATTATTTTCCGCTCGATTATAAAATGGGAGTCTGGGCCTGTGACACCGCCACCGGGGAAATATATTTTCTCACCGAGAGCAAAGGCTTTGACGCCAGAAATCCGGCCCGCGAATGTTTTAAATGGCCTTGGGAGTAGCGACACAAACCAGAAGGGAGAAACAGAAAATGAAGACGATTGAAATCATGATGGATGATGAGCGGGTCGAACAGGTTGACCGGATAGCAAAGCGGGACGGGATAAGCTGGGACGAGGCGGCGACAAAGCTGATTGAGCTGGCAGTTAATGAGATGTGGAAGGAAAAGGCTGCCTGATTTAGTGTTGCGCTTATGTATCAAACTTGATACACCCTGATTATGAAGCCGACGGAAAAACTCGAAGCCTTCTTTTACTGTTCGGGGGCCGGTGCGGAACCGGTGCGCGACTGGTTGAAGGGTTTGGACGCGGTGCAACGGAAAGCCATTGGGGAAGATATTCGAACCGCTCAATATGGTTGGCCGCTGGGAATGCCGCTGATCCGCAAACTTGAGCCGGGTCTATGGGAGGTGCGGACAAAGTTTAAAAGCGGCATTTCCCGGACTCTGTTCACAGTGGAAAGAAACCGGATGATTTTGCTGCACGGCTTCATAAAGAAAACGCAGAAGACGCCGCCGAACGAGCTTCAAACAGCCCGGCGGCGGTTGAAAAGGTATCAGGAGGGATCATGAAAAAAAATAAACATACCGGAAGCAGCTTCGACGACTTCCTTGAAGAGCAAGGCACCCTTGCCGAAACCGAGGCCGTCGCTGTAAAGCGCGTGATTGCCTTTCAGCTCGAACAGGAAATGAAGGCCAAGAACCTGAGCAAAGCGGCAATGGCGCGGAACATGAAAACCAGTCGGGCCGCGCTGGATCGTCTGCTTGATCCTGAAAACCCGTCCGTCACATTGCTGACGCTCGAAAATGCCGCGCTTGCCCTGAACAAAACCCTAGCCGTTCAAATGGTTTAAAAACATGGCACTGACAAGAAGCTACAAAGAAACGATTCTGGAACGGTTGCAGGCGGATGAAGCGTTCCGCAAAGCGAGCTATGCGGAAGCCATTTTTGCTTTGCAGGATGATGAAGTATCCGTTGCGCTTTCCATGCTGCGCGATCTGGTACACGCGACCCTGACGTTTAAGGGACTGGCAAAAGAAACCGGGATCAGTGAAAAGTCGCTGCATCGTATGCTTGGCGAAAACGGAAACCCCACGGCGCAAAGCATGGGAAAAATCCTTAAAGCAATCAATCAGGATTTAGGCGTTCATCTTGCGGTTGCGGCCTGAATAAAGCCGGGGGAGATAAATGAAAAAACTATGGAAAGCGATCCTTATAACAATTCGAACCATCGCCGCGCCAATCGCCGCATATCTGGTAATGTATTTGCTCCTGATGATTCCTATATGGGGCTGGGGCTGGGCTGTGAGGCCGATTGACATCACAAGCATATCAGTCCTCAAGATTGTAATAATAATCGTTGGAGCCTTCATTCTCCTCTCCGTAGCTGGATATTGGATAATGGCGCTGTGGCTCGCACCCGCTGCGCTGCACAAGGCAATCTCACCACCCATCCGTTGGCTAAGAGTTACGACAGCCAGCATCCTGTCTGCTTGGATAATAATTGGCCAAATAATTACCTCCATTGCCGGACGATGCGGCCTCATGACTAATGGATATGGAGAAATAATAGTCATGCCAATCGGTCTGATAATCTACATGTCAATTTGTATCCTCATATCCACATCCGGACTCATAATACTAGCAGTTGATGACAGTTGAACATCGTCGGAAGACAGCGACAGTATTGCCCCCGACCAACTCTTCCAAGGTTTGGAAACTGAACAGAAGCAAAGCAATAAGTTTGCTTGAGTTTGACGGCAAGGAATATGAATTGAAGGGAACTGTTCGGGAGTCCAGCGGGTTAAAATTCATACAAACCGGCCCGGCAATTTGATCCGACGCAAGCGGTTTTAAGCGAATATCTCACGAAAAATTGATCCCGTTTGATCCCATTTGATCCCGTTTGTCACACACACCGTTTACACCCCGCCGGATTTTAGTTTCTCTGGCGGCATGAAGAAGAAACTAGATTCTACTCCCGGCGTTGCACTTCGGATTGCGCTGCTTCAGCGCGGGCTTCGCTACTGTGATGTAATCCAGTTGGCAAACGAGCGGCTACCCGCTGACGTTTGGCTGACTGAGACCGCGCTTTCCAAAATCATTACAGGAAGGCAGCGGGTTAAACCGGAGCAGGCGGAAGCGTTGTCCGCTGTGCTGGATTGCCCGGTAGAAGAAATTTTTCCAAACATTGGAAAAGAATCTTCCAGTGTTCGGAAAGCGGAAGCCGGTGAAGCATGAAGGCCGATCCCGCCACTCTTTCTTTTGTTCGTTCTGTTCTGGACGGGTTGCCCGTTAAAGACCGGGAAACCCTTCTGGCTCCCTATGTTTCGCAATCATCCCCGGCCCCGGTTGTTGCCGGTCAGCGGGATTTGATGACGGTTGCCGAGGCTGCCGATTATCTGCGCTGCTCCCGGTCGAGTCTGTGGCGCATGGAACAACAGGACGAGGTCATTCAGGCCGTTTATGTCCGGGGCAAAAAGCTTTTCCGCCTTGCCGATTTGCAAGGCTGTTTAACCAAGAAAGGGGATTAATGAATGAAGGAATGGAAAGCAACAATTCGGCGGAAGCTTCCGAACGGTGGAGTGCTTGAGATTCAAATCCAACCCCAAGGCGGACTTATTGCTGCACGCTCGTTTATCGACGGGAAAAAGTTTGGCGGTCTGTATTTTTATCCGTCAGAGGCGGATGTCGTCGCGGCGATGATCAAAGCGTCGGGCGTACAGTTTCGGGAGGCAGAATAAGGCGGGCGGCCCGACGACTGTGCGGCGCGTTTTTTTATGGAAATCAGGCTTTTACTATAAGTTTTTCTCTATGAACGACTTGCAGACATTGAGCCACTTTAAAAAAGAACAGTTCGTCCGGTTGCCAGTGATAGAAGCAGGAAAAAAGCAGGTCGGCCTAGCTACGAAAAAAGAGTGAAGGCGCGGCAGATGGGTATCGACCCGGAAACCGTTTTTACAAAAAGGATTTTTAGGAAATGAACAGAAGGCTTCAAAATTCAGCCCAAGGCTCGTCCTTTTCTTCGGGGTGTATGGTGGCGGCGTTGACCCTGTTCGCTTGTCGGGCGCAACGCCACGAAGAACGGGGGCGCATATGAGCGAGCCGATCCGAGGCGGGTACATCCTGAAAGCTCGCTGCATCGAGAACAGCGATATTGCACACGCCCCGCCCCATGCGCGGGAGATGTTCGATTACTTCCTTCGCAAGGCGTTCTGGAAGGATGGCGACCAGTTGAAGCGCGGGCAGGTTTTAACCTGCTGCCCTGAAATTCGAGAGGCCCTGCATTGGAAAGTCGGCTTTCGCAAAGAGAAATATTCAGAGTCAAAAATAGAAGCCGGAATGAAAACCCTACGGAAAGCCGGGATGATAACCACACGGAAAACCACACACAAGGTTATCGTTACGGTCTGCAATTACGAGCGATTTCAAACGCCGGACAACTACGATAACCGGACTGATAACCGGACTGATAACCGGAACGATAACCGCCCGATAGATGAAGAAGAGAATAAGAAGGAAGAACAGAAGAACCTTTCTGTATGCCCGGAACCGGACAAGCCGGGTTCCGTGCCGGAAGTGGTTTTACGCTTCGCTGTTAAGGGTGGCGGGCATTGGGAGCTTGAAAGGTCGAAGTTGGAAGAGTATGCGGCCACGTTCGCCGCTCTGGGTGCAGCCGGTGTGCTGGAAGAACTGAAGCAGGCGCGTCAATGGCTGCTGGATAATCCGAAGAAGATCAAGACGGCACGAGGTATGCCAAATTTCCTTGGCGGCTGGCTGCGCCGGTCGGTCGGTAAGAAAGACGGAGGCTGGGAATTTCCACAAAAAAACGGCGCGCACGATTTGGCGAATCAGGAAGCAATTCGGGAACGTCTGCTGGAACGTCCGGCAGGTGAGGAGTCGCCGGCGGAACGGTTGAAGCGGAAGGCAGAGGAGCGATTGAAGAAGAAGCGGCGGCAGGCCGCCGAGGAAAGCGAGGATTGATCTATGGAACTTTTGGAGATTAAACAGTTTTTGAACCAGAATGCGGAAAGGGTCTGTGAACACCTGCTGCCCGCCGGGTTCCGCAACGGCAACCGCTGGACGTGCGGGGATGTTCACAATACCCCGCCGAGCGATAAGAGCAAGGGCGGCAGTCTGATTGTCGATCTGGACGGCGAGAAGGTCGGACGGTGGAAGGATTTTCAGTCCAGCGAAGGCGGCAGCAGCCTAATTGATCTGTGGATGGCGGCCCAATCGGTGGACTTCAAAACTGCTTTGCGGGAAATCTGTCAGCAATTCAATCTTGCCGAACCGGAACGGGTGCAGCGCAAAGCATCCCCTGAAAACAAGTGGGAGCGTGTGGACAGTCGGAAGCGGGCCGCTGAACAATCCGGGGAGCGGCAGGATTTAAGCTGGCGGCTGCAACCGCTGAAAAAAGATTCCAAGGTTTGGAAGTGGCTGACTGAAACGCGGGGGATTTACCCTGAGATTTTAGAAGATTATCGGATTGCGCAATATGTCCGCAAGGACAAGGACACTGGCGCGGAACAGCACTTTGTTGTTTTCCCGTTTTACAACTACGCGAACGAATTGGAGTTGGTGAAGTGCCGCGACATTGAAACAAAATCGAATATGTTCACGAAGTCGGCCATCAAAGATGCAAAGCCGATGTTGCTTTTCGGGCAGCAAGCGATCTTCGCGGAAGGCTCCATCCCGAGCGAGGTTTGCATCACCGAGGGAGAGCTGGACGCGCTGACGCTGGCCGGGTTGGGCTTCAATGCGGTTTCTGTTCCCTACGGTGCAAAATTCAAGAAGGATGCAGGCGATCCAATTCACGCGGACAATCCGAACAACGGCTGGCTTGAACATGACATGGAGTGGCTGGATGTAGTCAGGAAGTTTTATCTGTGCTTGGATAACGACGAATCCGGGCGGCTAGCAACGCAGGCAATCTTTCCCCGGTTGGGTGCGGAAAAGTGTTTGCAGGTGATTTTCCCCGAAAAGTCAAAAGATGCGAACGGCTGCCTGCTGGATGGCGTGGACATTGACGATCTGTTGAGATCGGCGCGGAACATGGACCCGGCAGACCTTCGGCGGCCTGCTGATTTTGAACAGGAAATCTGGGAGGAGTTTTACCCTGTGGACGGAATCATCCCCGGTGATGAAACGCCGTGGACCCTGCCCTTTCGGTTCCGGCCCGGTGAGGTAAGCGTGTGGCACGGGTATTCCGGTGGAGGGAAATCTGTCTGTATGGGATACTGTGCCGTGTACTTCGCTTTGCAGGGAAAGAAAACCTGTATTGCATCCTTCGAGATGAAGCCCCGGAAAACCTTTAAAAATATGATGCGTCAGCTGATGGGTACCACGAAGCCGACTCGGGAACATTTCGACCGGGCGTTAAGCTGGATGGATCAATGGTTCTTCGTGTTCAAGCGGGTCGGCGGCGCGACGATTGCCGAAACGCTGGCCTTGTTCGAATACACAGCTAAAAAATATGGGGTGCAGCACTTCTTCATTGATTCACTGATGCGGATCGACGGAGTGAACGAGGAGGAAGCTGAGACCTCCAAGAGCCTGATGAACTGGCTCCAAGCTTTCGCCAAGCGGTATGACGTTCACGTCCACCTTGTCGCGCATTCCCGCAAGCCGGATTCTCGGCACCCAGCAGGCAGGAACCCGCCGATGAAACATAGCGTTTCAGGGTCGAAAGCAATTACGGACAATGCGGATAATGTGCTTTGCGTCTGGAGGCATGAAGAAAAAGAAGAACAGTTGGCTGCGGCGCAAGAGTCCGGCGACACCGAAAAAATTAGCCTTTGGGAAAAAACTTATGATTCGCTGGTTCTCATTCAGAAATGCAGAGAAGACGGTTTCCAAGGTGGCAAGCGACTTTTCTACGACCACGACCGAGGGGAAGGGTCTTGGCAGTTTCGGGAATACTACGGCGACCCTTGCGGGGTCTGCCTGCTGCCGGACACAGACACCGCGCCGATCTACTGACCGAGCGGATTGTGGTCTGCTTTCCTGCGGTGTTCCGCGCTCGCCTGCATTTGTTGACGCGCCCGCTCCAAGTCCAGCGGCTTTTGGGTTTGTTTTAGCTGCTGTTCTCTTTCCGCCCTCCTGTCCCGAAGCCACAGCGCCATTGCCGGGCTCTTACGCTTGAGGTAATTCATTTTGACCTTCTCGGCCTGTTCGGGTGTCAGTTCCGGTCTCATAGGGTTGCTCTCCTTTTGTAGTGGAGACCTTATAACGGATGCTTGGCCCGATCAAGACCCCGTCATTTTGTAAAGTAGTGCCGCCCGCTGTTTGTGAATGCCCAACTGCTCCCCGATTTTGCTAAAATTATGCCCTTCGGCGCGTAGCTGTTTCACAAGCCGGATTTGATTAGTGGTTTTTGCAGAGCGTTTCCCTTTCGGGCGGCCCAGCGTCTTGCCGTCTTTCCGGGCGCGTTCCAGCCCCGCCTTGGTGCGTTCAGATATGCGGATGCGTTCCTGTTTGGCAAGGGTCGAAAGAATGCTGATGACCACGTCCGCGAATGCGCCGAGGCTGGACAGGTATTCTTCCGTGTAGCTGTGCCACTTAACGCCCCGGTCGGTCAGGGTTTGCAGATAGCAGAGCGTTTCCCGCGTTCCTTCACGTGAAAGCCGGTCGAGACTCCAAAACAGGAGCACATCAAATTTCCCCTGATTTGCCATGTTCAAGACCTTGGACAGTCCGGCCCGGTCTTTGGCCTGCTTCGTGCCCGAAACCTTGTCCGTGATCGTCTGAACGATTTCCCAGCCCTGCTTTGCTGCATAGGCTTCCAGCTCCCGGATTTGGTTTTCCGGCTTCTGGTCGGTGGTAGACACCCGCGCATAGATAACCGCTCTCATTTTCTCTTTCATGGCTTCCTCCGTTGTTTGGTTTCCGTCAATTTAAAAGGGTCTCTGATTCAACCGTCAGAAACCCTATATTTTACGGGGCCGGAAACTGCAAGCGAAATGACAATAATAAAGGAACATTTAAATTGACTCTATCGGGTTGCCGCGGCCGCGCTGTCTGGACAGTGAACCGTTGTCCCCGATTGTGAACAAGTGTGCTCCGCTGTGTCCAATTGTCCGACACTGCGCCGGATTGTGAACGGGTGTGCGCTTTTGTATTCGATTGTCCGACACTGCTCCCGGTTTGCGGTCGGGGTATTTCGGCCCGTAATATTTTTTGCGGCCTTTATGTAGTCAGCTGCGTTGCGCGGAGCAAACGACTGGGTACCGGGGGGGCGGGGGTTCGATGATACTGGAACAGTATAGATATATATATAGATCACACCCCGTAGAAATTTATTACAAAAGGGGCTTCATTGTTACGAAAATTGATACGTTGCTGATTGTTCCCGTCTTTTTCTCACCTGTCCAACAAAGTCGACAATTCCTGTAAAACACTGATTTTAAACAGGTAATGGAGTCTGAAAAGCAGGCTCGTAATGAGCAGGTCAGCGGTTCGAATCCGCTCATTGGCTCCAGCCTTCACGATAAGCCGCGCGAATTGCGAAGGCTGTCACGCCGTAGCCTTGGCGAAGGCGGACTTGTGTGTCGACATTTCCGGTTACGGCTTGGGAAACCGTTCCAATCCGTTGATAAAGTCCAACTCTTGTAATCACTCTCAAGCTGCGCCGATCCAGCTGATATGGAACATAGGCAGAATGATTTTAAGGCAGAATGATTGTTTGTTCAGGTGCAGTTGGTTGCAAAAATTATTCTGCCTAA
>JACKQG010007728.1_pt1 | contig 10700 bp, 7 predicted proteins | sample 8237621 | NCBI WGS metagenome assembly JACKQG01 (sample SAMN15677084, study PRJNA649215) | marine metagenome | biome: marine; feature: Black Sea; material: saline water; isolation source: suspended particulate matter (SPM) from the Black Sea western gyre | collected 2013-06-09/2013-06-10 | depth... | reverse complement strand
ATGCTCGATGCTGGATGCTCGGAGCTCGATGCTCGATGCCAGTGGCGGATAGCTTTTTTGACGTGCCAGGTGCGAAGGAGGAGAAGGTCCAGTAGTTTGTAGAAAAGAATCCGCAGCAACGGGGTTTTGTTGAAGGCGGTTCCCAGAGAACGTTTTATCGGATCGTATTGCATGGTTGTGGGGACGGGGCATGGCCCATCCGTATCGTATCATGATCATTTATCGTGTAAAAGCTGATCAATATTATCAATATAATCGAGGGAGTTGTCCTCGAAAAAATGCAATTCCGGAACAGCCCGTAACTGGTTTTTAATACGCTGACCCAGCCGATACCGGATCTCCCGGGTATGTCCCTTTATCGATTCCATAAGGTCTGCTTTATCATTCGTTGCGAAAAGGCTCATATAGACTTTTGCTGTCGAAAGATCTTTGGTCACATAGACTTTGGTTACGGTAATCATGGCTCCCGAGAACATTTCCCGGCTCACCTGTTGAAAAATGGTTCCAAGGTCTTTTTGTATGAGTCTTGCAATTTTCTGCTGACGTGTGCTTTCCATACCGCAAAGTTACGGTTTGTTGCTGATAAATTCAGCAATTATTCTAACTTTGCCATGATGAAAAGCCTAGCCAAGATCTTCTTCTACATACGAAATTATTGGGTTTTTGCCTCACTGAATGCCCTCTTTAACATCTTCTCTATTTTATTCTCACTGGTTTCATTTGCCCTCTTTATCCCGATCCTTCAAATGTTATTTAAAACAGCGGAAATCCCCGAAAAAGCAGGGCCTCTTGTCTGGACCAACATGGACTCTATGAAAGAGAATTTCTATCATTTTTTCGGTCAGCTCATCCGGAATTATGGTGAAGATGAAGTTCTACTCTATATCGGGATTGCGATCATCCTTCTATTTTTCTTACGAAATCTTTTCCGGTACCTCGCCATGTTCTTTTTGGCGGTTGTACGCAATGGAGTGGTGAAAGATCTCCGAAATGAACTATACACCAAGATCCTGATCCTCCCGCTGGGCTATTATACCCAACGGCGGAAAGGGGATCTCATCGCCAGGATGACAGCAGATGTACAGGAGGTTGAATACTCTACGATGAGTTCACTCGAGATGATTTTTCGTGACCCGATCCAGATCATCGCTTTTGTTGTGACGCTGTTTGTCATCAGTCCCCAACTGACGATTTTTGTGTTGATCTTACTCCCTGTCAGCGGATTTTTAATCGGCAGGATTGGCAAGAGTCTCAAACGAACTTCAGGCAAAGGCCAGAAAAAAATGGGCGAGATTCTGGCCGTGATAGAAGAGACTATTTCTGGTTTGAGAATTATTAAAGCTTTCAGCGCTATTACCTTCGCTGACAAGCGGTTCCAGGAAACAAACCATTCGTTTTTCAGGATCATGGTAAGGCTCTACCGGAAACGTGACCTTGCTTCGCCGTTGAGTGAATTTCTCAGCGCCATCGTACTCACGATCTTGTTATGGTATGGCGGCCGGCTGGTACTTGCTCCTGAAGATAGCCTCGATGCTGCTTTCTTTTTGGTTTATCTCACCATCTTTTCCCAGGTGATCCCCCCTGCCAAATCTATCACACAGGCTTATTATAATGTTCAGAAAGGAGCTGCTTCGATGGACAGGATCAAACACGTTTTGGACGAGCCTGAGGTAATCGAACAAAAAGCCGATGCCGTTGCCAAGAGAGAATTCACAAATCGTATCGAATATAAGGATGTTTGCTTCAAATACCAGGCAGAACCTGTGCTTCAACACATCAACCTGGTCATTGAAAAAGGGAAGACCATCGCTGTTGTCGGGCCATCCGGCGCTGGAAAATCCACCCTGGTAGATCTGCTTCCCCGGTTCTATGACATTCAGGAAGGAGAACTTTGTATCGATGGTATTCCTATCCGCGACATGGTGATTGATAACCTGCGGGGTTTGATGGGCATTGTCTCCCAGGAGACGATCCTGTTCAACGATACAGTTTTCAACAATATCGCTTTTGGCATGGAGGACGTGAGTGAGAAAGAGGTTATCTCTGCGGCCAAAGTAGCCAACGCGCACGAGTTCATTGAACGAATGCCTGATGGATACTATACCAATATCGGTGATCGTGGCACCAAGCTTTCCGGAGGGCAGCGTCAGCGATTAAGTATCGCCAGGGCAGTGCTTAAAAATCCTCCAATCCTGATTCTTGATGAAGCCACATCAGCCCTCGATACGGAATCGGAACGGCTGGTACAGCAGGCTCTCGAGAACCTGATGAAAAACCGAACCTCTATCGTGATCGCCCACCGCCTCTCCACCATCCAGCATGCGGATGAGATCATCGTGTTGCAAGATGGCGTTCTTGTGGAACGGGGAGCTCATCAGGAGTTACTTGAGGAAAACGGTGTTTACCGGAAACTGTATGACATGCAGGTGTTTGTGTGACCCTAAAGCTCCGTCATTTTGATGAGGATGGCATCCAATTTTCTCTTCAGGAGATACTCACGGCAAACGAAGTTATTGATCAGGAAGGCGAATACAAGCTTACGACCGTTGACCGTGGAGGCATAACCTGCCAATGTTTTGATTGCCGCTAACGTGCCTGTTTTCGCCCGAATCTTCCCTTCAGCAACAGTTCCCCGCAAAGATTTTCGAAGTGTTCCGGAAACGCCGGAAAGGGGGAGTGAGCTATAGAATGCACCAAATGTAGGAGCTGTTGTCTCATAAAAGAGGATATCTACCAGCTGTCGTGCCGAGACAAAATTATCATACCTTCGTCCGCATCCGTCAGCCATGTGGACACCGGCCATATCAATTCCTTTCGACTTCCAGAAATTGATCACAGCCTCGCACCCTGTGGCATAGGATCTTCGGCCGTAAATCTCCTTACCGATATTCTGGAAAAGTTTATTAGCTATCCTGTTATTGCTTTGCTGGTTGGTAATCATCACTTCGCGGCGTACTTGATCTCCCAGAATCTCCAAAGCAGCTCCGGTTACCAGAATCTTCTGCACGGAGGCCGGGATGAGGAGCTGGCCCGGATGGAATTCAGCCAGGATGACCGGCTGATCTTCTGTGTCGTCGATGATCAGGAAGCTGGTTGTACTGGAGTCGACACACCGGGCAGAGATAAACTTCTCCAATTCTGCCAGTAAAGGGTAAAGTTTAATGGAGTCTTTTTCCGCCTGTTTAATGGAGTCCCACCAGTTGACTGCAGCTTCCTGTATTTTTGTTTCATGGCAGGAATAGTTGGCTAAGAAGAGAGCCAGTACTGCAGTGAGAAAAATTAATCGACGAAACATGAATAGAACCAGATCTATACAATTGTGGCAAAAATAAAAAAACGTAATTTCGTATTTTCAAGTATCAGAGAGTTTTATCAACAATTTCAAGCAACTTTTCACCAGGACAGACTGTCTTTAGAAAGAACCATCGGACCTGATTAGCTAAAAAACAATGATATCATTCCGCAAATACCACATTCTCTGTTTGCTAACCTGTTGCGTGATTTGCCTGCTTACACTCCCTTCTTCAGCACAGCGTATTTGGGATAATATCCCTTTCTATACGCCAGATCCGGCACAACGTGTTTACGACTCCCTGATTGCATCGCGTATTCCTGTTCTCCCCTTTGTTGCAGATGCTCCCCCGCAAACGATGCCCGATTCGCTTGACAACTCGTCTTACAAGTGGTTTCCCGGCATTCTCAATCAGCTATCTTATTTTGCCTGCCAGCAATTTTGTGGATCGGCCTACACCTTTGCTTATGAGATGAACCGGTTAAGGGATGTCGACGGCCACCTGCCCGGGAACAAATATCCGGCTCATTATACCTGGCACTTCTTCAACGATGGAGAAAAGAAAATTGGTGTCAATTTTCTTCATAGTTTTCATGCCATGATGGAGCAGGGGCACATGACTATTGCCGATTACGGGCCCGATTCGGCACAACTTTCGGTAGGATGGATCGATGGGTACGATAAGTATTACAGAGCGATGCAGAACAGGATCCGTAATGTCTATGCCATCCCGGTCACCTCTGCAGAAGGCATTCAAACCGTAAAACAATACCTGTTTGATCATCTGGATGGATCTTCATCAGGAGGAGTTACCTGTTTTACCGCATCGAGTCCTTCAATGAGTGCCGGGTCCAGTCAATTGCCGGAAGGGACACCGGAAGCCGGGAAATTTGTGATGATCCACTGGCAACCCTATCCTACTCATGGCATGACCATCGTAGGTTATCACGATTCGATCCGTTATGACCTGAATAATGACGGCCAGTTTACCAACAACATCGACATCAACCAGGACAGCATCGTGGATGCCCGTGACTGGGAGATCGGCGGATTCAGATTAGCTAATTCATATGGGCAATGGTGGGCTGATCAGGGCTTCTTCTATGTGTTGTATAGTGCTATGGCGTCAGAATTTGAAGAGGGTGGTGTATGGAACAACTGTGTTTATATCGTTGAGCCTGATCCCGTTTACTCACCTCTTCTGACCATGAAGGTCTCCCTTGAGCACGTAAAACGAAACCAGCTAAATATTATGGCTGGTATTAGTCAGGATCCGGATGCCGAATTTCCTGATTACGTGCTTGATCCGCCTATCTTCTCTAACCAGGGAGGTGCCTACTACATGCAGGGATTTGATACCATCCCCAGCCAGAAAAACCTTGAATTCGGTCTGGATGTCACTCCATTACTCAGTTTCGTGGAACCGGACGTCCCGGTGAAATTTTTTCTGATCATCGAGGAACAGGACGAGAGTAACATAGGGCAGGGAAGGTTACATGAAGCCTCCTTCCTCAATTATGGGACAGCCACGAATACCTTCCCCTGTGAAGGAACAGATATCCCACTCCAGCACAATGGCACCACCATTGTATCGGCAACCGGAACGGTCACTTTTGAACCACCGGAGATACTGAATGACGAGTTGCCTCCCTTTAACCCGTTAGAGAACTATTCGGTCCAGTTCCAGGCTCAAAACGGAGAAGCACCTTACTCATGGTCTATCAGTCAACCCTACTACCGGATGGTTGATGATGCTCAATACGAGCCATTCACAGATATGCAGCTTTTCCCGCAATCGGATGACAAGCCATTTGCCATGGCGGTTCTTCCATTTTCTTTTCCCTTTTATGGATCTCATTATGACACAGTCTATATCAATGCTTACGGGATGGTTCAGTTCACGCCTGATCATCTCATCTATCCCTACCTCTGCAGTGTGACTGATATGTTATCATATTCAGCCGCAATCATTCCTTCTCTTTCCCAGAATTATACGATTCGTCAGCAGGATGGTGATGGTATGTGGATGAATGCGAGTGCCGATTCGGTGATGTTCAGATGGAAGCTTTCCCTCATGGGTATTGAACTGCAGACCAATATTGAATTCAGTGTGATCCTATACCCTGACGGGAATGCAACCACCTGTTTCGGGCCAGTAGAAACGGGCTCCAATGCCCTGACTGCCTGGTCCGGCGTTGCCAAAGGAGAAAAATACAATACCCATATCCGCCCGATCCTCAACATGAACCAGGAATCGGGGAAGTCCTATTTGTATGTACCTCCGACACTACCTGAATCTATTTCAATGACCACGGAAGGATTACTGACCATCGACGGCGCCGACAGTTCACAAATTTACGACATGATTGTCAGAGTGACAGATATGCAATGTATTAGCAGGGAAAAGCATTTCCAGCTCTCCGACGGACTTCTGATCCGGCATCAACTTGTCAGCAACTCCGGATTTTTCCAATATCAGGAACCTGTCGCTATAGACCTGACCCTGACTAATACAGGCTCCGAACCTTTAACAAACCTGGAACTTACGTTTTACTGTGCTGAAGAATCTATTCTGATATCAGACAGTCTGGAACTAGTTCCGGCACTGGCAGCAGGAGAGACGATCCAATTAACTGATGCCTATACGTTTATCCTTGAGGAAAACCTTCCCGACCAGACCCCTTTTGCTTTTCGTATCATTGCTTCCACAGCAGACCGTGACTGGGAGACCAGATTCTTTCTGGAGGCTTCTGCCCCTGACATCAAGATCATGACTCCTGTGATTGAAGATGGTACGAATGGGTTGCTGGATATTGGAGAGACGGCTGATCTGATGATTTCTATTTCCAACCTGGGAACGCTTCCCGCGGAAGAGCTTTCGCTTACACTCTACACACAAGACAGCCTGGTGGAAATCCTCTCCTCTCCAACTCTCAACCTGGCTTCACTGGGACAGAAAGTCACGTGGGATGCTTACTACCGTTTGCGGGCATCCCGTTCTGTAACAGCCGGACACACGATGAACCTGCAACTTCATATCAGCAACGGATCGTCGATCGATATCATATACCCATTCTCAATCCCTGTCGGGATCAATCCCATTGCTCTGATCAAGCTGACAGATATCACCACCTCCGTCGATCTGATGGTCAATTACCTCGACAGCCTGCAGGTAAGTTACGACCTGCATACCTCCATGCCACCTAATCTGAATATGTATCCCTGTGCATTCCTGGTCCTTGGTACATCCTATTCCGGATCATACGCCCTATCAACTGAGGAGACATTGCAACTCATCAGTTACCTGAACAATGGTGGAAAAGTCTATATGGAAAGCTATGCGTCCTGGTATTATGGAAATTCTGCTATGCTTGAGGAGGTATTTCATTTTTCCACAGACCGCGTAAGTGTATATAATTTCAACGAACTGGATGGGGTTTCCGGTACACTGACAGATGGAATGGAATATCCCTATCTCAGTTCATCTGCCTACGCGATCTTTGAAGTTACCCCGAAAGAAGTTGGTTTTCCACTGATGAACAACCTGGATGCCCCACCCAAGTGTATCGAGTTCGGATATGACGGAGATGATTACAAAACGATTGGGACCTTCAAAGAGTTCGGTCTGCTGGCTGATGGCCAGCCACCTTCACAGAAAGCCATCCTGTTCAAGAAATACATGGAGTTTATGGAGGTGAATATTGAAGGACCATATCCCTTCTTCCACGCCGACACAACTCATATCTGTAAATGGCATATGGTCCGTTTCATGGATGACTCTTTTGAAAATGTCACCTCGTGGCAATGGGAGTTTCCAGGCGGAACCCCGGCCTGGTCAGATGAACAAAACCCGGTTGTCAAGTATCACCACTCCGGAGTGTATGATGTTATCCTGACCATCTCTGACGGGATTCATACCCAGACGATGCATAAAAAAGAGTATATCCACGTGACTGTTTGTATAGGTGTTGATGAAGCACCCTCTTCAGCAGAGCGGATCCGAATCTATCCCAATCCGGCAAAAGGTATCGTGTGGATAGAGTTTGCTGAGACCTTAGGGAGCGAGACAACAATTGACCTGTTCAACTTACAGGGAATGTTGATCAGGCACTACCCGATTCCGGGTAATACCACAGCTCACAGAATTTCACTTGATATCTCAGGGATCTCAGAAGGGATGTATATTATCAGAGCCATCTCCGGGCAAAGAGCATCTTCCAGGAAATTGATCATAACAGAATAATTTTACAAAGGGGTATCAATCACGGGTATTCCTGGCAAAGTTTGAACAGGCGTTCCACTCCCTTCTTGTCGCTCATGAATGAGCAATGACGCTTCTCGCGGTGCTCGTAGTAATGTCCTGTTTGATCTTCGACTTCATCTGAGGTTGCCAGCCAGACCGGTGTGTCGGCACCCTGCTCAGGAGTTTCGCTTCCTCCATACCCAAGATCATTGCTTAATTTCGAGTTGACATCTCCCGGATGACAAACATTTACACAGATTCCATCGCTTTTGAGGTGGTGAGCAAACGCTTCGGTCAGCATCCGGTCAGCCTGTTTGGACTGCCGGTATGCCTTGTCATTATCGTAATAACGGTTTTTGAATTCCAGGTCGTCAAAATTCAGGTCTCCGGCCCAATAACTGGCTACATTGACGATGCGGGTGTCATTCTGCTCTTTCATATGGGGTGAAAAGTACTTGATCATCCAGTAATATCCCAACACATTGGTGGCCCACTGTATCTCGATCCCTTCATCGGTTTCAATCCGCGAACGGGGAGTCGTACCGGCATTATTGACAAGTACATGAAGAGGGCCCTGCCAGTCCTTGCTGAATTTCCTGATTTCCTTCTGACTTGAAAGATCTACCACAGCATAACCCAGCCCTGTATCCGGAGCGAGCTTCTGGATATCTGTTATAGCCTTGGCGAGTTTTCCTTCATCTCTACCGACCAGGATCACTTCCAGGCCATATTCAGCGATGCCTTTTGCAATGGCTTTACCGATTGCTCCGTATGCACCGGTTACGATTGCTTTTCTTTTCATGGTTTATTTCTTTTTGTGACTTGTGACTGGAAGATCCAGCTTCCAGTAATTCCATAACCGATTTGACAATACCTTGAGTGTCATAACCACATTCTCTATGCAGCTCTTCCAGGGAGCCCTGACCGATGAACTGATCGGGAATTCCCAGGCGCCTTACAGCAGTGGAATCGTTATTGTCACTGATGAACTCAAGCACAGCGCTACCCAAGCCACCTACAATTGTCCCGTCTTCTACAGTAACAAGTTTATCGAATTTCTTAAGGATCTCGTGCAACAACGATTCATCCAGTGGTTTCAGGAACCGCATATCATAATGAGCTACATCATATCCGGCCTCTTCTAGTTCCCGACAGGCGGCAATCGCATAATTTCCTATATGTCCAATTGTGAGGATAGCGGCCTTGCGGCCTTCCCGGATCACCCTTCCTTTTCCGATTTCCAGCTTCCGGAATTCCGTTTTCCAAACGGGCATCACTCCTCTCCCTCTCGGATACCGGATAGCAAACGGACCTATTCCTTCAAACTGGGCCGTATACATCATATTGCGAAGTTCTTCTTCGTTCATTGGCGCTGCCACTGTCATGTTAGGAATACATCGGAGGAAAGAGAGATCAAAGGCGCCATGGTGGGTTGCCCCGTCTTCACCGGCCAGTCCTCCGCGGTCAAGACAGAAAACAACATGCAATTTTTGTAGCGCTACATCGTGAATCATCTGATCGTACGCTCGTTGCATGAAGGTACTGTATATATTACAGAAGGGAATATATCCTTCTGTGGCAAGTCCGGCTGAGAAGGTTACCGCGTGCTGCTCAGCGATTCCCACATCGAATGTCCGGTCAGGCATTTTCTTCATCATGATATTGAGAGAGCAACCTGTCGACATAGCGGGAGTAATTCCAACAATTTTTGGATTCTTTTCAGCCAGCTCGACGATTGTTTGTCCGAATACAGTCTGGTATTTCGGAGGCTGCCCATAGCATTTGTCTTCTTGGATCTCACCTGTTTTACGATCAAAAACACCGGGAGCATGGTATCCGATCTGATCCTTCTCAGCCTGTTCAAAACCTTTGCCTTTCACGGTACTGACATGAAGCAGCTTCGGTCCCCGAATGTTCTTCATGTCAGACAAGAGTTTTACCAAACGGATCACATCATTTCCGTCGACCGGACCAAAATACCGAAAGTTAAACGCTTCAAAGAGGTTGCTTTTGGTGAGGAGAGAAGATTTTACTGCATTCCCAAGTTGTTTCACGATTGCCCTGGAGTTCTTCCCATACTTAGTTCCACCACCCATCAGAAACCATATCTTATCCTTCAGTTTGTTGTATGTACGGCTGGTTACAATATCAGCCAGGTAATCCTTAATGGCACCTACATTTCTATCGATTGCGATCTGGTTGTCATTCAATATCACCAGTAAGTTAGCGTTGGAGACACCAGCATTGTTCAACGCTTCCATTGCCATACCGCCAGTCATCGCTCCATCGCCGATCACAGCTACATGATGCTGGCTTGTATCACCGTTGAGTGCAGCAGCTACACCCATACCCAGGGCAGCAGAGATAGAGGTAGAAGAGTGTCCAACGCCGAAAGCATCATATTCGCTCTCTGACATCTTTGGGAAACCACTGAGCCCCTTATACATGCGTATTGTATGAAAAAGATTTTTCCGTCCTGTCAGGATCTTATGAGCATAAGCCTGATGTCCAACATCCCAGATCACTTTATCTTCCGGTGCATCGAATATATAATGGAGGGCAACGGTCAGTTCCACCGTACCCAAACTTGCTCCCAGATGTCCCTGGTTAACCGAGATGACATCGATGATCAGCGAACGAACCTCCTCACATAGCTGTGGTAACTCCTCTAAAGATAGTTTCTTCAGGTCGTCCGGAGTATTGATTTTTGCTAGTAAGGGACCAATTACCGGGGTCATGTATGTGAGATTTTGGGATAGCAAAGATACAAAAAATTGATTGGTCACTCGTTAAAGCATGCCCAGTTCCAGTTTGGCTTCATCGGTGAGTTTGTCTACATCCCAGGGTGGTTCGAAGGTGAGGTCAACCTTCACGTCACCAATTTCTTCGATCCGTTTAACTTCATCGTGAACTATGGCTGGCATATCTTCTGCTACAGGACAATTCGGAGTGGTGAGGGTCATCAGGATATATATATTATTGTGATCATCAATCTTCATCTCATAGATAAGACCAAGGTCGTAAATGTTGACCGGAATCTCAGGATCAAAAACCATTCTGAGCGCAGAGATGACTTTATTTTCCAGTTCAATCTTCTGTAAATCCATTCTTTCTATTTTCTGTAAAATTACACAATTCATCTTTGATATTTTTGAACACGGATGA
>JACKQG010007727.1_pt1 | contig 10700 bp, 6 predicted proteins | sample 8237621 | NCBI WGS metagenome assembly JACKQG01 (sample SAMN15677084, study PRJNA649215) | marine metagenome | biome: marine; feature: Black Sea; material: saline water; isolation source: suspended particulate matter (SPM) from the Black Sea western gyre | collected 2013-06-09/2013-06-10 | depth... | reverse complement strand
TTGTGGTTGGCCGCAGCCATGGCCCGTCGATGTCGCGCGAGTACACGAGCATTACATTGATGGGACCATAATGCCAGAAGCCGTCACTCGTGCCGTCGCCGCCCACACTCACCAGGCCGTTATGGCCGTCAATGCTGAAGAGCCAACTGAAACCAATGACACTGCCGTCTTCCTGCGGGTACATCCCCATGCCATAGTTCTCCGCTCGCAGTGTTCCCGGTTCAAGGGCTTCGTCCGTCTTGTCCGCAAGCTCATGGTGGGGTCTAACAAGGGGAAAGAGTGTGTCCTGAATCCTGGCCAGGCTGCCAGAATAACGATGCTGACAGAATTTCCGCTGCCAGTCGTTGGGGCCAAAGAGCTTCTCCTTGTGGGCGACCTTGAAATGAAAGATATAGTCTTTCTGGTACTGGTCATAGACCCCGAGACAGATATCGTAGTTGTGAGAGGCGGGGGCATAAGTGCCCGATTGCACAATGCGAGCGTGATCGGCGTGCAGTCCGCGACTGGCTTTCCTCCAATTGTGGATTCCGTCCGGCGAATGATAGATCACATAGCGAACATCGCCTTCGATGCAATAAAGGTAATATCCATCGTCTTCCTTGAACACACTTGGGGTATCGACAAAAGTTTCTGAGCCGATCAACACGATATTATTGTTGCCGCCATTATGCGGATAAATGCCGAGCTTCGGTTTGGTCCAGGTGACGCCATCCTTGGAGGTGGCATAACAGATGGCCCTTTCGCCCGAAGGGGTGCCGGCGCGGTACCATATTTTCCAAGAATTCACGCCCTCTCTCCTCACGGTCGGGTAAGCAAGGGATCGCCGCCTCTCCCAAGCCGTGCTTGCAGACAGCAGGGGCCCCGTCTTGACCGCCTGTTTAAAGACGCGTTTGGCGCTGCCTAGGGAGCCGATTATGCGATTATCAACAAAGAGTTGTTTTGCCCCTCCGATATTTTCGGCTCCCCGGGAAAGACCTGAGCTGATTACGAGCAAACCGGCGATGAGAGCATGGAATCTTTTGGGCAACATATGGTTCTGGTTCTTTTCGCGGTGACTTGTTTCGTTGGCAAACCCCTGCTTAGCCAACACTATACGGAACGCCAGGCAGTCTGCAAATCAATGCAAGGATTGGCCCGGCGGGGGTGGTGGCCCCGGCCGTTCCAAAACCGGTCGTTTCTTGCAGCGTCTCGGAATACCTATGAGTTGATGAGACAGAACCCCGAATACGTGGGTCATGTAGCTGCCGCATCAGTCCTCATCGATGCTCCTGAACGTCGTCTGAGATTCATGCTATGGGTGAGCGTGAAGTCCGTATTTTCAAGGGGTCTCGATGTGGGCCAAGTATTTTGACCGCACGCGGGCGTCGCAGAACACGCGCCCGCTCGGACTGCCCAAGAGCGTCTCTCCCGCTGATTGCGTCGAGCGGTCCACGAACCGGCCAAGAGGCCGAGACAGCCAGCGGACCTGACGGGTTACGGACGGGATTCCGCCACGGAAACATAGGTCGTAACCTGGGACTCGTTGGCGCCGTTATCCGTGACGGTCAGGGTGACCGTATATGCGCCGGCTGAATTGTACGTATGTGAAACGCTGGCTCCGGTACCGCTGTTCGTATCCCCGAAGTCCCAGACATACGATACGATGCCGCCGTCCGGATCAGAAGATCCGGCAGCATCGAAGTTGACGGTCATGGGCGCATGGCCGGTGACCTGATCCACGTCCACGTAGGCGACCGGGGCGGTCAAGGAGGGTTCGTGTGTGAGCCGGGGGGTCCATTCCTCAGCCGTCAGCCTGTCGTATACATTGACTTCGCTCAGCATGAGGCCCTTGCCGGTTGTCTGGGTTACCAGGAACTTGACATACCGGGCGGAGACAGGAGCGCCGAACGGCACGAATATGTAGTTGCCGCGCAACCCGTAGTCCGGGAATACGTCCCAGTCCGGCGAGTCGTGCCGCGGGTAGAGCGGCCAGTCCACATTCCAGTTGTTGTGAGCATAGCGGGCCCCCTTGTGCCGATCAGTTCCCCGGGAGGTGAAGGTTGTCCCATCGATGGACGTTTGTACCTCGACGGAGTAAGGAAAACGCACATCAGAAGGGCTGTAGGCATAGGCATCCACTCGTGCACCGCCCACGGATTGAGCCGAGCCGAGGTCCACGGTGATATCGAGAGTTCCTACGCCGTTGGGCCAATGGGCCAGTTCGGTGGCCGGCCATGAGCCTTCAACCTGCGGAAAGCGGATCAGGCCATCGGTCAACTCGCCAGCCTCGGCGCCGTAGGTGGCCGAAGCCGGGTTGGTCGATTGCGTGTACGGCTTGCCGATTGAAAGTACCTGAGAGTAGTCGAAACGTTCCTGGGGAATTGCATACCTGTCGCCATGGTCGGTAGCGTCTGAATAGCCCCGTGTCACCGTTTCCGGCGATGACCCTTCGAGATTGACCCGTATCCAATTCATCCGTGGCTGTATGTCCCCTCCACAGTTCACGTTGTACTTGTGCGGCAGGCACGTAACACGTTCGGTATGCGTTCGGGTAGTACCGCCGCTATTCGGGTCGGCCGGCAGAGGTTCGTAGTACTCGGTCCAGTTGTAGGTGACCTCAATCGGTTTGAAGGTTGTGTCAGCGGCTTCGTTGTCGACTTCCATCCGCAGGAGGGATGAGCCGGCCCAACTGTTGGCCCCGCGAAAGAGGAATCGAAACTGCACGCCGGTCACGTTCGGCGTGGTGATATCGAACTGCTCGTAGTGTGTCTGATGGCGACGCTTCTGTGTCGGCGTGTCCTGAGTATCGCGATTGTATTGGCCCACGTCGGTCCACGTACTACTCCAACTGCCGTCATACAGCTTGTATTGGAATTTGACATAGTTGGTGGCGGCGCCGCCCCAGTTGGATACCCATATGTCACCGCCCATGCGTGCGCGCGAAATTGCGCGCGGGGCGTCGAGTTGGAACGTGACCCACGCTTCCCGAGCAGGATCATCGCGACCGATCACGGGTCGACTCGACGACTGGTCGGCCAGACACGCGATGTTGCTCGAGTCGATTACGTAGTCAAGATATTGATCGTTCTTGAGCATGGGCCTGAGGGTCTTGGTCTCGATCTGGCGGTTCGTGTCAATGTCCACCGTGATGAGGTTTTCGCCCAGCCTGAGCGTGGGAAGCGACTGTCGGTTTACCGTGGTCCTGGTCTTGATGGTGATGCTGTTCAGACCGCAATCGGTCACGGAGTCCTTGGCCATGATACGCACACGCACGTAGTAGTCGAGGATCATGCGGAGGTTGTCGGCCGCGTAGGTGCCTTTGAGCGTGTCGGTTGCATTCAGATCGACGTTTACCGTGCCGGTGGAGCCGTTGTTCCACACTTCCAGCCAACTGCCGCCCGCGTCAGCGGACACTTCGATGACGGCCGTATCATTGGCGTCCCGACGATAAAGTTCCGCCTCGATCGTACAGGCCGTTAGCAGGTTGGCGCACTCGACTTTGAATACGGCTACAGCCTCGGTTCCCATGGCCGACGGATGGATGGCAGGCGTGCCTCGTTGGAAGTCGGTAATGGACTCAAACTGATTGTCATCGGAAAGGTCCGGAGTAAACACCCATTCACCGTTGCCTTGGGCCTTGTGATTCTTGTCGGGATAGCCGCCGGTGCTGGTGGGATAGAAGTAATCCATGTCGGAATGCGTGGGGTCCAGGCACTTCCAGTAGCGAGTGTAGTGCTGATTGTCCTTCAGGTTGAGAACGTACCGGTAGATCGAGTGTGTCCCACCCGTGTGGTATGTGACCAATTTCGGATCCCTTCCCGAATCAGGCAGGGTCAGCCAATTCTCCGTCATGGTATCTTCATTTGGATTTCCCCAGATGCGGGAGCAAACCGTACCTGAACCGGGGCGACCAGTGATCCAGGCCATGATCGGCGTGTGGTCATCGCTGCCGTCCCGATTGGGTAGATAGCCGTCCGTGTCGCGGCAGATTGCACCAGGTGTATGATAAAAGAGGTTGTGATAGCGCCGGTTCGGCCAGATACCGCACGAACCGGCAACATCATCCATTTCCACGATGGAGAGGATCTTGCCGTCACAGTCCAGACCGTAGAATTTGGTCGAACCGTCGATGTAGTGGCGTCCACCATCGTATTCGATCTCGGGGACGGTGTGGTGGACGGTCGGTGCCGGGCCTCCGCTCAGTTCATAATGGCGGCCGACCCAGCCCATGCCTCCTTCGGCAACGGCGATGAACGCGGCGGTCCAGTGGGCGCAGAAGCCCGGATTGGGAAGGTTGTTGAATGTGAGAATCGGCTCGATCGGCTCCCAGTCATGATTGGAGGAGGCCTGATCGCCGAGGGCAAACATCCAGTACGAAAGGACCCGGGCCTTTTCGTCGTTGGTAGTCCAATTGTCAGTGGCACTGGCGGCAAAACTCGGCAGATCGGTCAAATCCGGCGTGTTGTCGCTCAGTACCTTGATGTTGAATACGTCGGCTTCAAGCACGCTTCCACTACCCAACAGCAAAACGACGATCACGAAACGCAACAAGTTCCCCCGCGTCATGGTCAATCCCCCGTCACCTGCAAAACGTTCTAGTCGTCTGTAACGTCCTTACCGATGGACGCGAGAGGATCACGTCTACTCCGGCCGACTGATAGCGATTTCAATTCCACAGCGATCGCGACTCTACCATGGAAGGCGCTCGTGTTCCACTGAGCCATACACCAGTCCCGGCAAAGGTTTGGATTCCGGTTCATCCTAGAAACTCGCGTTGCCATCAATCTAGCCCGGCGGTCCGCCAGGTGCAATTCTGCGCGAATCGGTTTTCCCGGCGAGGTAATGTCTTATGCGTCTGTTGAGGCATGGCCGCCATCTGTTGCGCAGCTTGGTGCTCGGCGGGATCCGAGGTAGGATCCCCCTGTTCTGTCATCGACTGCCCCGCGCTCGTAGAACCGCCGAGGACGTGCTATGATTACGTGCGATGCAACGTCGAACCTTCCTTCAAAGCGGTCTTGGAACAGCCTTGGCGGCCCCGCTGATCTCCGCTGTCGAGCAGGATAAGCTGGACGCCGCAGCCGGAGTATTGACGAAAGCGGCGGCGGAAGGCCAAGTCTACGCGGCGGTCCTCTGTGTCCGTCAAGGCAAGGACGTTTTCGCCAAGTCCTTCGGCGCGTCCACATCAGCAGACGACATTTTCCTGCTGGCTTCGATCTCGAAGCCGATGTCCGCGGCGGCTCTGATGACGCTCAACGACCAAGGCAAGTTTCATCTCGATGACCCGGTCAAGAAGTTCATCCCGGAGTTCACCGGCGGTGTAAAGTACAGAATCACGATTCGGCAGTTGCTCACGCATGTTTCGGGCCTTCCGGATCAATTGCCCGGGAACCAATCTCTGCGAAGGCGCCACGCCAAGCTATCGGAGTTCGTCGACGAGGCCATCCGCACGCCGCTACTTTTCGAGCCGGGCTCCCGGTACAAGTACTCCAGCATGGGGATCCTCGTGGCTTCCGAAGTGGCGCACCGTATCAGTGGAACGGCATTCCTTGACTTCATCGACAAAACCGTCTTCCGCCCGTTAGAGATGGGCCATTCCGCCTTAGGGCTTGGACGGTTCAAACTCGAAGAAACAGTAAGCTGCCAAGTCCTGGATGCCGCGCCGGAATCCGGCGCTGGCGAGCCAACGGCCAAGGAGTGGGATTGGAACAGTGCATACTGGCGCAAGCTCGGGGCGCCGTGGGGCGGTGCGCACGCCTCGGCGCCGGACGTCGCACGGTTCTTCGCCGAGTTTCTTCATCCGGCGGGCAAGGTTGTCAAGCCGGAAACCGCTCGCCTGATGGTGCGCAATCACAATCGCGAAGGTCTGACGCCCCGCGGGCTCGGCTTTGCCATCGGTGCCGAGGCCGGCAGTCCGGGCTGCTCGGAGAGAACCTTTGGCCACACCGGCGCGACAGGCACTCTCGCTTGGGCCGATCCCGCGACCCATACGATCTGCGTCGTGCTCACGACGTTGCCCGGGCGGGCCGCCAATCCACACCCTCGCAAGCTCGCCTCGGATCGCGTCGCCAAGGCCGTCGCCTGAACAATCGCCACGGGTCGAGGTTTACTTCACGCTTGCCAAGCTTGTTGGTTACGCCTCACACGATTCTGAGCCAGCGTCGCCGACTCGCAGCCCGGAAGTAACGTTACTGTGATCGCGCAGAGAAGCGTCATCAATGGGTGGTTTGATGGGACAGTTCCAAAACTGGCGGTGAGACTGGCTGCGAACCTCGGAAGCCTGACGGACGCGGATCACGGGGCAACGCAACGTCCCCATTCGTTTCAAAGCGGTCAAGGTGGCGATCCTGGTTCTAGAGCCCGTCGCTATTCGCCCGGATACGTGTAAACGGCGGAGACGCTCTTAGTCGGCTGCCTGGATGCAAATCGGCTGTATGCTGTGGCGGTTAGATGATACTCGGCTCCCCGTCTGGTTGGCGTCCAGTCACAGGTGAATGGCGCGGTCGCATCCGTGCCGACGGGCAGGTTGTCCACGTAGAACGTGACAAATCGGACATTCTCCGGTTGCGCCACGGTTGCTGTGATTCGCCGTGTCCCACGGTCTGTGGCCGCGGGCGGCTCCAGCGCCACGTCGTAGGAGTAGTCCCTGCTGAACTCGAATGCCCCGATGTCCGGCAGGGCATCCTGGTAGGCCAGGACAACCGAATCTCCCTGCCGCCAGGTGATGGGAGGGCTGACGGTCAACGTGTTCGTGGCGTGGTCAACCTTTACCACGCGTGTCACGGCATCCGCCCCGACCCTGATCAGGTCGCCCAAGACCAGATTATGCCCGTCGATGAAGAACCCGGCTTCCTCGACTGTGAACGACCTCCCGATGCCTGCCGCCGAAGCGACCACGGTCAGCGGCCTGCCCGCATCGATGGCGTGTGAGTTCTCTGCGAGGTACAGAACATCCCTTTCGTAGTCGGCGAAGTTGATGCCGGCCGTGACGACGCAGCTCGCGTGGCCGCCGGACTTCTCGCAGGCGTTGTTGCTCAGTTCGGCCTGGCAGCCCTCGCCCACCGAGATGATCCGGCCGAATTCAGGGCGGCAGACGGCGTAGAAGATCGTGTTCAGCACGTAGTTTCCGACGCTGGGATTGTCGCCTTCGGTGTTGAAGCCGATCGTGACCCAGCTTTTCTTGTCCGGCCTGGCGACGCACAGGTCTACCAGCGTGTTGTTGTAGAAGTGGACGTTGTCGATGGCGCCGAACTGGCAGGCGTAGCTGCCCATGCGCAGGGCGACGTTGCCGCGAATCACGAACTCCTTTTCCCCTGAGCGCGGCCGGGTTTCGTCACGGATTTGGTTGAAGTGCGAGTTGAGTTCCAGGTTGGCCGACGCCCAGTTGTATTCGAACACATTGTGGTCGGAAGGTTTCCCGGGAACGCCGTACGGCTGCCATATGTCGACGTGCGCCTTGTCTCCGCTGCCGTCCGGAAAGTCGGAATTCTTGAAATCGTGGAAGTAGTTGTTGCGTATGATATTGAACGCGCCATTCGTATCCACGAAGTCCAGCACGTGTGAGATGTCGTTGTATTCGATCAAGGTGTGGTTGCACAGGAGGTTGATTGCGTTGTGGCCCCTGGCCTCTCCGGGCAGCCCCTGCGGATATCCGGTCCATGCAATCACGTTGCCGCAGATGACATTGTAGTCCGATGTGCCGTAGTAGGCGTTGTTGCGGATGGCTTGGCCAAGCGTGTGGTGGATGTAGTTGTTCAGGAACTCGCAATGATGCGAAGCATATACCTCGATCCCATGACGGTACTGCTTGCTGTTCTGCGTGATCTCAAAGCCGATGACCCGGATGTACTGCTTCCTGAGGAGACCGACATGCCGGATGATCGGCTTCGCGTCTCCGCCTCTGCCAACATAGGCGATCGGAGCCCCATCCGTGCCGCTGTTCCTCGGGGCGATCTCCTCCTCATACGTCCCCGCCCCGACGACCACCGTCTGCCCGGCGGTCAACGTCGCATTGGCCTTCCCGATCGTCTTCCACGGCAGGTCCGGCGAAGTCCCGGTATTCCCGTCACTGCTCTGCGGAATCCGTTGATCAATGTAAAACAAAGCCGGCTCGCCAGCGCCTCCAACAACGCCGGCCTGAGGCTGGGCGGCGCACACGCCAGCCACGGCAAACCATATAGCGAGCACCGCCCCAGCCAGGCGTGCTTTGCAGCATACTTGCAGAAATCCAGATGTCATTCCGGTCTCTCCAGCCATTCATTGACGTTCAGATAGACAATGCCGCTCTCGTGAACAATCTTTGTCGAATGGGCCAGGATCCCGCTGGTCGCCTTCCCCCCAACCCGGACCCAATCCTGATCGTTCCATAGCCGCAGAGCTGACGTTTCGACAACTCCCTGTGCGCATCGGCCCGTCGATTATTCGTCCGTCCCACAGACCTCGTGCCGCAAATGCGTGTCATCATTCTGATGTTCGAGGTCCCAAGAATCAATAAGCCGCGCGCCCCCGGGCACGCCGGATGGCCGTGTGCCAATACCGGTCGTTTTTTGGGACTGCGGGGCCTGCCCGACACCGAGGGCGGCCGCGCAGCGGCTTGGACTGAACGCCATGATGGGGGACCACGTGAGATCACGGGTCAATCACGAACGGTTGGTTCACCACTTCATACTGCGAATTGACGACGGATGCATTCAGGAATGCCGTTGATGTAGTATTGCGACGGCCATGACTCGCGTGGTTATGCCCAAAGCAATGGATTGTCGGTTTGAGTTCATCGACACGTGCGAGAAGATGTGAGCAACCCGCATGGATTCTGGGATTGGTCGGGCTGTCTAGAATGCGCCAGGGTGGCGTATGAGTGATAAGTACATCCGTGTTGTCCGGAATGAGCTTCCATTTCACTTTCAGTTCGGAATCCGACAGGTAGTATGCCCATCCCTGAAGCTGCGGTACCCACGGCGCACCATAGAAGTGAACGCTGCGGAATACGAAGGGACTATCTTGAAGATACACGGCGTTTTGAAACACGTTGCGGCCGGCCGCGTGACGTCCTTGGGCGACGAAATCATGGTTTCCACCAGTGCAAAGGATCAGATCGAAAGGTTGACGTGCAAACCAGTCGTCTAAACAAACAAGATCGTCTTCGTCACCAGAGAATCCATTGCAGAAGTCGCCGCAGTGTATCAGAACCTCGCCTGAAAGCGGAGCAAGGTTTTCATGCCTGCTGTGCGTGTCACTGACGATGACCAAACGCATCGAGTACCGATCTCCCAACGGGTTCTCAGTCGTGGCAATGCCGGCGAGTCCGGCTACGCGATCAGTATGTGCTCCTGCGGCCGGGCGGCCATGGCCCTTATCATGTGTTTCGTGTCGACGGTGTGGCACATGCTCAAGATCGTCTAACTCTTCGACGAAGAACTCTTGAAGCGCTTGATGCAACGTTGGCTGATTGTCTTTCACGGCCAACACGTAGTCGCCACCGCCGCGCTTGATCTTCTTGGCGATCTCCTTCTGGCAACCCATCGCGTCGATCGTGACCACTGCGCCTTGGATGTCGATTTGGTCGATCAAGTCGGGAATTGCCGTGATTTCGTTCGATTTCTCCTCCGTCGCTATCTGTCCCAAGGCGATGCCTTGCTCACTCGCCCAGGCACTGACCAAGTGCAACGGGCCTAGGCCACCTGCGCCATCGTGCGAACGACGCATCGTCTTCCCATCGATGGCAATCGTGCGATGCGAACCGTCCGCGTCGCCCGTAAGGCATTCGGCGATCCAACGTTGAAAGCACTCTTGAAACGCTTCGGGCTTCAGCGCCGAGAGAATGCGACGCAAACAGCCCCGAGATGGAATGCCATTGGGCAACTCAAGCAATTGTCCCAGTCTTTCTTGGCTTTGGCCCAACGCTCGATTGCCGTGAGTCCTTCGCAACCGACGATCACGCCACAGACGGCGATCACAATCACGTCCACCAAAAGATGGCGACGGTTGCGCGTATGCCGCGGATCGGGCAGCGACTCGAAATACTTGACAACAGAATCCAACGAAACGGTAGCACCAGCCATCGGTCATCCTCCATGCGATCGCAACCACGCGCGGCGCACCGCGCACCGCAAACTGGATGATGTATAACACAATGAAAGTTGTCGCGCTAGCTCGCCTGGGTTGCCTACCTATGCGCGCTGGCCCTGCAATTCACCGTCACCAAGATCGACCGGGGTCGAAGATGCTCGAGCTTGTCGGTTGAAGCCAAAGAGTGGGTTCTCGGCCGCCCAGATCTCCCGTCCGGTTCTTCGGTCAAGACAGAGCACGGCCGTATTGAGCGCCGGCGTCGTCAAATAGACCCGGTCGTCATCGATATGGGCAGCCGCTTTCCAAGGCCAACCAACCGGATATTGCCAAACCAGCTTACCGAGAGTGGGCCCCGGCTCTGTGGTTATTCCGGTGTGTGCAACATCTCCGCCCATCGACGGCCAATCCGCGCCAACGCAGGGCTCGACGCCGTCCGAATCTCGGGCTTCGGAGGGGCTTGCCGCCCCGGCCCGGCCAGCATCTGGGCAACCGAGTGCATCTTCGAGAGATCCCGCCCTTCGTTCAGCGCGAGCCAGTATCGTTCTTCCAGACTTTGACCGGATGCCGAAGTTACTACCAACGCTACGAGAACGGGCAGGAGGTGAATCGACCGTTCCATCATGTCTCCGTGTGTGTCTATCTTGCTAAACGATTTT
>JACKQG010007726.1_pt1 | contig 10700 bp, 9 predicted proteins | sample 8237621 | NCBI WGS metagenome assembly JACKQG01 (sample SAMN15677084, study PRJNA649215) | marine metagenome | biome: marine; feature: Black Sea; material: saline water; isolation source: suspended particulate matter (SPM) from the Black Sea western gyre | collected 2013-06-09/2013-06-10 | depth... | reverse complement strand
TCATAATGGGTATTGGCATGGCCAACAATGAAAACCGAGCAATAGAAGCCGCAGAGCAAGCCATCTCCCATCCGTTGCTGGAAGATATTTCCATCAAGGGTGCAAAGGGCGTTTTAATGAACATTACATGTGACAGCAACTTGACCATGGAAGAAATGGCGGAAGCATCTGAACGGATATATACTGAAGTCGGAGAAGATGCAGACATCATCTGGGGAGCAGTCGTGGACGATACAATGGGAGATGAAATGCGGGTGACGGTCATTGCCACCGGGATCGGATTGGGGCCTCAAAAAGTGATGCCGGAAACGCACAGGGATCCGACACTCAGGGGTAAGATCAGAGATATCACCCCCGCAGACCTTGAAGGGGTCGTCGACTACGATGAGCCGACATTTATTCGGAGAAAAGAAGCGGTGGGTGAAGAAACCGGTGCCACGTATCGAGGGTATAAAGGAATTGTCATAGACAACAACGATCTCGATGTTCCCACCTTCTTGAGGAGAAAGGCCGATTAAAGACACATGGTTTTCGATTGACTATCGTTGTGAGAAGATTGTACTAAACAGTCATTGCTTTGTCTTTAACTGACGCCGGTAGTCAATCGATCATGGTGAAGAAATCCGACAACATCCATAGAAAATTTGCCGAATCAGAAATCGGTACCGTAAAAAAAGGCTGGAAAGGACGAATCAAGGTAGCGCTTGTCTATCCCAACACATACCATGTGGGAATGTCCAATCTCGGTTTTCACGCGGTTTACCGGTTAATCAACGCGATCGACGACATAGTATGCGAAAGGTCGTTTTTGCCGGAAGGCGAGTCAACGGCAACCCCGAAAACCATTGAATCGGGCAAATCCCTGTCTGGTTTCGACATCATCGCTTTTTCCGTCTCGTATGAAAACGATTATCCCCATATTCTATCAATTCTCGGCAATGCCGGAATTCCGCTACAGGCCAGGGACAGAAATCCCCCCCACCCCTTGGTCATGGCAGGAGGCGTCGCCTGCTTTTTAAACCCCGAACCAATTTCACGATTCATCGATTGTTTCCTGATCGGGGAAGCAGAACCGATGCTTCCCCGCTTTTTGAATCTCTATGACCCGGATGAACCCAGAGATTCTTGTTTGAAAGCCCTGGCAAGGGAAGTACCGGGCATCTATGTTCCGGCATGCTATAAGGCTGAATATGATGAAAATGAGCGCCTTGATCGATTTGAGCCGATCTGTGATGTACCGAAACGAATTGAGCGTGTCTTTGTCGAAGAACTCTCCGGTGTTTCCACCTGCAGCGCGATAATAACTCCCCATACGACCTTTGCCGGGACGTTTCTAATCGAAGTGGCCAGGGGCTGCCCTCACGGCTGTCGCTTCTGTTCAGCCGGATTTGTATACAGACCACCCAGGTTCAGGCCGCTTTCGCTTTTAGAAAAAAATTTGAAAAACGGACTTTCCCTGACTTCCAAAATCGGTCTGGTCGGCGCCGCCGTCTCGGATCATCCGGAAATAAGCGAATTGTGTAAAAAAGTGGATCATGAAAAAATCCGAATATCATTTAGTTCCTTAAGGGTGGACGCGCTTACACGGGAATTGATATCGGTACTCGGACAAAGCAATGTCAAAACAGCCACCATCGCACCGGATGGCGGATCTCAACGAATGCGCAACATCATCAACAAGAACATCTCCGAACAGGAAATCCTTGACGCTTGTGAAGCGCTGGTTGAAAATGGAATTCCCAACTTAAAGCTCTATTTCATGGTAGGGCTTCCGACTGAAACAACGGAGGATGTCGAGGCAATCGTGACGCTTTGCAAACGGATAAAACACCGGTTTCTTAAATCGAGTAGAATACGCAAAAAAATCGGAGAAATAACGGTAAGCCTCAACTGTTTTGTTCCCAAGCCGTCAACCCCGTTTCAATGGTCTGCCATGGACGATGCCCAAACTCTCAGAGGAAAAATAAAGCGGGTAAAGGAAGGCCTGAGGCGGGTGGCAAATATCCGGGTGCATTCGGACCTGCCGCGCTGGGCTCAGGTCCAGGGATTACTTTCCCGCGGTGACCGTAAAGTCGGACACATTTTAGCTCTGGCACACGAAAACAAAGGTAACTGGGCAAAAACCCTCAAAGCATCCCCGATAAACCCGGATTATTACGTGCTAAGGGAACGCCCGGCAGATGAATTATTCCCATGGGACTTTATTGATCACGGCATTGAAAGGTCTTTTCTGTTTGAAGAATACCAAAAAGCCCTCAAGGAAATGCCATCCCCTCCATGCCCGATGAAATCGTGCTCACTGTGCGGTGTCTGCATGAATCAACCCGAAAAAAGAACTTGAAAGCACTTCCGCATTATGGTAGGGCCTTCCTTCGGTTTTTTTTCAGCCCGCGTTTAATACCCAGATTTTGAAAGGAATTTTACAAAATGACGCCTAAAAAGGAACTGCAGATGGCTTACGGTTTGGCAATCATTCTGTTGGTTGTGGGTGTATTAAGCTACTCGGCGTTTTCTGCAAGGTCTCCTGAACAACCCGTCCGATTAATGTTTAAAAGTGCCGCAGGCAATGTTTTATTCGACCACAAAACCCATACTGAGGAATCAGGATATGGTATTTCCTGCGAAGACTGTCATCATCACCCCGAAGAAGAAGCCGATCTGAGGGCTTGCGGAGACTGCCATCGCCTTCCGGAAAACGGAGAAAAAATGCCTCAGTCGTGCACGGACTGCCATGAACCGGATGAGATAGAAGACACGGAAATGATTAAAAAGGCGGACGCCTTTCACTCGCAATGCATCAATTGCCATACAGACTTCGAAGCCGGTCCTGAAGAATGTCGGTCATGCCATATCCTGTAAGGTGGTAAATCTTATGGTTGAAATTTCCACACTCTATTTAACTTCAATGCGCTAATTCAAAAAAGGTTGCACAATGATTAAACGACCATTTTTCGCTCTGAAAAAACCGAGTTTGAAATATGAACCGTACACGGCGACTCAAACGGCAGCAGTAAACATCGCCGTTCCGAAAAAGATTACCCTTTTCTGCAAAAAACCGTACAATCCCTATGATTCACAAAAAAAGATTTTAATAAAACCCGGGGAAACCGTTCGGACCGGACAGAAGCTGTCCGTTTACGAAGACCGTGACGCATATGTCATTTCTACCGTCACCGGCACAATATCAGCCGTATCCCCCCACAGGGACGATCAGGGCCAATCCTATACATCGATCTCGATTGAAGTATCTGAAACAGAAGAAACAGACGACCGGTTTTCAAATTTCTTTAAGGATCCTTCCCTTGACAACGCCGGCGATTTTCTTGCGTGTGCGCCGGGTAACCCGCCGATTCAATCGTTTTTTGATCCGGAGAGATCGATCCATACGATTGTGGTCAGCGCCGCTGACAGCGATCTGCTCGTTCACACCAACCAATATGTTCTGAAATCGGATTTTGATGCCGTAAAAGCCGGTATTAAGATTTTAAAGACGATCACCGGCGTCGAAAATATCATTATGGCCATACCGACGGACTTCATGCAGGGATTTGGGGCGATCGGCGCGCAAGTAAAAGCTGTAGGCCGCACGTATCCTTCATCGTTTCCCCTTATGATGATGAGAGATATTTTTGGCCAGGAAGTACCTGTAGAAAAAAGCTGTGAAGACATGGGCGTATGCTTTTTTAGTGCCGAAGCCGCCGCATCGATCGGAAGGGCATTTAATAACGGCCGGTTGCCGGTTACGAAAACAATAACCCTCATTAAAAAAGATGGGAGTCACTCACTGGTATCGGCCAGGATCGGCACCCCGATCCGTGAAATCCTTTCGGCATGCGATGTTTCCGTAAGTGACGGCGACCGTATCATTATCGGCGGCCCCATGACAGGGTCTTCTGTTTATTCTGAAGATCATCCGGTTCAACCGGAAACCGACGCAATATTCGTCCAGGATAAAGCGGATATACCACTCGTTTCTGACTACCCCTGCATCAATTGCGGCGAATGCGTAAGGATATGCCCTGCAAACATACAGGTAAACATGCTGGTAAGGTTTCTGGAAGCGGGTCAGTTTGAGCAGGCTGCAGACGAATATGATCTGTACTCATGCATCGAGTGCGGCCTTTGCAGCTTTGTTTGCGTATCTAAAATGCCGGTATTCCAGTATATACGACTGGCAAAAATTGAGCTCGCCCGGATTAAAACAGCGGAGGCAAATAATGCGTAATCAATCAAAATTTGTGGTTTCACATGCTCCTTTTTTTCATGACGGGAGTAACATTTCCGATCGCAGCTATCATATAATGCTTGCGGCACTCCCGGCAATCATCCTGGGCTTTTCACATTACGGGATGTGGGCGGTTGGCGTTGTGTGCCTCTCTGTTTCCACAGCGATGCTTTGGGAATTTGTGATCAATATCATTAGAAAAAGCTCGAAAACCATTGGAGACGGAAATGCTGCACTCATCGGCCTCTTATTTGCCATGCTCATGCCTGCAACAACGCCCTGGTGGGTCATTCTAACCGGCACTTTCGTATCCGTCGTGATCGGAAAACAAATTTATGGCGGGATCGGCGGCAACCCCGTCAACCCGGTGCTGCTGGGCATTGCCATCCTGATGTTATCCTGGCCGAAGTATTTTGATTTTGACGCAAGCCTTTTGAACTACGACCTCGATTTTACCATGGTCTACCCGCTTGCCGCCTTAAAGCATTTTGGAATAACCGCAATCGAACCTTTTCGAGCTTACGATTTATTAATGGGCCATCAGAGCGGGGGGGTCGGGACAACATTCGGACTGGGGTTGATTCTTGGTGGCGTCTACTTGATTGCCAGAGGCTTTATTCGCTGGGAAATATCGATTTCTTTTTTAGCCGGCATATTAGTTACAGCTTATATATTTAGCCAGTACGATTCTGCACGCTATGCAGGACCCGCTTTTCATTTGCTTACCGGATACACGTTAATCGGCGCATTTTTCCTGGCGACCGAGGATTCGTCTTCACCGGTCAACGTCATCCCCATGATGATTTACGGTGTCGGGGGAGGCGTCTTGACCGTACTCATAAGGAATATCGGGGCATACGTTGATGGCGTTGTTTTTGCCATCCTGGTTATGAATCTTACCAACCCTTTGCTTGATAAAATCAGGCCCAAGGCGATGGGAAAGGTTGTCTAAAATGCGTGAAATGATAAAAATGGTGGTCGTCCTGACAATTTTAAGTACGTTTTCCGGGGGTCTGTTGGCGGCAATCCGAATCGGAACCAAAGAAAAGATCGAGTATCAGCAACTCAAATTTGTAAAAGGACCGGCAATACGAGCCATCCTGGAAGGATCTTCAAACGATCCCATCGTAGACCGGTTCAAGGTAAAGGACGGCGAGACGGAGAAGAGTTTCTTTGTCGGCGTTTTCGATGGAAAGGCTGATACGATTTCGTTTGAAAATTTCGGAAAAGGTTTCGGCGGCGCTATCGGACTGATGGTCGGTGTCAATACCAAAGATGACAAGATCGTCGGCATCAGTGTCACAACTCACGGCGAAACACCCGGGATGGGTTCAAAAGCGAAGGACGACCCGACGTTCGTGAAACAATTCAAAGGCTTACCCTTCAAAGATCCTTTTAAAGTAAAGGCCGACGGTGGTCAGATTGACGCCATTACCGGCGCTACGATCACCTCCCGCGGCATTTGTTCGGCTGTAACGGATGCAAGGGAAGTCTACGAACGGCTAAAGCCTCAACTATCTGAAAAATTAAAAGACTTTAATTAAAAACGGAGATCCGTCAGGGAGTATAAGATGGCAAAGTCTGTTGCTGAGGAATTTGTAAAAGGTTTATGGGAAGAGATACCACCGTTTCGGCTGGTGCTGGGCCTATGCCCCGTGCTGGCTGTAACCAAAACAGTAGAAAACGGCATCGGCATGGGGATTGCCACAACGTTTGTCCTGGTATGCTCGAATCTGCTCGTATCCCTATTGCGAAATATCATCCCGCCTAAAGTCCGGATCGCCTGTTTTATCATTATCATTGCCACATTCGTGATTGTGGTGGAACTGGTCATGCAGGCGTATACCTATCCACTTTTTCTGAAGCTGGGAATATTCATCCCTCTCATTGTGGTGAACTGCATCGTGCTGGGGCGGGCCGAGGCATTTGCATCCAAAAAAAGTGTTGTAAATTCTCTGGCGGACGGCCTTGGAATCGGGATCGGGTTTACGCTTGCCCTGGCAGCCCTCGGTGCAATCCGTGAGAGCCTCGGGAGCGGCACATTACTCGGAGCACCCGTTTTCGGACCTTCTTTTGAACCGTTTACATTTATGATCGAAGCCCCCGGAGCGTTTGTGTGCCTCGGGCTGATGCTCTGTATAATGAACCTGTTTGATAATAAATAGGAGAGATTTAAATGGGTGATTATATCGTTCTTGCGATCAGTTGTATTCTCGTAAACAATATTCTGCTGGCCCAGTATCTTGGAAATTGTCCTTTTTTGGGTACTTCCAAAAGAATGGAAACCGCCGTCGGCATGTCCATGGCTGTCGTTTTTGTTCTGGTATTGGCGGGCGTCATTACATGGGTTGCCAATACCTACTTTTTAAGGCAATTCGGTCTCGAATATCTCAGGACCATTGCTTTTATTCTGGTCATCGCGTCACTGGTGCAGTTTGTGGAACTGTTTTTGAAGAAGAGTATTCCGGCGCTGTATGCAGGGCTCGGCATCTTTTTACCCCTGATCACGACAAACTGCGCGGTCATGGGTGTTTGTCTTATCAATATCAACGAAGAGTATACGTTTATTCAGGCACTTGTCTCTTCATTTGCCTATGCGGTCGGTTTCGGGCTTGCCCTCATTCTCTTTGCAGGGTTACGCGAACGAATCATCCTGGGAAGGGTTCCGACACCCCTTCAGGATACATCCATTGGACTCGTAACAGCCGGGCTGCTCTCTCTGGCGTTTTTTGCGTTCAAGGGGATGGTATAATCGAGTTAAAACTCGATTAGTTTCCAAGGAGGTCCTTGTGATAGAAGCCATTATTTTTATGTTGGTCCTGGGCGCGGCATGTGGAACCATGTTGAGCCTTGCCTCAAAAGTCTTTTATGTATATGAAGATCCCCGCATTGCCGATGTGGAAGGATGTCTTGCAGGGGCAAACTGCGGGGGCTGTGCATATACAGGATGCAATGCCGCAGCGGTTGCAGTGGTCGAGGGAGAGGCTGAACCCAGTGTCTGCGTCGTTGCAGGTCAGGAATCTGCAGAAGCGGTCGCAGTGGTTATGGGAGTGGATCCCGGTACGGCCGAGTCCCTGATTTCCTACAATACCTGTACGGGGGGGGATCGGGCGGAAGATAAATACTATTACATGGGGATTAACACCTGCCAGGCCCTGGCGGCCCTTTACGGTGGAAAACGGGAATGCGACGTCGGATGCCTGGGGTTTGGAGACTGTGTGAGGGTCTGTCAATTCGGCGCCCTCAAAATAGGTCCCCAGGGACACCCTGTCGTGGACGAAGAAAAATGTGTGGGATGCGGCAAGTGTGAGAAAGCCTGTCCGAAATACATTATGGAAGTCAAAACCATATCCCAGCGACTGCTCCATCTGAACCAGTTTGATGACCGTCTTGCACCCTGCCAGCAAACATGTCCGGCAGAGATTGACATCCCCAAGTATATCCATCAAATTAAGACCGGCGATTACGAGGGCGCCGTCAATACCATTCGGGAGCGAAATCCGCTGTTACTGTCCTGTGGCCGCGTATGCCCGCACCCCTGTGAAGACTACTGCCGGCGGGGCATTGAGGATGAACCGGTTTCCATTAATCAACTGAAACGGTTTGCTGCCGACTATGAAATGAATTCAGGCCGCCGCCTGCCGATATCCTGCGCACCGCCGACCGGCAAGAAAATTGCCGTCATCGGCGGCGGACCGGCCGGTTTGAGCTGCGCATATTTTTTACGGCGTGTCGGTCATGATGTCACGATTTTCGATGCAATGCCGAAGTTGGGGGGAATGATTCGATATGGAATTCCCGAGTACCGGCTCCCCAAAGAAGTTCTCGAATGGGAAATCGAAGGAATTTTGAACCTGGGAATCGAAAGTCACACCAACGTGAAACTGGGCCGCGATTTTGACCTGGGATCACTTGTCGCTGCCGGGTATGATGCGATTTTTCTGGGTGTCGGCGCCTGGAAAGACTACAGTCTCGGCGTCGAAGGGGAAGACCTGAAAGGTTGTTTTACCGGTATCGATTTTCTCAGCCGGTTTGCCAGAGATCAGCAGGGCGACGGCGATGAAAGCGACAGAATACCCATCGGAAAAAGATGTGCCGTCATCGGCGGCGGGAATACTGCTATTGACTGTGTTCGCACGCTGGTACGTCTTGGTGCTGAAGAGGTGTCGATTGTCTACCGCCGGACTAGAAAAGAAATGCCTGCTAATGAAGTCGAGATAGAAGCTGCAGAACATGAAGGGGTAAAATTTAATTTTTTGGCCGCACCGGTTCGTGTTATCGGGGATGAGGAAGGAAAAGTCTCTCAGCTTGAATACCTGAAAATGGAACTCGGAGAACCGGATGCCAGTGGAAGACGCCGACCGGTACCGATTGAAGGTTCTGAAACAATTATTGATGTCGATATGCTGATAACGGCCATTGGCCAGGGACCTGATGTATCCTTCAAGGAGGAGGAAAAGCGACTTGGGGATCTTAATGTTACCCGCTGGAATACTATCGATTCTGCCGATCCTGTAACCCTCCGGTCTAGTATTCCGTATATCTTCACAGGAGGAGATGCGGCGACCGGAGCTTCTCTAGTTGTTGAGGCAATCGGCGGGGGAAGAAGAGCAGCCATATCCATCCATCGGTACCTCTCAGGCGAAAAGGTCTCGACATCCCCCAAAACACTGTTTAAAAACCATATTTCGGAATCGATCTTCGACTCTGTCGATGGTGTTATCGCATCCCGGAGAACACCGATGCCCGAACTTCCTGTAGACGAGCGCATCAAATCATTTGTTGAAGCAGATCTTGTTGTCAGTGAAAATGATGCTATTGCAGAGTCGATTCGTTGTCTATTCTGTTGCAGAATATGCTATAACAAAGATGCGGCATAGAAGGGGAAATGATCCTATATTACCATCCGCTCATGATATGTTCGCCTCTGCGCTTTGCGACCTCATCCTGAAATTGATGAAACCGGTATCCCACAACCTTCACGATGGATGACATAAACAAATAACCCATCTGGGGGTCATTTTTAAATAATTCGATAAGTGCTTCTTTTTTAACTTTAAGGACTTTGCAAAGCCTGCTAGCACAAAATGCTGAAAGCCTCATTTTGTGAGGCGGAACAAAACACGACCATCCCAGAATCCTGGCAACCCCTTCTTTAACGATGGATACAGAAGACATATTTGATATACCGGATGGCTCGGTACCTGGAAGTTCAAAACGCAAATCAACATCTCCCTCCATAACAACCCACAGGTGTGTTGCGTCATCGCCTTCAGTAAAAAGCTTGTCATCCCGTTGAAACTCAACCACCTCGCAGTTCGCTTTTATTGCTTCCAGTTGCTCATCATTCATGCCCTTGAAGGTTTCGACTCTATCCAATAATTCGAGAGAAAACATGAATACCTCCCTCAACCCACTCACTAATTGTCTAAGTCAAACATTATATTAATTGTATTTATATTAGATCACTTTGTCTTTAGTGTCAACGAACATTCAATTTTGCTATTAAATTAAACGACTTTCCCCACTTTTTTCTGCAGCACGTAAAGCCTGCAGGATTTTTTCCATATCCTGAGGCACAGGTGCCCTTATAGACATAATCTCCTGCGTCACCGGATGCATGAATTGAATACGCCGGGCATGGAGCATCTGCCTCGTGACGAATTCCGAACTTATTATGCTGGCAACACCTGCCTGGTGAGCCGTCTTTTTCTTGGTTCTGCGCCCTCCGCCGTAAACGTCATCACCGATGATCGGGTGATGTATCGCCGCACAATGGACGCGAATCTGATGGGTTCGGCCGGTCTTTAAACTCAAATCGAGTAATGTGGCCCCCCCAAAACGTTCTTTCACTTGCCAGAATGTTTCCGCCTTGCGTCCCTTAGGGCTTTTTACGGACATTTTTTTCCGGTCGACCGGATGTCTTCCGACCGCTAATGAAATGGAACCGGACTCCGTTTCCATTTCACCGTGTACAAGGGCCAAATAATTTTTCTCGATACGTCTCGACTTGAATTGGGAAGACATAATGCGGTGGGTGATTTCATTTTTGGCAACGACCAGCACACCGGAGGTGTCCCGATCCAATCTGTGCACGATTCCGGGTCTGAGTTCAGCGCCCACCCCCTCAAGGTCCGGACAATGGTAGAGGAGTGCATTGACGAGGGTACCGGATGGATGACCCGGTGCCGGGTGAATGACAAGACCGGGCTGCTTGTTGATCACAATCAAATGGGTGTCTTCATATAGGATATCGATTTGAATCGGCTCTGGTTCGAATTTGGGCGGTTTTGATCTCGGAATGGTACCGGAAATTTCTTCATCCGGCTTTACCCGGTAACCCGGCTTTTTTGCAGCGTCCTCCACCCGTATATTTCCATTTTGAATCAGGAGGGCGGCACGGGACCGGGAGAACTCAGGGATACGGATGGCAACAAGCGCATCGAGGCGTTTGCCGGATTCGTGGTCTTCGACA
>JACKQG010006029.1_pt1 | contig 10700 bp, 13 predicted proteins | sample 8237621 | NCBI WGS metagenome assembly JACKQG01 (sample SAMN15677084, study PRJNA649215) | marine metagenome | biome: marine; feature: Black Sea; material: saline water; isolation source: suspended particulate matter (SPM) from the Black Sea western gyre | collected 2013-06-09/2013-06-10 | depth... | reverse complement strand
CTAACAGGTCCACTCGGACGCGTCTGGACGGCTTCTATCCCGGACTACGGCCGCTGGGGCGGTCCGCTTTCTTACTATGAACCGAAGACCGGCGAAAAGAAAGCCTACTACCGTATCTGTGGTGACGCCAGTTGCTACACCCTTGCTCATTTGAAAGACCAAAAACTGATTGCAGTCGGCACAAGCATTTCCGGAGGGAGCGGCACGCAAGCGAAAGTCGAACAGTCTATGCTCTTCCTTTGGGATTATGAAGCAGAGAATAAAGTTTGGGAAGGTACACTCGACCGTCCCATTTCCTGCTTTAACGCTTTGCTGACCGGGCCGGACGGCAAGCTCTACGGCACAGTCGTCGGCGGTAATATGCCACCCGAACTTTTTGTATTTGACCCTGAATCACGTGAATTTACAAACCGCCTTGCCATTCTGCCGGGGCATCCTCTCGACCTCGGACTCCAGAATGGCCCCGATGGAAAAATCTACGGGTTTACCAACTCCTGCATCTATCAGTTCGACCCGGATTCTTTAGCCATCAAAGAATTAATCCAAGATTCTTTCAGCGTGGCCGGCCCAATCCTTGGACAGAAGGTATATTTTGCTACCGGTCACCGTCTCAGAGCCGTAAAGCTCTTCTGATATTGCTCCGCATTTTTAGACGTAGAGCAAGCCAGGAATGGTAATTGTTTTTCAAATTTTCGGGCAAGTCCAGTCATCCAGAAATTCCCCACGAAAAAAGTAGTGGGCTTTCTGTAGAATTCGCCAGAATTTGGATTGTTGTTTGAAGTAGGTGAATCCCCGAAGTCTTGGGACTTCGGCTACGGAATTTCTATCAGCCTTTCATTCTCCTTGACCTTTAGAGGGTGTTGTGCTATACTCATTTGCAATCATCCAATTCTTGAGGTTTTGTATGACCAATACTATCAGGTATTATTTTAAAAAAGAAGTCGATGCTTTGCTACCTATATTGCGTGAAACATATAGGTTGGTTGGCAGATATCAGAAAAATAGGAATGAACAGAACAAAGAAAAACTTTTGAATCAACTCAATATTATTGGTAAAAGACTGCAATTTTTTAAAGGGCTTATTCAGTTCAAAAAACAAGCATACTTCGATGCCATTTTCAGTGAAGAATTGTCTGTGTCGGACAGAATAATTGCACTTGATATCGCAGTGGGTTCTATGCATATAGAATTTTCTGTACCAAGAGCATATATGCATCAAGAGAGCAAAGAATTACGCAGAGTATTAGAACTCAGTCGGTATGTCGCTTCGGACAAAGTCACTGATTCCTCAGAGCACTCCGATGATATATTGCTTAGAGGTATAGCAGCGTCACCTGGTATTGTGACAGGCAAAGCTGCGATAATTCGGAAAAACTCTGACTACAAAAGGTTACCAAATAAAAGTATTGTTGTTACGCAAATGACCAGGCCTGATATGATTTTAGATACTGATAAAATGTTGGGAATAGTAACTGACCTGGGGGGAAGCTTGTGTCATGCGGCTATTATCGCAAGAGAAATGCAAATACCTTGTGTAGTTGGAACTCAAAATGCAACTGAGATTATCAGGAATAAGTCTCTTATATCCGTTGATGGCAATAATGGAACAGTTAAAAAAGTTTGACGGCTTACGTTATAATCTTTAGCTAAAAGGGTGACACTCCCATGAATTCCCATTGGGATCAATTTAAGGGATTTTTCATTCAATTCGTGCTCCCAGATGCCTTGAACTCAAGTTCAGGCTAAGAGGCTGAAGTCCACTCAAAGTGGACTAAGTGCGCATGTCTAGTCGTCTTTGAGACGACTTTAGCTTTCTTAGCCTTCGAATTGATTCGTAGTCTAAAGTTGAGCCCAATGAGGTGAATGCAATGTCCCCTTTAATGAGATGTCCATTGTTATTCTTTATTGCAAGGCGCGCTAGAGAGGATCGATTCGCTGACCCGAACCTTGAAGTGGTTATCAGTCATCCGTTTCGGTTGAAAAATGCGGTTTTATGTTGTATAATTCGTATCTGTTGATTCTCTGGGTATTTTTAAAATAAATTTAACGTCTCGGTTTGTCTAGCCCGTACTTCAGTACTGGGAGGCAATTGATTGCCGTCTTTGCACAATGTTTGCTATTACGAACGGCAGTGTGATAAAGGAAAGAGGAAAATGTCCCAAAACAAACGTGTTCCTTCATTTCGATTAACTCATTCGGTAGTTGGATTAGATATTTTACATGACAAGATTTGTGCGATTGTAATGCGGTACACAAAAAAGAGATGGGCTGTTGATAGAACGGTTAAGAAAGAGATTTCGCCTTCTCTGGATACAACTATGATAGCAGGTAAGATTAAGGAAGTCTTGAGTGAATTGGATGTCAAGGCAAAACAGATTGTGACATCGCTTAGTAGTAGCGATATGATTGTGAAAATAATGAGCCTGCCTCCGATTCGAAACCCAGAAGAAGAACTTCCGCAGTTGATGGAATATGAGTTGGAGCGACAATTACCAATTCCTCTTTCACAAGCTGCCTATGACTATCAACTGATTCGACCACCGGAGCAAATAGACGATGCTCCACAGCAGCAAGATAAAACCACGGTGTTATTGGCGGCTGTGAGGCGCAACAGGTTGGACAACCATCTTGCTTTGATGGAAAGCGCAGGTGTTCCACTCAAATCCGTCATGCCTTCCTTTCTGATGTTTCTGAATGCCCTTTTCGCTTCTGAAATGCTCCCGCCTGATGACCCGGGATTCACCGGCGCAATCAGGCTCGAAGCCAACGTGGTTGATGTTGTGGTGGTAGAACATGGAGTATTATCCTTTGCAAGAAGCTTTGCACCAAAAGTGGAAACCTCTTATGATTTCTTGCATGAATTGCGCAATACACTGAGAGATTTCTTACCTCCAACGGGTAAACACAAATTGGAGAAATTACTCATTGTCACGGAGGACAAATCCTTACCATTCCATTTGACGATAGAGAGGTTGGTCGAAGCGTTAGCATTTCCACATTGTGAGCACAAGGTTATGCAAGATGGATTCGCTCTGGGATTAGCCGCTGGGTATCTGAACATTCAACAGACGCTTTCGCTGAATCTCTTGAAACCGTTGCTGAAGGAGCAACACACCAAAGAGAAAATGGAAAGAAGGAAACGAGTGCTGCGATTTGGACCTGTAGGTGCAATGTTTGCACTTATCGCCGCCGCGATTATTCTATTCAATCAGACAGAAATTGCTCAAAAAAATTTAACTGAAGCAAAGGAAGCACAGCAAATTTTTGAGCAAAAAGTCAATGAAAAGGAAGATTTAGACAACTTACATTCCAAATTATCGCGTCAAATTGAGACGCTCCGGTGGGTAGATGCGGGTTATCCCTCCCTTGCTTATCGTTTATATCAATTGGCAATGTCAACACCTCAGAATGTTTGGTTAAAAGAGGTCAACACCCCAACACAGCCTAAACGGATAAAAAAAGAGATACCTGTGATGGACTCTTTGATTGTGACAGGATATGCACCATCTCAGGCGGATATAGACGATTTCATACAGCAACTGAGGAAGTGCTCTTGCTTTTTAGAGGTCCAGCAAGACAATACAGAGGAAAGAACTATGAATAAACAAAAGGTGCTTCTGTTTCAGTTGTCATTAAAATCGGAACAGGGGAAAATCAATGAACAATAACGGACAGATGGAAAATATATGGCATCATATAAGAAAAAATACCTCGCGTAGGGCGATGCGCTCTTTGGTAAAATTGGAAATCGTTGTATGGGTCGTATTACTCGGTTTAATTGGTTTTTGTCTATATCAGGGCATGCAATGGTGGCATCTGAACGCTGATATCAGCAACACTATTCGATCTATTCGCCCAACTATTGACCATCAATTGAAATCACTGCGTGAAGACATCAACTTGAAAATGCATCGGATTGCTTTTCTTGAGGAACAAGCACTTTCGTCTCAAAACGAGGACTTGATTTCACGGATGACTGAACAAGCGGAAGTTTCCAAGACGCAGATGATAGGTGTTGAACATCTAAAAGAACGCCAGGTGGAACAGTATTTCTATTCTCCCATAGAGTTTACCTTCCGCGGCGATTACCAATCTCTTGGCAAATTGGTGAACCAGCTTGAACGCTCACAATATCCAATGAAGCTTGATTATCTTTCCGTAGCAACTCGGGAAAATAGTCCTGAAAGTCTCATTATGAACATCGTGTTATGCAGCATTTCAACTATTGGAGAACCAATAACAAAGATACAGAAAAAAGAGCAATTTCCAGCAGTTTCGGTTCCTCCTCAGAGCAGTGAACATCGGTTTAACTACATCGGCGCTGATTTTGTCTATCCCAAAGGTAATGGGATGAGAGATATTTTTCAGCCTTATTATCCAATACCTCAAGCAAAGAATGAACCTTTCTCTCCATCACTAATTTTAACGGGTGTCATATACAATGAAAACAAGCCTCTTGCTATCCTCATGGATGGGCAAAACAAAAGTTATCTGGCACGGGTGAATGATACCATCTTAGATTTTACTGTGCTAAAGATTGAGCCAAGAAGCGTCATCTTAAATCGTGGGGACACGCGAACAGAACTGAAAGTGTTTAAAAATAAAGAGATTGGAGCAACATTTTAAGAAATGTCAATTTCGCCGTTTTCCCAAAAACCCGTTTTCTCCGAGAATACGGGTTTTTGGCAAGAGGAGGATTCTATGAAAATTACCAACATTGATTTCATTCACGCCCCAGAACTTTGTGGACATTGGTGGATTCACGTCCACACCGACGAAGGTGTCACTGGTCTCGGCGAACTCACCCGACGAGGCGAGACGGTTTTGGATACCATCCGTATGTTCCAGGCCCAGGTATTAACCCGACATGACCCGCGCAATGTCGAAGCCTGCTGGAACGATATGTTCACCTACGCCTCGCCCTACGGAAATTCGGGTTTTGTTTTGATTTTACGTGGAATTGTAAAATCAAAACGAATATTGTGGAAAGCCGCGCTATCAGCGCCATCGATATGGCTTTGTGGGATATCCTCGGCAAGTGGACGGGACAGCCAGTTTGGAGACTATTAGGTGGGAAATGCCGAGATGTCGTGCCAGTCTATCTTACAGCCCTCGGCGGAGGCACGCCAGAAGAAATGGCTGAATGCGCAAAGCGGTTGAAAAGTGAAGGATGGAAAGCTGCCAAGGGAAATCCTTTCCCGAAAGGTGGGCCGGCAATGCTCGGAGGCGAACCACTACCACGCCATCTGACTCCGGCTGACATCGACACTGGAATCGAAAAACTCAGGGCAGTTAGAGACGCAGTAGGACGAGATTTTGAAATTCCCATCGACGTCGGCAGTAGGTTCGACGTCCCCACAGCTATTCGGGTGGGCAAGGCTTTGGAAGAGATCTAACCGATGTTCTTTGAAGATTGCCTCGCTCCACATTCAGCCGATGCTTGGGCTGGAGTGTTCGCTTCGCTCAGCGGTTACTTCGTGAACCGCCAAAAAGCAGTGCGCGTACCTCTGTGCGCCGGCGAAAGGCGTTTCCATCGCTGGGACATGCTGGAATTGCTACAACGCGGTGGGTGTCGAGTGCTTAATCCAGATCTAGCTTGGGTCGGCGGAATATCCGAAACGCGAAAAATTGCGAACCTCGCCGAGAACTTCTATGTCCCAATTGCTCCGCATGATTCCGGTGCAGTCACGACAATGGCACGCGTCCATGTGATGTGCCATGTCCCGAACACGCTGTACATGGAAATACAAACCGCCACACCACAGATGGCGAAATTGATGGACGGCTGGCCGGGGATAGTCAACAGCACGATATCCGTGCCTGAACGGCCTGGGTTGGGTATCGAACTAAAGCCGGAAGTGCTGGAAGCAAACGAAAGAGGAAAAAAAGAAAAATCGTAAGGATACTGCTTTTTCATGGTAGAAATCCTTAGCGACAGGGCTTTTCAAGGAAAGTAAAGATGGTATTTTCTAAATTTCTCTTTGCATTTAGTATATTGGCGTTTCTCTTCTTTAATATTGCCAACATAACTTTTGCTGATGATAGGAGCAATTTTTTTGAGGCTATGAAACTTTCAGAAGATGGGAAGTACCAGGAAGCAATTTCTCTCTTAATTCAGGTTAAAGGCCCGTTATCAATAACAGCCGAATTTCAGATTGCTCAGATATATGAAAATGATATTGGCAATTATTCTTTGGTGATTGAGAAATACAATGATTTGAAACAGAACATGATTATGCGTAATTCATGTTTATCTGATTAATGAATATCCCTGAATCTGTCATTGCGAGCTTTAGGTTGAGTAGGAACGTATCGAAACCAAGCGAAGCAATCTCTTTGTTATGATGATTGAGATTGCTTCGTCACTCCGTTCCTCGCAATGACACTTTATCCGAGCTTAGTTTCGCATAATGTTGTGATGTATCTTGCCTTTTTTCATATATGAAAAACTACCTGTCTAGACTTCCGTTCTAATCCCCTCAATATTTTGGAATGCAACAACTTTTTGGGCAATTAGCGAGCTTTGTGTACCATCTTTTTTACCGAATCCGATGATGAGATGAGGTAAAATTATTAATGCTATTACATACTTATTCACGGAGTTTCCTACAATCGTTGCCAGAAACCCGTTTTCTCGGACATCTGCGGTTTAATAACAGGTGCAATCATCCATTCTTTGATTACTGGCTTGTCATCCTGTAGGAAAATCGAAATATAAGTGTCTTCTTGCGATTGACGAATTCCAATTGTGGATATGGCCAGAATAATCAGGATTATGCCATGAATTGCAGCAGAAATAATGAAGAATTTGATTTTGTTCATTTCGAACAGTGGTTCTTTTTCATTCCGTCCCAAAATCTCCGAAAACTTTTTCAACTGTTTTACTAAGAAGCCATTCCATATCCTCTGGCGAAATACCGGGCGTTTCCTGGCTCAAAAGTGTCAGCCCGCGTGTATAGCCACATTGCCGAACAATGAAGGGGAAGTCTGTTCCCCACATCAAACGTCGAGCACCATAAATTTCGATGAGTTGCTTCACCATAGGCTGAACATCGCGATACGGCCAATCCTGTTCGCTTCGCTCACCGACGCCTTCGGCTTTCGGTGACGATGCCACAGGAAAGCCCGAAATTTTAATGTGAAGTTTGGGATGACGCGCCATTGATAGTAGTTTTTGAAACGGCGAATTGGCTGAGATATCTTCAGCTTTGCATCTACCAAAGTGGTCGATAATGACCTGGACTTCAGGATGACGCGTCATGAGTGCATCAACAGCGTCGAAATGCTCGGGGTTGATTAGAAAACCGATGGCGATATTTAATTCTTCCGCCTTTTCAAAAATTCGGTCACTGATATCGCTATCCAAACTGACGCCTTGAGGAAATAGTCCCGGGTTTACGCGAACGCCACGATAGCCTTCTTCTTTCACCAACCGTTCGAGTTCCGCCGGCGCATTAGGGTCTTTGGGATTGATAAGACACATGCCAACAAAACGATCTGGCCATTTGTGCAAACATTCCGTTACATATTTATGGTCAAAACCGTAGACTATAGGCTGCACAATCAGCGTGCCCGCCACACCTGCTTCATCCAGACACTCCAGCAAAAACTCTGCCGTCGCATTTCCCTCCGGCAATGTGGGGCGTTCTGGGTTCAAGGGATATTTGTTAGTATCGTTAGACCAAACATGAAGATGTGAATCGATAATTTTCATATTTTACTCCCTGTTCTATCTGAATGGAAAAAATAGTGTTGTTGGGCGTAAGCCACCATATTCGTGTTGCGTATTGCGTATTCCGTATCACTCATTACGTTTCACGTTTCACGTTTTACGCATTACGGATATGAGGCTTATCAAAGCCATTTTCTCCCTCAAATCCACGTTGCGGCACTTAGGATTCAAGAAGCTCCGCTAACTGTTCATCGCTCTCCACTGGTTTCGGATTAAACGGCATATTCATCACTCCTATCACACAGGATGGATGTGTCTCTATCGAATACGTCCGCGGTTTATCTTTGGTTTGTCTGAAAACCGCGACGCGCTTGAACGACGGTGTTAAATTGATGATACCGAAATCCTCGTTTTGGGCGCGCGTTATGGCGCGCATTGCGCCTGCTCTGATTAACGCGCAAGATTTCTGGGGTTGGAGATGGATAGCGCCGGAATTTTTCCTTCGGTATGCATCGGCGTCAAGCTCATCTCCAGTTCCAGGCCTGGTGCCTCGTTTCACCGCCACTGTTTCTATTCCGGGAACTAACGCTTGGGCTTCCAGAGTAAATGCCTTATCGCCCGAGCCAAAAATCGATCGAATTCCCAACTGACTGGCGCACATTGCCAACTGCCCGAATTCTCCAATTGAAATTCCGTTTATGGACAGGTTAAGATAGCCCATTCCCTGCGTATGAGCGAGATGAGCGCATTCCGTCCGTGCTTTGGCATGTTGTCCAACCCAGGCAACTACCTCCCAACCTTCTTCAAGTCCCACTGGCCAACCGCTTTCCCAGCCGCGCAAAAGCTCGACTCGGGAATCCAATAATTTCGGACTTATTGCTCCTGAGCCATGTCCGTCTGCGACAATAATTTCCTTAGCGCCTCCCTGCAAAAATCCATCCGCTGCCGCATTGACTTCATTGGTGAGAAATTCCTTCGCCATTTCATTGTAGCGGCTGTCAGGATGACACCAATTCTCCGAATCAATCACTCCCGCAACTCCTTCGAGGTCGGTCATGATGTAAACTCTTTCGATCTTGTTCATAACAAATAGCTCCTTTCTTTGGAGTGCAAAGACTATTTGCTTGCATGCATCGACGCAGTCAATGCACTCAGTAAAATCTTTCATACATTTAAGTGAAGAACACATAGAATCTATCCAGCATTACCTTGATTAGCCTTAACAAATTACGACCTTTCGGCAGTTGCAAAATAGAATTTACTGGAAAATTATAAGATGCAGGCACGTTTATAGTACTTGGTGGAGCCTCCCATGGATATTCAGCGTTAGGACCGCCATCTGCTAAAGCAGGTGCTAAACGTTCTATTTCGTAAGCGATTGGCAGCAGTTGATGAACATGCGCTCGTAACTGTGATGCGGTTATGCCCAGTTCTCTTTGAAGACCGTGGTTCCTCATCGCTATCTGAAGAAATCGGGTAAACGCGCGATGTGTCTTCCTTACAACATTTAGGTCAGCGCCACCAGCAAGCAGGAATGCTTTACTCAATTTCTCCGTTGTCATCTGGAGATAATGAAGCGTATGACAATCAGGAACTAATGCCGAATTTAGTGCTTCATAAGCATCCCAATCCGAGCGTGCCTGCTCGAGGTAACCATTGTGCCACATTTTTCCCACCCTCTTACCGATGAAATATTTGTATTTTCCGTAACGTCCAATCGGGGGGAAGAGGTATATCTCCGCTCCGCACCTGCTTCCACTCTTGTGGTGTGACATCAGCAATCCGAACAGGGAAAGGCACGTCCTTGGAAGGCGCAAAATAGAATGGTAAGAAACTTCCTATCGGAAGAGTATTTCGATTTATTTCGATTAAGCGTATTTCCTTATCCTCTCCATCTTTCAACCAAACGATTTCATCAATGCCTTCCTCAATTTCAAAGTGAGCTCGAATAAGCTGATGTACAACTTCTTCGATTTGTTGTTCGTTTGACACGATAACCATCTCCTGAAATATTTTCACAGATTGTTAAACTCTCGCACATCTCGCCGATAAATATTGAAGTCGAAATCTGAATTTCGACCTACAAATGTAAAAATTGTATTTTACCATTTCACAAATTGCTAAACTCGTCTTGCATCGCCCGAAGAGTCTTGTTCGCAAGGCGAAGTTGTTTTATGTATGCATCCCACTGTTCTGGTTGCTTCAAAAGGTTGAGATAAATATTCTTAACCGTTTGGGCATATTCAGCAGCAGTTCTATAATTTGAACGTCCTCGCGCAACGATGCATCGGTTAATGATACTCTGATACAGCTTAATAACCTTTGGTGCTAGTTTTAAATTAAGCCCTCAATGAAGACGGGCATAAAGCCCTAGAATAAAGATAATGTCCGTAGCCTAGCCCCTTGTGGGCGTCGAGAGTTGCGATGAACTAGCACCATTAGTTAATATACTCCTGCGGATAGAGAGGAGATAACTTCGCCTCGTATTTCTTCAATAATTCCCTATCGTTCTGAATTATCCCCCAGAGCGATTCCATGTCACCCTTATAGTCGTAGATTTCGGCTAAAAATTTGGAGTCTTTCTGCGACTTAACTTTGGCGATGAATCGATTCTCGAAATTCTGCCAATCCTCGTCTTTTATAGCCCATTCAGCTTCCTGATAAAATTCAAAATCCAACTCACCATCTTCCAAACGGAGGCCCAACAAAACTGCCTGTCCGGTGTGATCCTCAGTCGCCTCATAGTGGCGTTTCAAAGACTTATACAGTTCATTGTTTGCAAGACGGTGATAGTCGAGTTCTTTCCGCTGGATCTTTGAACGGAGCAATTCTGCTAAACTCTCATAATCACCATTCTCTTCATAACTCTCCTGTAAATACAGATACAATTCATTCTTTCGTCCTGTTCCCTTTTCGATTCCCTCCTTTACAACTTCGAGCGCTTTATCAGATTGTCCTTTCTCAAGCCAATATTCGGCAAGACGCCAGTAATCCATTCCGTATTCTAATTTACTTTCTAATGTCTTCA
>JACKQG010007725.1_pt1 | contig 10701 bp, 11 predicted proteins | sample 8237621 | NCBI WGS metagenome assembly JACKQG01 (sample SAMN15677084, study PRJNA649215) | marine metagenome | biome: marine; feature: Black Sea; material: saline water; isolation source: suspended particulate matter (SPM) from the Black Sea western gyre | collected 2013-06-09/2013-06-10 | depth... | reverse complement strand
CTCCGACTCTATCACCTACACTGTCAAGGGTACTCATTAACCGGATGAACCACAAAATATCTTCTTTTTAACCGTAAACCGTAAACCGTAAACTGATAACAGATTTATTTCATCTTTCCACTATCGAACAACACTTTGACGGTTTGTCCGTTGGGGAAGGTAAACAGGCCTTCCCCGTGGCGTTTGCCGTCCCGGTATTCGCCTTCGTAGCGCAGACCGCTGGCATAAGTAAAAATGCCTTTGCCGTGGCGGTTGCCGTGCTTGTACTCACCGTCATAGCTGGACCCGGAAGCCAGGGTATAGACACCTTTCCCGTGGCGGCTGCAGTTTTCAAAACTGCCGCTGTATGTTGAACCATTATCAAAATCCAGTGTTCCCTTGCCGTTTATGCAGTTGCCGCTGCTACAGACACCTTTCAGGCCGTTTGGGAAGGTAATTATGCCTTGTCCTTCCGCAACCTTTCCCTCTTCAAAATGACCGAGAAACTGGTTCTTGGATGGAAAGGTAATGCTGACTTCACCTTGCATGACGCCATTTTCGAACATGCCCCGGTATTCAGTCGTATCGGGTAGTGTCAGTGTTCCTTTGCCGTGATACAGGTTTTTGACAAATTCGCCGGAAAAGGTGGTGCCGTCATCAAAGAGCAGTCCTCCAAATCCTGTGCGCGTTTCATTTTCAAAATCTCCCGAATAGACGGAGTCGTCCTCAAAACGCATGACGCCGCGGCCGTTGATACAGTTTCCGCGTTCACACAGGGCCGGAGTGCCGTTGCGAAAAACCACATCACCGTCGCCGTCATACTGACCGTATTTGAACTTGCCACGGTACTCGGAGCCTGAGGGAAGGGTGAGAACGCCTCTGCCCCCTGGACGGCCGGCGATGAAGGCACCTCTGTAAAGTCTGCCGTTATCATAACGCCAGACGCCTTCTCCTTCATTGCAATTGCCGGAGAGGCAGACACCGGCTGCCTTTTTCTGCTCTTCAGACTGGCCGGTGTCTTTTCCATCCTGGAGGAAACCGCAGCCGGATGTTGTCAGCAGGATCGGAAAGAGGAGGGTGGGGATGATTTTATGTAGTTTCACAGTTATCGGTTCACAGTTAACAGTTAACGGTTGACGGTTGACGGTTAACTGCAAACGGTAAACCGTAACCTATTGTATTACCTTGCCATTGAGCTCTTTTCTTGTCAACCAGCTTTTTAAAACAAGATGTGAACCGATGGAAATTTCTTTTCTTGACAATCCATTGGCGGAATCTATATCCTGATTATACATTCTATGAATAATGACTTTCGGAACAATTAGTTAAACAGGGTGTCCTTATTTTGAAACCCGAAACTTGCAACACGCAACTCGAAACCCGAAACTTGAAACTGTCACCAACGAAAATATTCCAAAACCTCATCCTGGTCGGCATCATTTTTCTCTTCTATTCAGGAGCAAATGCTGTGCCACAAGAGAATACAGGACCTGTTCATGCCACGGTTGAGGCCTCGGATTGCATGAAGTGTCATGAGGATGTTGTTTTCACCCTTGCCCACAAGGGAAAGGCGCATAAAGAGATCTGCCTGGAGTGTCATCGTGGTCATCCCCCTGCTGACATGCAGATTATTCCTGAATGCAACAGCTGCCATGACGAGGCAGGACAGAAGCATTTTGCCCTTGATAACTGTATGGGGTGCCATGTCAACCCTCATACTCCTCTCGTCATAAAGCTCACCAGGAATATCACAACACCCTGTCTAACCTGTCACACCGGGCAGTTCGAGCAGCTTCAGGAAAAATTGAGTATTCATAGCAAATTAGCCTGTACAGCATGCCACAATTATCATGGCCAGATTCAGCCATGCCAGAACTGTCATCTTCCCCATTCAGATACAATGGATAGCAACAGCTGTAAAAAGTGTCATATGGCCCACCAGCCGCTGGTTGTGGCCTATGGTGAAGACATTGTTTCCGAAGACTGCGGATCCTGTCATACTGAAGTATATGGTGTTATGTCCGAGAATAAGACAAAACATCGAGGTGTAACCTGTGTGTCCTGCCATTACGAAACGCATGGTATGATTCCTGCTTGTCAGAAGTGTCATGGACAGTGGCCGCATCCGACGGAAATTTTGAATAAATTCACAAACTGCCGTGAGTGTCACGGCATGGCCCATGATTTGATGGCCACGGATTATATAACTAATGTGTTTCGAAAATAGTTTCGAGTTTCAAGTTTCAAGTTTCAAGTTATGGATAAGGAGCTCTGAAACTTGAAACTTGAAACTTGAAACATGAAACTGTCTCTAAACCCAAAACCCGAAACTTGAAACTAGAAACTTGAAACGAATTCATTACTACATACTCCCAGTACTTCTCCTCTGCCTCGTGATTCTGCCGAACAAACTGCAAGCCGCATCATGTTCAACGTCCGCATGTCACGCTGATATTGGCCGCGGCAAGGTTGTTCATGAACCGACAAGGATTGGTGAGTGCCTGAATTGCCATCAGAGCAGTAATTCAGGCCATCCTTCCGGGAACGGCGCCGATTTTGTTCTTACGGCAACAGGTTCTTCTTTATGTCTGGCCTGTCATGACAGTGAGGGGTTCAGTGGGGACCATGAACACGGCCCATCAGCATCCGGAGCCTGTCTGTATTGCCATGATCCGCATTCGTCTCAGCAGGACAATCTTCTGCGTATGGCGCCGAAGGATATGTGCTTCAGCTGCCACACAGATTTCAAGCTACAGCTTCAAGGTCCGGCTTTTGTCCATTCCGCTATTGAGGATCTGGACTGCAGTGCCTGTCATGTATCCCATGCCGGGTCGATTCCCGGACTATTGAAAGGTGAGACCACGACGTTATGCCTTGGCTGTCATGACGAGATTGAGTCAAAATACAAACGTTCATTGCGGAAACATAAGCCATTGTATACCGGAGGACGGTGTGCCAATTGCCATTCCGCCCATTTTTCCGATTATCGTTTTCTGCTTCCTGCCGAGGGCAGCGGGTTGTGCTTTAATTGTCATGGCAACAAGGACGAAGAGAGTACCAGTGCGCTTCGCAATATCAAACAGGAAATAGAAGGCAAGGAGTTTGTTCATGCCCCTGTTGAGGACCAGGGTTGCGATGGCTGTCATGATACCCATGGGTCAAGTCATGGAGCCATATTAAAGGGCCCATACCCCGCTACAGTGTATGCGCCATATGACGAAAACGGCTATGATCTCTGTTTTGAATGTCATGACAAGGAGTTATTGACATCTCGGATGACTGATGATGCCACAGATTTCAGGAATGGTTCTTTGAATCTCCATTTTCGGCATGTGGCTATTGACAGGAAGGGGCGTACCTGTGCAGCGTGCCATAGTGTTCACGCCAGTGAAGGCCAGAAGCTGATTAATCCTGAAGGTATCCCTTTTGGCAAGTGGAAGATACCTGTCAGGTTTGAAACAACGGAAACAGGCGGCAGCTGCATCCCTGGATGTCATCAGGCCATGGTGTATGACCGTGAAGAGGCTTTTGATAACAGCAAGAAAACAACTTCGGAAGAGGAAGACAGATAATCGAGCTGAGGGTATCCTGAAACCTGTAACTCGAAACTCGAAATTAACGTAATGAAACGGCTGATATTGTTTTTTAGCATAGCAAGTATCCTTGTGATCCTGGCAGCAGGCTGCGCCGAGGACCCATTAACGGAACATAAGATACGGACAAATTTTTTTGACGGGGTTCCCGACCTGCCGCCACTGAACCAATTGTGCCAGGATAACATGGGCGATATGTTTAACGTCTATTATGAAGAACGCCTTGCGGAAGCGGCTGCCGGGTCCCTTGAGGAAGAAAAAATTGTGGTAGCCGGCTCAAGCCATCCTCCATATGCTGAGAAGAACTGCCAGGGCTGTCATGATTTCCAGAATAAGAATCTTCTTCTTGCCCCTGAAAATGAACTGTGCGAAATGTGTCACACCGGTTTTGTAGACAGCAAAGGCAAGAATATTCATGGCCCTGTTGCTGTTCGCGATTGTCTTGCCTGCCATCTTCCGCATTCCTCAGCATATAAATCACTGCTTAAGGAAAGTGTAAGCGGTATCTGCGGCACCTGTCATCAGGAAGAGCGGTTGGCCGTGAACATGCATAATGCGGTAACGGAACACAAGATGGAATGCGTTAATTGCCATGATGCCCATGGCGGTGATGTGACGTATTTTCTAAAGTAAGTTTCAAGTTTCAAGTTTCAAGTTTCGTGAGTGGGGGAGGTTTTGTCTGCCAATTATAAAGATTTGATTGTTTGGCAGCGGGCCATGCAATTATCTCAAAAATCATATGAAGTTACACGAGAATTTCCTGCGGATGAAAAATTTGGTCTTGTCTCTCAGATAAGGAGAGCTTCTGTTTCTGTTGTAAGCAACATTGCAGAAGGGCAAGGGAGAATGACGAAAGGTGAGTTCAGGCAGTTTCTTGGACATGCACGAGGGTCGTTATTTGAACTGGAAACTCAGGTTTTGCTCGCTGAACAACTTGGTTTTGTGGTCAGGGCCAAGGATGTGAACGCTATTTGTGAGATGGTTGAAGAAGTAAAAAAGATGCTAAATGGACTGATTAAATCTTTAGCATAAAAATAGATAGGGTAATTTGGCGACATCTTATGCACATTGAAACTCGAAACTCGAAACTCGAAACTAGAAACCCGTTGACATTGCTCGCTGTAAGTGCATTATGCATAAGTTTCTTTCTTTTTCCACTAGTGACATCTGCGTCCCAAGATAGTTGCGTCACCACAGATTGTCATGCTGGTTTCCTGCAGGGGCATGTTCTTCACCCGAAAGATGTTGGCTGTGCATCCTGTCATGAGGGGGGAATGGATGCTCATGGGGAAGATGGTGCCAATCTGAAGTTGTCTGAGAAAATGTGCGCGGGCTGCCATGAGAAAGAGCAGGGGAATTATCCTTATCCTCATCCTCCTGTGGTTACCGGGAACTGTTATATCTGCCATAACCCCCACGGGAAGATTGAGAAGATGCTGCTGCCGGAGGAATTTTCGCTTGGCGGATATGTGAAATACAGTGAAGATGAGTACAAGCTTTGTTTTCTATGCCACAAAAGGGATCTACTCATGTTTCCTGACACCTCTTTTGCGACGGATTTCCGTGACGGTGTTAAGAATCTCCACTATTATCATGTGACCAAGTCCAATCGCGGCAGAAACTGCATGGTCTGTCATTCCGTCCATGGTGGTGATCAACCCAAAATGATTCGGCAGTCGAGCAGGTTCGGTGATTGGCAGATGGAGCTTAATTTCAGTAAAAGCACAACCGGCGGCAGCTGCGCATCAGGGTGTCATCGGTTGAGGAGTTATAGCAGATAGCCATAAAGCAGTGAAGTTTACTGTTAATGTCACGAAACTAGAAACTAGGAACTAGAAACTTCAGTAAAGCGAGGTCTGGTGTGAGTAATGTTCAATCTTTTAAAGGCGTACCCGGATCCTACAGGCGTGCTGTTCTCTTCAGGCCTGTTCTTGTTTTTATTGCCGGACTTATTTTGACGACTGTTCTTCTGTATGTGGCTGTGAATCAATCCATTGGTCCCAATTACGGGGAAGGCTTCCGAATGCTGTCTCAACTGCAGGAGGATATTTTCTCAAAAGCTTCCATCATTTATACCATTACAGTTTTTATCATTGTCAGCGGCATCATTTTTCTTACCCTGCTTTACTCTCACCGTGTTGCTGGCCCTGTTTATCGTCTCACACATTTTGCCAGGGCACTGAGTTCCGGTGATTTCAGTTCAAACGTATATATTCGAGATAATGACGTTATTCATCCTCTTGCTGATGAGATGAATGCTATGGTTGATCAATACAGACAGGCATTGGGCAGGCTTCAGGTGGAAATGAATGCTCTCGAAAAAATTGCCGCCCAGGTTGCGGAGGGAAAAGATGAAGATGTGGTCTGGGGTGAAATTGAGGAGTCTTCGGGGAAGATTGTCTCTGAGTTGGAACGATATAGATTGTAAGGGCTACGCTTAAGGTTTAAGGCATATGGTATAAGGTTTGTACTTTAGGTTAATCGAACTATGCAGTATTTGTTTTTGATTCACCTGAGCTTGTCTAACCCTGATATGCGGAGAGTGCATAAAAAAAATGGGAATTAAAGAGAAGTGAGGATAGTGGACGGCTTAATTAAAATTACTCAGACCTCAGACCTCAGACCTAAAGACCTTAACCCTATGGTTTCATGAAAAAGTCATTTTTTATTATTCTCTGTTTATTAGGGGCAGCATTATTTGTTCATTGCCTGGAGAATAATCCCCATGACTTTAAGAATGCAGAGTGTGTACTGTGTCATCAGGGTGATCCGTCATCGCCTGTTTCACTGGTTGGCCATCAGGCCCGGATGTGTATTACCTGTCATGCTGATGTGTATGAGTCCGGGTATATGCACCCGGTTAATGTTGTGCCGGAACATGTTGATATCCCAGCGGACATGCCTCTCTCCCGGAGTGGGCTTATAACCTGCAATACGTGTCATGATGTCCATTCTGAACATGAAACTGGTTTTGGAGAAAAGACTTATTTTCTGCGTCGGCTGGAGCGTGGGCGTGCTTTTTGTGTTGCCTGCCATACGGAGAATGATCTCACCGGGAGCGCTGGCCATGCTGAATATCTGGGCGAGGCTCATTTTCAGTCTGAATATATTTCTTCAGGGTTTGGCCAGAACATTGATGCAATGTCAAAAAACTGTATTTCCTGTCATGATGGGGCATATGGTTCTGCGGTAACTGTAAATAGCGGTTCCTGGCAACACAGCAGCAATTATACCGGTGGTAAAATGGGCGGGAAACACCCCATTGGTGTTGATTATGAAATGGCGAGGCTGCGCCATGGAAGGAAAACGGATCTGCGGCCAATGTATGAGGTGGATAGAAGGATTACGTTTTTTAACGGGACCGTCGGGTGTGGATCCTGTCATAATCCATACTCCCAGCATGATACAAGACTTGTTATGAGCAATAGACGCAGTGCATTGTGTTTTGCCTGTCATGCAATTGAATGATGAAAATAGTTTCCAGTTTCGAGTTTCATGTTTCAAGATAACAACAAAGAACTGGAAACTGGAAACTGGAAACTGGAAACTGGAAACTAAGTTATGCAAACCTACAAACGCAGAAATTACTTCATTGATAAAGGGGCTCAGAGTCGTTTTATAATTGGTTTTGTGATCTCCTCCATGGTTGGCGGAATTATTGGTGTTGGTTGTTTTGTTTACTTTGCCCGGCAGAAGATAGATGCAACCCTGTATTCCATGCGCCTGCCTGAGATGGCTGCCGGGGACCTCCTTATGAAAGAGATGCTCCTGACCATAGGGATAACCAGTATTTTTGTTCTCATGTTATTTGCCGTGACGGCCTGGCGAGGTGTTAAACGTATAGACGGCCCTTTGAGGAAAATGGCCGGTGCTGTTCACCATATAGGTGAAGGGAATCTGCAGGGTGAAATACGAGTAAGGGCGCAAGATGAGTTTAAGGGCCTGGCAGAAGAGCTGGATGGGATGGTTGGCAATATGCGCAGCCGATTTTCAGAAATCCGTCGGTATGCCGGACAGATGAAAGAGTTAAGTACAATCGGGATGGAAAGGGGAGAGCGGAAAGAACGGTTCTTGCATTGTGTTCGTGAGATGAAAAAAGAGATAAACACATTTAAGGTATGAAATATTTTATTTTTTTATTTGCAGCTTTGTTTGTGTGCGGCCCTTTGTCAGCAATAGCCTTTCCTGTCCATGACACAACAGATGTGCGTTGTCTTGATTGCCATGTTTCATTGCCCTTTGAGGGAGTAGTCCTTTCTTTTCATGAAGATATTCCTGATACCTGCACTCGATGTCATGATGATTTCCCCTGCAGTGCGCATTCTGTGGGTGGTGAATTTCTTCATCCTGTTGGTGTGAAGCCAACAATGGTAATTCCGAAAGACATGGTTCTTGATGTGAATGGAAAAGTAAGCTGTATAACATGTCATGTCTTTCACGAGGGAAAGAAAGCCAAAGAGGATATGAATTCCTTTTATCTACGACGACCACCAGGGATGCGATTTTGTTATGCGTGTCATAGGAAGTTGTAAGGAGAGTTTCAGGTTGCGGGTTTCAAGTTTCAAGAGTGAACCCCGAACTTGAAACTCGAAACTCGAAACTCGAAACTAAAAAAGTGTTTAAAATCAGATACATATATATACTCGTAGTTTTCATGCTGCTTTCCCCCACCCTGTCACCGGCCGAACTTCCCCGTACCGGCCAGCGGACATGTTATGATCAGGAAGGCAATATGATTGAGCATACCGGTACAGGTCAGGACGGTGATTATCAGTCCGGTGTTGTCTGGCCCGATCCTAGGTTTAAAGATAATGGTGATGGGACTATTACCGATCTGTTAACTGGACTGATGTGGCTTAAAAACGGCAGCTGTATGGGCTGGCTTTCCTGGCAGGCAGCCATGAATGTTGCACAGGAATTAAATTCGTTAGGCAGCGGAAGTGACCACTGCAGCAAGCTGGCTGTGTCGTATGATGACTGGCGCCTGCCCACTGTTCAAGAACTGGAGACTCTGTTGAATGCAGAATCTTCTGATCCTTATCAATTCCTCAATTTTTATGGATTTCAAGGCGTTCAATCAGACAGCTACTGGTCTTCAACAACAGGACCAAATCCATATAGCGCCTGGCTGCTTCATTTTGATACCGGAGAAATCCTGAGCGGTGGCAAGGTCGAAACCCACCATGCCTTGCTTGTTCGTAATGAAAAAACAGAATCGGCAAACAAATCAGAATCATCCCATGCGGGAATCGATATTGAGAGAGCAAAAATACAATTGAGTGAGCAGTTATCCCTCCTTCGTGAAAAGATATCATTTCTGGGTGAAGCAAATACAGACATCTCAAAGTTAGCTCCTTCAGAGAAGGATTCCACTGTTGCATTGGCTCGTTTTCTTGATAATGGTGACGGTACTGTTACAGATCTGGAGACAGAGCTCATGTGGTTGAAGGACGTAAGCTGTCTGGGGTCTGAGCATTGGCAGGCAGGACTGGACGTTGTCAATGAGTTTAACCGTGATCCGTTGGTTTTTCATTGTCGGGATTTTACGGCGGCCTCATACGATGATTGGGCGCTTCCCAACAGGAACGAGCTCCGAAGTCTTATTTCGTATTCTGCTGATCTCCCTGCTTTGGCGACTGACTTTCCAACGGATCATGTCCAACCCTATTACTGGACATCAACGACCCTGGCAAGTCATCCGGCGATGGCCTATGATGTCTATATGGGAACGGGAGCCCTCGGTATACGTTCTAAAAAAGACAAGCGGTATGTCTGGCCTGTTCGGCCTGTTCATGGCAGAGTTGAGCGGCAGAGGGTTCCTGACAAAACGCAGACGATGGAGTTGAAGGCAGAACATTATCTTCTCCGTCCAATTGGAAACAGGATTACTATTGGATGGCCGGCGAAGCGATTTACGGATCATGGTGATGGCACTATTATTGATAATCTCACAGGGTTCATGTGGCTTAAGGATTCAGACTGTTTTGGCAAACTTAAATGGAAGGTCGCTTCAGAGGTAACCCGCAGACTCAACACAGAACCGAAACGTTTTTTTGATTGCATTGAATATAGTGCTTCATATGACAACTGGCAGATTCCTGATATGCATAAACTCCAGGACTTACTGGAAGGCTCGCAGGGTGAGCCGGCAGGGTGGTTGAATACGCAGGGGGCCGTTAATGTTCAGGCCCGTGATTATTGGACTGTTTCTGAAAACCCGTATAATCTGTATCATGCGTGGGCCATAAATATGGGTGATGGCGGTGGTCGTAATTATCCGAAATCTTTCGAGTTGTATGTCTGGCCTTTCAGAAAGCAGCTTTTTGTCGGACCTGTCAATCCCACGGTGTCATTGAAGGGCAACGGACAGCAGGATCTACTTCATCTTTCCCTGAGTCAGGAGTTTATTCTGTCTGCTGCTGTTGATTATAACAACGGCGCCATTCTCTCTGATTTCAAGATCTGGTATGATGCACCAGACGGAAATACCTGGTGGTTGACGGGAAACGGTCAGTGGTTTCAGGATGAGCGGGTTGTTTTCCGCGGCAATCTCTTTCATCTCGAAGAGTATACTGTTTTTCACGCCGGGACCAGTAATCTGGCACCGGGAGATTATACGTTTCATTTCAGTGTTACCCCTCTCCAGCAGCAAGAAGAACAGACGCCTGTTGTTTTTTCCAGCGATTTTATCTTGACGCTTGAAGAAGCTGCTTCCACAGAAGATGTGATTGACGAAGAAGTAACTGTTCTGGTAGATTAGATTGCTGGTGTCCATTTGTGGTATTTGATGGGCTCTGTTTTCATTTGTCAGTATTCCTGTTGCATAGAGCACCTTGTCTTTTGTCGTCTTGAGGTCATGAATCCAGCCAGGAGAAATTTCCTATGTTTTTTCCTTTAGTATCTTTTTTCAAAGATGAACACTGTCAATTCGTGACACGATGTGTTGTCTGCTGTGTTTTAGTCTTTATTCTTGCCGGTTGTAGTGACACTCAGGGGGATTTTAACCGATTTCTGCTGCGTCAACCTGCAATGGAAGCGCCTCTTCCTGTTTTTCAAAAGCAATACAACTCCCCTGTGTTCTGCTTCAGACGGAATCGGAAAATCCGTTAGCTTGAGTTAACGAGTAATG
>JACKQG010007724.1_pt1 | contig 10702 bp, 7 predicted proteins | sample 8237621 | NCBI WGS metagenome assembly JACKQG01 (sample SAMN15677084, study PRJNA649215) | marine metagenome | biome: marine; feature: Black Sea; material: saline water; isolation source: suspended particulate matter (SPM) from the Black Sea western gyre | collected 2013-06-09/2013-06-10 | depth... | reverse complement strand
AACGCGGCGAGAGCGCCCGTCTTGTCCTCGACGCGGTCCTGCATCTTCCGGAGCCCTCGCGGCAGCTCCTGCTCCTGCGCTACTTCGAGGACCGGCCACCGCGCGAGATCGCCCGCCTCACCGGCCGGAGCAGCGACGCCATCCGCAGCCACCTCAAGCGGGCGCGGGTCCAACTCCGCTCGACTCTTGCCGCGGAATATGGCGATGGTTGGAGCTCCCTCTGTCTTCCGCTGGCCGGTCCGCCGTGGTGGCTGTCTGGTCCCTTCCTGGTATCCACGATGATCAAGCCGATCAAAATTGGCGTGGCCGCGATCCTGCTGGCCGCTTCCCTCTACTTCGTCGCCGAGTTCGCTGGGAGGGGGCCGCTCACTCCAGAGAATGGCTCGCTCATCGCAGGTGCCTCGGCGGATCCTCCGCCCACGAGGCCGGCGAACCAGACGGCGGCGGTGGAATCTGCGCCGGCACTCGAAACGGGCAGAGCAGAACGGAGTCGGCCGAAGCTCCTGCTTCAGCTGGTCGACCGCTTGGGCCAACCAGTCCCTGGAACTCGTGTCCAGGTTTTCGCGGCGCTTCCGTGGGAAGACCCTGGTCGGCTCCGAGGTATCGCCCGCTCCCAATACGCCCACCCTTTGGCCGAGTTCGTCTCGGACGTTGAAGGGCGTTTCCAAGGGAAGAGGCCGCTGTCGGAGCTTGGCCTCACGGTCTTGGCCGAGAAGGAAGGCTATGCGCTGGCGGGAGCGGTCTACCGCAGCGTTCCACCGGCCGAAGAGGGCTGGGATCTCGGCGTCCTCGAGTTGGCTCAGGGGCGAGTGCTGCGGCTCCAGGCAGAGGATGTCCTCGGCAACCCGGTGGTGGGCGCACGGGTCGCCGTCGCGGGTTCGGAGGGGTCGCAGGGCTGGTGGAACCAGTACGGGGTCACGGACGCACAAGGGATCGCCGAGTTCCCGTTTACTCCGCCCCGCGCGGATTGGATTGAGGTGACGGCCGCCTCCTTCTTGCGCCAATTCCACCAATTCGAGGCCTCTCAAGACGGACTCGATCCGGTCATCGTGACCATGGTCCTCGACCATGGCGAGGGATTCCGAGTCACCGTGGTGGATGGCAGTGGAGCTCCGGTCGCCGACGCGGAAGTCTTCGCCCGTGAGATCGAACTTCCCGCGAGCATGCGAACCGACCGGGTCTACGGATCCGGGCTCGACGAGCGCAGCTACCGGGGACGGACGGCGAGCGACGGTTCCCTGCGAGTCGCCGGCCTGAAGCAACAGAGCCGAGGACGGGGCTGCTGGGTGGCCGCGCGAAGGGATGGCGCCGTGGTCGCAATCCATCCGGTCGCCTTGGATGACGACATCCGTTTGGTCCTCCCCCGATCCGTCGAGCTTCGCGGGGTGGTTGTCGACCCAGCCGGAGTCCCGGCCGCTGGCGCCGAACTCAGCTTCGTGGAATCCGACCGCCCCCTGTGGCCGCCAGCATTCGCTGGCAAGACCGACTCTGCCGGCCGTTTCGCTTGCCGGGTTACCGCCGGACAGTACGCGATCCTCGCACTTCATGAACGGGGATGGCTGAAGGTGGTTGATCCGATGGTGCTGGATCGAGACCGGCTCGGTTTGGAGTTGAAGCTCGGACCCGGATGCGGCCTCGATCTCGAGGTGGTGACGGCTGACGGACAGCCCGCAACGCGGGCCCGGCTCTCCCACGATTACCCGGGCGTCTCGGACTATGACGCAACCCCTGAAATCATGGGCTTGGCCTGGACCGGAGTGGCCTACCGCTTCTTGGCGGGCCGTCGACCCGACCGAACCGGGCACCTGCGGGTCGGCTGTCTTCCGCCTGGTCCTTGCCAACTCATGCTGGGAGGTCCCGCCTTCGAGTGGGATCGCTTCGAACTCGAGGTGCCGGAGTCGGGTTTGCTCCAGGTGAGGCGGGAACTCCAAGTCCGGTCTACTGGTCTCCCCTCTGTACTGGTCAAGGTGCGGGACGCCCGAGGTGAACCTGTTGCGCGCGCCGACTTGCGGTTCCGGTCCCCGCAGGAGGAACTGTATGGTGACGGCATCCTTCCGGAGACCACCAACCGTGGCGAATACACCTTCCAACCGAAGGAGCTTGGCATCTGGGAGGTCAACGCAGAGAAGGACGGCCGTCGAAGTCCAGTCGCGATCTTCGAAGTCAGCGAAGCGCCTGCCGACGCCGTTCCCCAACAGATCCTGCTCGAGCTTCCGCCGCTTGCAGGACTCACGGTCCGCGTCCTTCGCGGGACAGAACCGGTGCCGGCGTGTGAGGTCGGGGCCGGACGCGAACCTCGCGACTACTCAGGTCGGCGTGCGCCGCTGATGATCAAGGTGCGCGCGGTGACCGACGATTCGGGGTACGCGGTCTTCGCCGGTCTTCCGGTTGGCCCTCGCGGGCTCCGGATTGAAGCCCCGTCCACTTTCCCACTCGAATTCACCGCCGAACTCGCGCCGGGGCCGAACACATTGGGCGTCCAACTCGGCGGCGCCACCGTGAGCGGCGTGGTCTCTGGTGCCGGCGCCGACGGGGAGATCTACCTCGGTCGGATCGTGACCACGCGCAAACCGGCGTCTCTGGTCGCAGCGATGATCCGGCGGGCGCAGGAGAAGGACAGCGTTGATCTCTGTCACCAGATGTTCGGCCAGATTGGCACCGTGGCCCACTGCGAGGAGGATGGGTCCTTCCAGTTCGAAGGAGTCCCGGATGGGGAATACCTCCTCCTGGCGACCGCCCCGGGATTCCGGATCACGCCACCGCGTTGGATCACGGTCGGCGGCGAGGAGGTCGACAACATTCGAGTCTTTCTTGAGCTCGCAGGCTCCGCTCTGGTCCATCTGCAAGGCGTGAAGGAGGCGCGGCAGGGCGGCCGGGTCGACATACTGACCCTCGAAGCCAAGTTGGACGAGGAGACGCATTGGCCGAACATCGACGAACTCCTCGATGGGGACGTGCATCTTCCAAAAATCGACCCTGGCGTCTGGCGGTTCCGGCTCAATGCCAAGGACCTTCAAGGAGTCTGGACGGTGCTGGACGAAGTCTCGGTCGGGGTGGTCGGAGGTGGTCAGGCTGAAATCACCCTGCGTGCCTCGTCCTGATCCATCTTCCGAACCCAATCTACGGTGGTTCCGAATCCGGCCCCCATGATTGGCCCTGCCATGGAGCCAGGCCACGCGGCGAACAGGGCTTGGGAAGGACGAGCGGAGCGAGCCTGGACAGGGCCAGGAAGCGCCCCTAAAGCATTACTATACAAATGCTTTACGAATAACCAGGACCAGCGGTCGGAGCCAGATTCTCAGACCAGCGCGTCGACCACCAGCGCCGCCATCAACAGCGGCAGGTGCACCAGACTCGCCCACAGCAGCAGCCGCGCGCGCCGGTCCGTGCGCCGCAGGCCGAAGCGGAAGGTGAAGGCCAGGAAGCCCAGCGTCAGGCTCAGCGCGGCATAGAAGTAGATCTTGCCGGCGAAGCCGAACAGGGTCGGCAGCAGCGCCACCGGCACCAGGGCGATGCCGTAGTAGGCCGCCTGTCGGGCGCTGACCTTGCCGCTGTCATCGACGTTGCTCAGCATCTTCAACCCGCCCCTCTCATAGTCCTGGCGGTAGAGCCAGGCGATCGCCAGGAAGTGGGGGAACTGCCACAGGTAGAGGATGGCGAACAGGATGCCGGCGAAGATGTCGAGCCCGCGCCCCGCCGCCGCCCAGCCGATCAGCAGCGGCAGCGCGCCGGGCACGCCGCCGACCAGGGTGTTCAGCACCGTCACCCGCTTGAGCGGCGTGTAGACCCACACGTAGAGCACGATCATCACCGCCGCCAGCCAGGCCGTCAGCGGGTTCAGGAACAGCCACAGCCACAGCGTGCCGATCACCGCCGCGGCGTAACCGAAGCGCCGGGCGGTGGCCATCGGGACGCGGCCGGTCGGCAGCGGCCGGTCCTTGGTGCGGTTCATGCGGCCGTCGATCTCGACCTCGAGCACCTGGTTGAGCGCGGCCGAGGCGCTGCTGGTCAGCGTCAGGCCGATCAGCAGGTGCAGGGTGGCGAGCGGGTCGAGGTACTTGCCGCCGGCGATCCACATGCAGGCCACCGCGGCGACCGTGGCGACGAGCTGGATGCGCGCCTTGGTGAGCGCCACCCAGTCGCCGACGCGGCCGGTCATCTCAGGCGGCCTCGTCGCCGCCCGCGCCGCTCTTCGCCGGCAGCAGGCGGTGCTTGGCCTCGAGGTAGATCGCCGTCACCACGGCCAGCACGCACACCCCGACCAGCAGGTGCGCCGTGGCGAAGCCCGCCTGCGCCAGGAAGCGGGCCTTCTCGCTCTCGAGCCGGCCGGCCATCGGCCCCCAGATGAAGGCCCAGGTCCCGAGCCCCAGCCCGAGCTGGGCCCCGAGCAGGTTCGCCAGCCTACGCGCCTGGCGCCACAGCGGCCCGTGGTCGGAGAAGTGGCGCGCGACCAGCCACACCACCCCGAGCAGGACCGCGCTCGCCGTCAGCGCCAGGACGAAGTGGCCGCCGAAGGCAGCCTCCTTGTGGCGCAGGCTCGCCGCCGCCACCAGGTTGAGGAACAGCACCACGATCGCCACCAGGCTCCACAGGCGCAGCTTGCCGGCCTCCGCGCTGCGGCGCACGGCGCGGTCGAGCGTCCACCGCCTCGAGCTGCGCACGATCATGGCGACGATCGCCACCACCACGAGCTGAGCGCCGACGGCGTGGATGACGCCGGTCGCCTGGGCGTTCTCGGTGACGCGGAAGGCGCCGAGCAGCCCCTGCGCGATCACCAGCAGCAGGATCAGCGTCGACAGCCTCTTCCACGCCGCCGGCACGCCCTTGACCAGCAGCGTCGCCAGCACCAGGCCGATCGACATCAGCCCGATCAGGGTGCCGGCCTGGCGGTGGGTGTGCTCCAGGTTGGCGCCCGCGCCGTGCTCCCCGGCCAGCTCGCCGTAGAAGAAGTTGAACAGGCTGGCGCCGTTCATGTCGGGCCAGGTCGGGTAGGCCATGCCGACCTCGGCGCTGGTGACGGCGCCGCCGAGGCCGATCGTCAGCAGCACCGAAACCACCAGCGAGGCCCAGGCCAGCCGGTGGATCCAAGGGAAGTAGCGCGGCTCGCTCATCGTTGACCCTCCTTCGCGAAGTCCTGGACGTAATGGACCAGCGCCCAGATCTCCTCCGGGGCCAGCGCCCCGGCGAGCGGCGGCATCGGCGTGCCCTTCACGCCGAAGGCGATGCGCCGGTAGAGGTCCTCCGGCGCGCTGCCGCCGAACCACCGGCCCTCGGAGAAGGCGCGCGGCCGGGCCTCGTCGCCCCACTCGTCGCGCAGCAGCCACTTGCCGCCGGCGTAGGCGACCGGACCCTTGCCGCTGCCGTCGGCGCCGTGGCAGGAGAGGCAGGCGGACTCGGCGAACAGCTCCTCGGCGCGGGCGTGGGCCGCGTCGCCGCGCGGAGTCTCGGGGATCGGCGGATCCGCGGGCACGGCCGCGGCCCAGGCGGCGCGCACCGCGGCGTACTCCTCGGCGACCACCGCCGACATCTGCTCGGCGGCGAGCCCGCCGGCTTCGATCCGCTCCAGGGCGGCCAGCTCGGTGGCGCCGCGCATCAGCAGGTACTGGGCGTAGCCGGCGAGCTCGCGGCGGGCGTTCTCCGGCAGGGTCGGGAAGCCGGCCATCGAGGTCGTCGGCACGCCGTCGCGGATGACGCGCTCGAGGTCGGCCAGCACCGGCGGCTGCCCCGCGGCGGTGCTGGTGAACTTGATCTTGCCGAGGCGGAAGCTGCGCGGCCGCGGCTTCAGCAGCGCGGCGGTGCCGGTGTCGGCGGCGCCGGTCACGCCGTGGCATTGGGTGCACTTGACGGCGTATCCCGAGCGGCCGCTGCGCAGCTCCTGCTCGCTGGTCACGCCGGGCATGCCGCCCTCGGGCAGCTTCGGCTGCTTGTAGCCGCCGAAGAGCTGCTCCATCGAGGCCGCCAGCGCCGTCGCCAGCGCCGGATCGAGGCCCGGCCCGGCGGCGTCGGCCGCGGTCTCCGCCAGGACGTCGTGCTCGCTGGTGGCGCCGGAGGTGAAGGTCATGGCCAGGCCGACGAGCGCGGCGGCGGCCACCAGCAGGAGCAGCAATCGTTCGATCGGTTTCATCCTTCGGTCCCTGCGCCGCCCAGGGCGAGCGCGCCGGAGTCGGTGAAGACGTAGAGCACCAGGTAGATCAGCACCCCGGTCGCGGAGACGTAGAGCCACAGCGGCAGCGTCTTGCGCGCCCAGCGGCGGTGGTCCTCGCGACGGTCCTTCAGCGCCAGCCACAGCGTGCGGACGGCCAGGAAGGGCACCGCCGCCGCCAGCACCGTGTGCGTCAGCAGCAGGACCAGGTAAGGCGTCTTGCCCCAGGCCGGCCCGGCGTAGCGCACCAGCAGCTCGTTGGTGAAGTGGTAGTAGAGGTAGCAGGCCAGGAAGGCGACCGAGCTGAGGAAGGCGGCCTTCATGCAGCGCGCGTGGGCCCGCTCGCGGCCGCGCTTGATCATGGCGAAGCCGCACAGCAGGAACACGCCGGCCAGGCCGTTGAGGGAGGCGTTCAGCGTCGGCAGGAGCGGCAGGTCCATCGGATCACCCGGCCGGTTCGTCGAGCAGCGTCCGGATCGCGCGGTCCATCCGCGGCCGCAGCGACTCGTCCAGCCCGTCGTAGTAGCCGCGCACCAGGCCGCGGCGGTCGACCAGCACGAAGCGCGAGGAGTGAAGGATGTTCCCCTCGGCGTCCATCTCGTCGCCGAAGGCCAGCTTGAAGGACTCCAGGCTCAGCTCGGCGATGTCCTCGCGCGCGCCGGTGAGGAAGCGCCAGCCCTGCTGCGGCAGCTCCAGGCGGTCGGCGTAGGCCTTGAGCGCCGCCGGCTGGTCGAAGCCGGGATCGATCGTGATGCTGATCCGCTTCAGCTCCGCCTCGCCCGGGAAGCGCTCGCCGATCTCCTTCATCGCCTGCGTCATGTGCGGGCAGATCGACGGGCAGCGAGTGAAGAAGAAGTCGACCACCCAGACCGCGCCGTCCAGGTCGGCGCGCGTGAACGGCTGGCCGTCCTGGTCGGTCAGCTCGAAGTCGGCGACCGCGCCGATCGGATCGAGGTCTTCGGCCGGCTGGCAGGCAGGAGCCGCCGCGGCCAGGAGCGCCGACAGGAGGAAGCGCCGCATGGAACCCGGAATTGTAGGACCGGGGGGTGCTGCCTACTCCCGGAAACTGGCCGGATCGATCCCCGCCCGGCGGATGAGCCGGTAGAGCGTGCCGCGGGGAATGGAGGCCTCCTCGGCCGCCTGGACCACGTTGCCGCGACAGCGCTCCAGCAGGGCCTGGAGGTACTCCAGCTCGAACTTCTCGATGACCGCGCTCCGCTGGTCGAAGAAGGACGCCTTGGAGCCGGCGGCGGACCTGGCCTCGGCGATCACCGCCTCCGGCAGGTCGTTCAAGCCGATGGCCCCGCCGCTGCTCAGGGCGACCGCCCGCCGGATGACGTTCTGGAGCTGGCGGACGTTGCCGGGCCAGTGGTAGTTGGAGAGGACCTCCACGGCGTCGCGGTCCATCTCGGCCGCCGCCCGCGGGCTGTCCTTCAAGGCCAGCCGGAGGAAGTGCGAGATCAGCAGCGGGATGTCCTCGGGCCGCTCGCGCAGCGGCGGCAGGTCGATGCGGACCACGTTCAGGCGGTAGTAGAGGTCCTCGCGGAAGGCGCCGGTCTCGACCATGCTCTCGAGGTCCCGGTTGGTGGCGGCGACGATGCGCAGCTTGACCTGGATCTCGTTCTTGCCGCCGACGCGGCGGATGATCCCCTCCTGCAGCGTCCGCAGCAGCTTGGCCTGCAGCCGCAGCGGCAGCTCGGCCAGCTCGTCAAGGAACAGGGTGCCGCCGTCGGCGAATTCCATCAGACCGATCGACGGCTCGTTGGCGCCGGTGAAGGCGCCGCGCTCGTGGCCGAAGAACTCGCTCTCGAGCAGCTCGCCGGGGATGGCGCCGCAGTCCACCGGCACGAAGCGGCCCTTGGCCTGCGGGCTGCGCTCGTGGACCGCCCGCGCCACCAGCTCCTTGCCGGTGCCGGTCTCGCCGGCGAGCAGCACCGGCGCGTCGGACGGGGCGACCCGGTCGACGAGGTCGAAGACCTTGCGGATCGGGGCGCTGGAGCCGACCATCTGGCTGAAGACGAAGTCCTTGCTCAGGTGGCGGGCGAGCAGGCGGTGCTCCGAGCGCAGGCGGAGCTGCTCGAGCAGCCGCTGGACGGTCGAGAGGAACTCGTCCGGGTGGAAGGGCTTGGTGAGGTAGTCCGAGGCGCCGTGGCGCAGGGCGAGCACCGCCGTGTCCACCGAAGGGAAGCCTGTCATCAGCAGGACCGGCAGGCCGGGGTCGACCGTGCGCGCGGTCCGCAGGAGGTCGAGGCCGCCCAGCCCCGGCATGCGGATGTCGGAGATCAGCAGGTCGAAGCTGCCCTCCTTGAGCCGCACGATCGCCTCGCGGCTGTCGATGAAGGTCTCGACCTCGATGTTCTCGAGCGGCTCGAGGCTCTCCTGGCAGACCTCGAGCATCCCCACTTCGTCGTCCACGATCAGGATTCGCTGGCGTCTCATCGGGTGGCGCCCTCCTCGGGGGCTTGAGGAAGGTCGATCTCGAACCTGGCGCCGACCGCGCCGCCCACCACGCGAATGCGGCCGCCGTTCTCCTGGACGATCCGGCGGCTGATGGAGAGGCCGAGCCCGGTTCCCTTGCCCACCGGCTTGGTGGTGAAGAAGGGCTCGAAGATCCGCTCCCGCGAGGCGGCGGGGACGCCGGGTCCGTCGTCCTCGACGATCAACCGCAACCACCGCTGGCCCTCGGCGTCCCGGTGCGCCCCGGCCTGGACCACCACCGTGCCGTCCACCGGCGAGGCGTCGATCGCGTTCAGGACCAGGTTCAGGAGGATCTGGTCGATCTCGCCCGGATCGCCCGACGCCGCCGGCGTGCCGGGCGCCACCGTGAAGCGGAGGTCGATCCCCTTCTGTTTCGCCCACGCGTCCATCAGGATCGAGATCCGCTCGAACACCTGGCTGAGGAGGATCTTCTCCCGGGGCCGCTTCCCTGAGCGGACGTGCCCGAGCAGCGTGCGGGTGATCACGGTGATGCGGTCGGTGAGGGCGGTCATCTTGCCGAGCTCCTCCCTCAGGTCGACCTCGCCGAAGTCCTTCTTCCGCAGCAGCAGGTGGAGCCGCGCGGACAGGATCCCGACCGGGTTGTTGATCTCGTGGGCGATGCTGCTGGCCATCCGGCCGACCGCCGCCAGCTTGCCGGCGTGCGAGGCCTCGGCCTCCGCGGTGCGCTTGGCGGTCACGTCCTGGAGCAGCTGCACCACCTGGTGCGGCGCCCCTCCGGCGTCGCGCATGGCGCTGGTGGTCATCTCAAGGTAGCGGGTCCGCCCGCCCGCCTGGCTGGCGTGCTCGGTCACGCGGGTCTCCTGGTCCTCCAGGGTGGCGGCGGCGATCTGCCTGGTCTCGGCGTCCGCCGGGGACCAGGCGGTGAAGCGCGGGTTGGTCCAGATCGGACGGAGGCCCATCCCGAGCAGGCGCAGGCCCGCCCCGGCGGCCTCCACCACGCTCTCGAGGCGCTCGCGGGCCTCGGCCTCCTGGTCCGCCATCCGCCGCGCGGCGGCCTCCTCCGCCCGCAGGCGGTCCATGATGGTGGTGATGAAGTAGGCGGTGGTCAGGAGGATGACCGCCTGCAGGAAGATCCGTGAGTAGACGTAGGGGCTGAAGTGCGCGGCGTGGACGGCGTCGCCCTCTTGGTGTCCGCCGCCGGCCGCGTGCGCGGTCCTCGCCGCGCCGTGCTCCTCGACGGTCGACGAGTGCGGGAAGATCTCGAGGGTGTAGTGAGCCGTCACCTCGTAGAGCTCCATGGCCGCCATGCCGGCGAAGAGCCCGAAGGAGGTGAGAGCGACCAGGTAGCACACCTTCCTGGAGAGGAGGATGCCGGAGATGATGACGTGGAAGAGGTAGAGGAGGGAGAGCGGGTTCTCTACGCCGCCCGAGTAGTGGATCAGGACCGTCAGGACCGCGAGGTCGACCGCCATCTGAACGCCGACCTGGAGCCGGGCGTCTCGCGGCGCCCGCTTCAGCCATTCCTCGAAGGACAGGTTGGCGGCGGCCAGCGCGAGGAGCGTGACCAGGATCGGGGAGAGCAGCTCCCGCTGAAGCATATGGACGACGTCGACCGTCAGCAGGACCAGGACGGTGGCGATCGCGCAAGCCAGCCATCGCATCCACAGCAGCCACTGGACCAGGTGGACGACGGAGCCCGACCGGGAGGGGCGCTGGTCCTGGAGCCGGACCGGGAACAGCGTCGGGTGGCCGCGCAGCGCCGTCCAGGCGATGGAGAGAGCCACCGCCGCCGAGGCCAGGAAGACCGCGATCAGGCGGAAGGGCGCGGCAGTCGGGTCATGGGCTGCGCCGGCGTCGTGATGGTCGAGGAGCTCATAACCGAGCAGCAGGACCAGCACGAGGGTGACGGTCAGCCCCGCGGCGCGACTGGGCTCGGCGGCGGGAGAAGGGGTCGGGGTGGAGGCGGGGGGCAAGGCTCCGGTTCGAAGCGGCTGGCGCCGGCCCCTCGCCTGCGGCCGCGCGCCCCCTGACCATCAGGGGGATGAGGAACGGTTTCACCCTCGGAGGGCTTGGGTCTCGGGCGGGGGGATGGCCAGCGACCCCGCCGCCGCCCTGGGGCCC
>JACKQG010007723.1_pt1 | contig 10702 bp, 9 predicted proteins | sample 8237621 | NCBI WGS metagenome assembly JACKQG01 (sample SAMN15677084, study PRJNA649215) | marine metagenome | biome: marine; feature: Black Sea; material: saline water; isolation source: suspended particulate matter (SPM) from the Black Sea western gyre | collected 2013-06-09/2013-06-10 | depth... | reverse complement strand
AACGCGTCGTGCGCTCCAGCCACACGCCGGCGCTGGTAGCAAGCCGCGCCTTCAAACCCGTCGAGCGGTTCCTGATTGCCTTCGACGGCGGCCCGAGCGCGATGAAAGCGGTCGAACACATCGCCCATGGAAATCTGTTCCGAGGCCTGGAATGCCGGATGCTGATGGTCAGGACCGAAACCAAAGATCTCCGCAAACAAATTGAAGCCGCGGCAGACGTGCTGCGCGGCGCGGGCTATAGGGTTAAAGCCGATATTGAGCAAGGCCAGTCCGACGACGCCATCGCCAAGCGGGTCGAAGCCGACGGCATTAACCTAGTTGTCATGGGCGCCTATGGCCATTCCCGCATCCGCAGCCTGATCATCGGCTCGACGACGACGGAGATGGTCCGGTCGTGCAAGGTTCCGGTGATGCTGTTCCGCTGAGGCCCGGCAACCGATGCCGAAACGCCGGCTCATGCCCGGCGATCGCGCCCGTCTATCTCCAGGTTTGGCACATGGCAAAACCCTTGTGGCGGGATGTCGAGGGCGGCGTTGAATTTGCTCGACATGTTCTGGAAGGCGATCAGCCCGGTAAGCTCAATCACCGCGTCGTCGTCGAAATGCTCCTTCAACTCGGTAAAAAGACCGTCGGTGATTTCACCGTCGGTATAGGTTACGGCTTCGGCGTAATCCAGCGCGGCGCGCTCGGCGGCGGTGAACAGAGTGCTTTCCCGCCAACCGTGCAGGGACAGGATTTTTTCCTCGCCGACCCCGCGCTTCTCGAGGGTCGCGGCGTTGACGTCGACGCAAAAGGCGCAATGATTGATTTGCGAAATGCGCACAGTCACCATGGAGCGGAACGCCGGGTCGAGGGGCGAGCTTTCGCGGTTGAGCGCGCCGTAAAGCAGGGCGAGGGTCGAAAACACCCACTTCGACCGCCCCCATAGCAAACCGGGGTCGAGAACCTTGCCGTAGGTCCTTTTCTGCTTGGCGAAAAACAGACGAATAAACCAGGGATATCGGTTTAGCGGTTTCGGTTGAACGCGCATGGTATCTCCCTAATTTGCAATTGCATGGCCGGTCGGTCCCGTGGCGGTGGGTGATCTAGTTTGGGGGGCAGGTCATGTGTGCTCAGCAATCTCGAATTTAACCGGACGATTTGTTTTTCTCTGGCGCACCATTGCACGATCAATTGCATAGCCGTGTGGGGCAACATCCCCTGCCCTCAAGCTTACCAAATCACAGCCGCGTAGTTTGCTGTCGATCGCTAGATTGAAAAGCGCGAAATCTCTGACGCGCCCATCGAGATGCAATTTTGTTCGTATTGCCCACACGTGCTTCGGCAGAAGTGGCGGTTTTTGTCCAGTCAGCTTGCCTTTGTTCCAGGGCGGACGGTGTACGGTTTTATTCGGGAAGATAAACATGGTCTTTCTCCTTCTTCATTGAGGAAGACCGGATTATTGGGTTCTTGGAAAGAGAGTAGAATTATGTCTGCTTTACCACGGTGGTCTCAACTGATCGACGCAACACTTTATCTTAAACGCAAAGGAGTGTCTGTAGATGAAGTAAAGATATCGTCGAGGGTTTAGTACATCAGAGAAGACGGACATAATTGGCGGAAACGTATAAGGTCCAATAGGCAGCGTAACCAAAAACCGGAACACCCCTAAACTCAAGCTCGGCTGCCAAACTGTCCAACATTGTGAGAGCAGTTCCCTTGCGAGGTGCGCAATATGACTTTTCCTCCTTTACCCGATCTCCACGCCCTCGCCGTGTTAATCCTAATCGTGATTGCGCTATTTCTATTTACACGGGAGAGTATTGCACTGGAAACTTCGAGTTTGGCGGTGCTGGTGTTGCTTGTTGCCGGATTTGACTTGTTTCCCTATGCCTCTAACGGTTCCACCCTGCATGCTGTGGACTTTTTCATGGGCTTCGGCCATGAAGCATTAATTGCCGTCTGCGCGTTGATGATTGCGGGCCAGGGGCTGGTACGCACCGGCGCACTTGAACCGGTTGGTCGCTCCCTGGCGAGCTTGTGGTCCGTGAGTCCGACCATCTCATTGCTCTTGACCCTGGTGGTCGGCGGCTTTTTAAGCGCCTTTGTCAATAACGTTCCGATCGTTGTCCTGTTTCTGCCTATCCTGACGAGTATTTCGTTACGTGCCGGCAAACCGGCCTCCAGTATTCTGATGCCCATGGGTTTTTCCACACTAGTCGGCGGCATGACGACGACAATTGGCACATCGACGAATCTTTTGGTCATCTCCATCGCAGCTGACCTGGGGCTTGTGCGCATGAATATGTTCGACTTTTTTGTTCCTGCGGGAATCGCCGGGGGTATTGCTATCCTGTATCTATGGCTGCTTGCCCCGCGCATGTTGCCACGACGTGAAACGCCGCTCGGTGACACGTCGCCGCGAATTTTTACAGGGCGCCTGCATGTTGAAGAAAACAGTTTTGCCGATGGGAAAATGCTGTCCGAAATCATTGAAGAAGCGGGCGGAAAGATAAAAATTATTGATATTCATCGCGGTCCCAATATGACCTTGAGGGCACTTCCGGATGTGGTTTTGCAAGCTGGCGACCGCATCAGTGTTTGCGACACGCCGCAAAAGCTCAAGGAGTTCGAAGAGGTTCTGGGGGGAACGCTGTATACCGGGGACACGCCGGTTGACGAGGATCATCCCCTCAGCGCGGAAGATCAGCAAATTGCCGAGATCATCGTGACGCAGGGGTCGCCACTGGAAGAAACCACTTTATCGAGAGCCCGCTTCACCGATAAATATCAACTTGTGACACTCGCGTTGCACCGTGCCGGCGCGGAAATTCTTATGCTACGCGAAGATGTCGGTGATGTACGCTTGCACGTCGGGGACGTGTTGCTGGTGCAAGGGAGTTTTGACCAAATTTCTGCGATAAAGCGTGGTGGGGAATTGCTGGTTCTCGATGCCACAGTAGAGTTGGCGCGTACACAACGGGCACCATTGGCGCTGGCCATTTTGGCAGGCATAGTCTTGACGGCTGCATTTGGAATTTTGCCCATCGCCATTAGCGCCGTGTGCGGCGTGTTTATCATGATTGCGACCCAATGCATCAGCTGGCGTGATGCCGCTCAGGCACTGAGCTCACAAGTGATTATGATCGTCGTCTCGAGTCTTGCCCTGGGGGCGGCCTTGTTGAAAACCGGCGGTGCCGATTACCTGGCACAGGTGTTTTTAGTCGTTGCCGGCGATGCTTCGCCGACGGTGTTGATTAGCGGCATGATGTTGGTGATGGCGATATTGACGAATATCGTATCCAACAACGCAGCCGCCGTTATAGGCACGCCAATCGCTGTCGGCATCTCCCAACAGTTATTATTGCCTGCGGAACCGTTCGTGTTGGCGGTCCTGTTCGGGGCCAACATGAGCTATGCAACGCCGATGGCGTACAAAACCAACCTGCTGGTGATGAACGCGGGCGGATACCGGTTTTCAGACTTTATTCGGGTTGGCGTTCCATTGACCTTGATTGTATGGCTCTGCCTAACGTGGCTTATCCCAATGATATATAGGCTTTGAACACCAGAGGTATTTCATCGCTAATTGTGTAACGGCGGCTTCGAAAAAAGGGAGTTTGAAAAATGTCTGCCTGTGGCTGTCAGCGGCCATTGTGTAGTCAAATTGGAATTCGTTATCTAAGGATTAATCGTGGTCCTTTGATTGGCCTATCGCCAGCCTGTTAACCCGGCGATGCCCTAATCCTTAACTCTGCCCCCAATCGTCCCGGAAGATATCAATGGCATCGGCCGCCGCTTCCGGGTCATCGACTCGGGCAATGTTGAATAAGCGCGTCGAACGGAACCTGCAGAAAGTAGAACTTTCCGGTGGTTTTGCGTGTCATGCCTTTTCACCCCCCGGCAAAGAGGTTTTGGACGAAACAGCCGCAAAATGCAGCACCCGCTGAGGAAATGGAATTTCGACCCCTTTTTCGTTGAACGCGTCGTGGATGGCGAACCTGATTTCCGAACCCGTTCTTATTCGTTTTTCTACGTTTGCGAGATAGGCGCGAAGCTCGAAATTGAGGGAGCTTTCCCCGAAATCGATGAATAGAAAGAACGGCTCGGGGTCGGCGAGAACATTCGGGTGCGCCCTTGCACAATCCAGCATCACCGATTCCACAAGATGAGGGTCCGTGCCGTAGGCGACACCGACAGCGATCTCCACCCGCCCCAATATGTTCTTGTGGGTCCAGTTGGTGACCGGACTGGAGATTAGGTCCGCATTGGGAATGATGACGCTGGCCCGCTGAAAAGTCTCGATCTCCGTCGAGCGCACGTTGACCTTCTTCACCGTGCCTTCATGGTTGCCGATCACCACCCAGTCGCCCGGCTTGATGGGACGTTCCGCCAAAAGGATTAGGCCCGATACGAAATTGCTGACTACGTTCTGTAGGCCGAAACCGAGACCGACCGAAAGCGCGCCGGCAATGAGCGCCAAGTTGGTGAGGTCGAGACCAAAGGCGGAAATAGCGATCAGCGCCGCAATGATGAATCCGATGTAGCCTACCCCTGATTTCAGGGCCGCCTGCACCCCCTTGTCCTTGGTCAGGTTCGGCAGAATGTGACGGTCCAGTCCCTTCTTGATAAAACCGGTCAAGAGGAGAATGGACGCGAATAAGAAAAGGCCGATCAAAAAATCTATGAGCGAAAGCGTATAGGAACCGATCTGAACGCCGCGCATGAGCTTGCCCGCCGAAGCCGCCGTTTCTCCTGCGCCTAGTCCCCACACGGGGAGAAGCGCCAGCCCGGCCAAGACGAGAAGGCCGAGATCGACGAAAACCCGAAGCCAGAACAAAGTCCTTTCGCGTGCTTCCCGATCGAGGGCAAGAGTATCCCGAATCCAACGGCCAATGGGCCGGCGGTCATCAAGGAATGCCCCGAGGCTTTCCCGCCCGACGCTCCTCAGCAGCCCCAGCCCGCCCAGCACCAGGCCGCTCATGATCACTGCCCGCATCAGATAGATTACCAGCCCCGGGTACCCGAGCACCGCCGCAACAGGCAACGCGGCCAGTCCCAAAGTCAGGAAGGCACGCAAGCGCGAAAACTTGGAAACGGCCGGCCCGGGTGTCGCCGCCTCTTCCCTGGAGGCCTGCGCCCAGAGCCGCGAACCCAGCAGAGAAATCAGGAGCGGGACCAGGGCGAGGGTGAAGACTAAGGCCGAAACGCTTTCCAGCTCCGCCGACGGGGTTTCCCACGAAATCGCTTGAAAAACGCCATCGAAGACAAGAAACACCACAAGGATGAGCTTGAGCCGGAAAGCAAGCAGCCGGGAGGCTTCCTCGCCGAAATCGAGCAGTCGCCATTCGATGCGGCGTGGGGTCCAGGCGGCGTTGATCAGGGCGTAACCGAGGAAGAACAGGACCAGATTTCTCGTCAGCGCCTGCACAATAGTCGCCAATGGTTCTTCGATGAGATCGACTTCGACGGCCAATGATCCCATCAGGATGATGAAGATAATCGGGGCTAGAGTCCGCCCACCACCTTCCACCAGTCCAGCGAGCAGCTTACGGCCGTAGCTCGGCTTCTTGATTCCCTGAACCCGACCGTAACGTGCCCGGAGCCAGCGTCCCAATGGCCAGCCGGCAATGGCCGCAACCAGCGCGATGAACAGGTTGCGCAACAACGACTCCCGCTCGACAGGGTTTGTTTGAATACCCGCCCACCACTTTCCAGGGGCTTCGATGAACGTGGCGTCGAATAATTGAATGGCCTCGGGCATGGCAATGGTCCATGCCTTGTAGCTAAGCGGGGTGACGGTGCGTTCGAACAGAGCGGCCGTCAATCGTTCGCGCGAGCGCCGGCTGATCGCGGTCAAGGTTTGCTCCGCCCTAGCAATGATGAGGCCGGCCTGTTTGGCCCTGCCTTCGTGGATTACCAATTCCGCGCCAAGTTCCTTGCGGCGCTTTTGTATGGTTGCTGCTTCGGCTTTTGCTTTGTCCTCCGGTTGCGGCCCTAGGGACTCGAGAAGCCCTTTGACCTGCCCAGCTTCCCTGACTGCGGCAACGCGCACCGCAGCCGCCGAATCAATAATGCCTTGAAGCTTCCGGCGTAAATCGCGATCCTCCAAGCTGCCGGTGCGTCCGCTTTGGACTCGATTGGCGGTCCTCTCGATGGTGCGGTCCCACGATCGGACCTGTATGTTAAATTCCGGAGCTTTCTCAGCCGAGTCCACAATGCCCGCCCAAAAAAGGCCCTGAAGAAGAATTAAAAGGCCTAAGCATCTGGAAATTGATTTGCTCATGTCGTTAAATCCATTTTAGGCACTGCACTCAAATCCTTAACTCTGCTCCCAATCGTCCTGGAAGATATCAATGGCATCGGCCGCCGCTTCCGGGTCGTCGACTCGGGCAATGTTGAAAATGCCGTCGCCTTGGTTGACGTTGGGCAGATTGTTGCGGCCAATCACAATGCCATTGGTCGGGCAATCAATCGGGAATTCGCTGTCGCCGAACGGACTCGCAATTGTGCCGAGTTGGCTTCCCGTGGCGACCCGGGCCCCAAGCTTTGCCCGGGCGCGGAAAATACCGCCCTCGGGGGCTCGGACCCAAACACTGCTTCGCGAAATGACCGGATCGGCGGGGGCTTCGTCGCGGCGGCGTTGCCGGATCATACCCAGGTCGCCCATAACCCGTATGATACCCTGGACCCCCGCCCGGATAGAAACTTCGTCGAAGCGCAGCGCTTCGCCCGCTTCGTAGACGAGAAACGGAATACCGGCGTCAATCGCCGCCTTGCGCAACGAGCCGTCCCGCAATGCGGCATTGAGCACGACCGGCACGCCGAAGCTCATTGCCATTTGGCGGACACTGGGGTTTGACAAGTCGCCGCGAACCTGGGGGAAATTTGAACGATGAATTGCCCCCGTGTGCAGGTCGATGCCGTGTGTGCCACGCGAGACGATTTCGCTCATGTAGAGATGCGCGAGCCTGGAAGCGAGCGACCCGGTGGGCGAACCGGGGAAGCTCCGGTTTAGGTCCCGCCGGTCGGGCAGATAGCGTGTATTCGTCAGGAACCCGTAGACGTTGACGATGGGGACCGCAATTAGGGTTCCCGACAGGCGTTTGACCAAGGAATGCCGTAATACACGGCGAATAATCTCCACGCCGTTGACTTCGTCGCCATGGACCGCGCCGTTGATGACAAGCGTCGGACCGGCCCGCTTCCCGTGTATGACCTGGACGGTCAACGTGATCGGGGTATGGTCCGACAGCAGGCTCAGCGGCAGATCAATGGTCGCACGCGTTCCGGGTGCGACAACCGTACCCCCAAGGACAATTGGTTCGCGGCTGGGCTTATCCACGGCCCCGCGTCCTCGTTCTGTCGGGCTTCGCATGTTCTTCAATGAATTTTATGATTTTACCGGCAACGTCGATGCCCGTTGCCTTCTCAATACCCTCGAGCCCGGGCGACGAGTTGACCTCCATGACCACGGGGCCGTGAGCGGATCGCAGCAAATCTACGCCGCAAACGTTTAGCCCCATGATTTTCGCCGACGAGACCGCCGTTTGGCGTTCCGTCGGGGTAATCTTGATGGGCTCTGCCGAGCCGCCCTGGTGCAAATTGGAGCGAAAATCGCCTGCCTTGCCGGTTCGTTTCATTGCGGCGACGACTTTGTCATCAATCACCAGACACCGGATATCTTCGCCCTTCGCTTCCTTTACGAACTCTTGAATAAGAATATTTGTCTTCACGCCACCAAACGCCTGAATAATGCTGGCGGCGGCATCATGGGTTTCGCCGAGGACGACGCCGATCCCTTGCGTCCCTTCAAGCAGCTTAATGACGCCCGGCGCGCCACCAATGATATCCAAGAGTTGGTCGGCTTTGCCTGTTCGATGAGCAAAAACGGTGACAGGCAAGCCGATGCCTTTGCGCGAAAGGAGTTGGAGACTGCGGAGCTTGTCGCGGGACCGGGTGATCGCCACCGACTCGTTGACCGGATAAACCCCCATCATCTCGAACTGCCGCAAGACAGCGGTGCCGAAGAAAGTTACAGACGCACCGATGCGGGGAATGACCGCGTCATATTTAGGCAATATCTTCCCTTGGTAATGGATTTGCGGACGATGCGACGTGATGTTGACGTAGCAGCGCAGGTGATTAACCACATCGATCTCATGACCGCGTTCGACAGCCGCCTCCACAATTCGTTTATGCGAATAAAGTTCCGCGTTCCGACACATCAGGGCGAGTTTCATAGTTTTCTCCAAAAAATTAAAATTCAGCGGTCAAGTAGGAACGACGAGCCTGGATCGACGATGCACCGCCCGCGGATCGCCGACCGTCCCGCAAGCACCCGGAAACCCATTTGATCCCTATCGGACAAGGTAAGCTCGATCTGCCAAATATCCTCGCCAAGGCGCATCGGCGTAAAAATTACGTAGCGTGTTTCGCGCTCGCCGTTCGAGCTTGTAATCGTGCGTTCGTCCGCGATGTCCGCGACACAACGAAGTTCCGGATTGCGACGGTGTTGAACAGGATGAAGGAAAAACTCGACCCGGGGCTCGTCTTCGTCATCAATTTTGCGGACGCGAAAGGCATGGATGGCGGAGGTTCGTGCGCCGGTATCGACTTTCGCCTTGATCCGGTCGATGCCGAGTTCGGGAAAGCCAATCCACTCCCGCCAGCCAATTTGCGTCTTTTTCGTTTTTCTGGTTTTCTTGATTTTCATGGTTTTTATGGTCGTTCGACTCATTTAAGTGATCAGCGCATCGGCAAGGCGGCGATAATTGCTGAAAGTCCGCGCTTGGGTGACAACGTAAAAGGATTCCATGTCGATAAAGACGTAACCCAATTCAAACATTTCCTCGACCAACAGCCTGACGAATTCGTCCGCTATCCGCCGCCGTTGCATCAAGCGGCGGAGGTTCTTGGGCGATACGCGATAGCGCCCGCTTTTTTTTCCGCCAAACGGCTGGTCATAGAAATCAGAAAGCTTGCAAGCGACATCGTAAGGCGTGGGTCGTTTCTTCATCATTTGGATAATGTATACATAAAATTATCTATAGCAATATATTTTTATATATAGTTAAATTAAATTATATAATCTGAATGCAAGACATTGCCACTATCATTTCGGTCGAAGAAACCAAAAAGGCGTGCCGATGGTCCAAGCGATGCCGCTAAAGCCGGGATAATGTTGAAATTCGGCTGGGCTTCGAATTCACGTCAGCATCGCCATCAGGAGCGTAGCAATGCCGAGGAAAGAGAAGAAACCGGCAATGTCAGTGACCGTCGTGAGGATGATCGATGATGCCACCGCCGGGTCCTGGCCAAAACGCACGAGCAGGATCGGCACCAGCGCACCGGCGACACCGGCCGCGACCATGGCTATTATCATGGATGAAGTAATCACCAGAACCAGGCCGATTTTCTGGCTCCAGATGAAGACGCCGATCCCACACGTGATGGCGATCCCGACGCCATTCATAAGCCCGGCCATCACCTCTTTGCGCATTACCGGCGCCCAATGGCGTAGACTGATTTCACGCAAAAAAAGTCCACGCATAGTGACCGCCAAAGCCTGCGAACCCGAGTTTCCGGATTGACCGGCGACGACGGGTAATAACACGGCAAGCGCCGTCACCTTGGCAATAGTGCCTTCAAAAATACCAACCACGGACGCCGCCAGGAATGCCGTGAGCAGGTTAATCTGCAACCATGGCTGACGTTTCATTACGGTAAACCAGCTCGACGATAAGGCGCGTTCGTCTTTGCTGACACCAACCATTGCACCGATGGAATCCACAGTGGACTCTTTCAAGGCATCGAGCAAAGTCGAATGGCGGATAACCCCGATAAATTCACCTTGAAGATTAACAACCGGCACTTCTTCCAATTTGAGTTCCTCCAGCTTGACGACGACTTCCTCACGGGGGTCCATCGCTTGCATAGCGGCTCGTAAAGGTTTGGCGAGCGATCCCAACGTCTGATCGGATTCGGCGATGATCAAATCCGTCACCTCGACGATTCCACTCAGCCGGTTGTTTTCATCGATGAGTTTCAACTGATGACTTCGCCGTTGCTTGCTGGCGCGCAATTGATCGAGCGCTTCCTGAACGGTCGCGCTCGAGCGGAATGCCATCACCCGCGCGTCCATCATGGACCCCGCCGTGTCGGGAGGGTAGCCAAGGAGCATTTGCAGCTCTTTTGCAACACCGCGCTTGAGACGTTTGAGATAGCGCTTCTGCTCAGCTTTTTCCAGCCGGCTAAGAAGGGCCGCGGCGTGACCGGATTCTAATCCCTCCAATAGAGCCTTGGCCTTCTCGTCGGACATCAATGGTAAAAGGATATCGGTTCGGCCCGGCGCGAGGGAACGCCATATGGGCAATAATACGGATAAGGGGAACTCGCCAAGAATTTCCGCAGCCTCTTCCATGGGCAGAGTCTCCAGTCGCCGCGCCGCCTTGTTAGGATGTTTCGCCATAAATTGCCCGCTGAGAACTTCAATGGCGGAAGTTGGTTCAGCGGTCATAGTCGCCCTCCTTCGTTGAATTTGACTCAGCCGCCCGTGCAGTCGAGAAAGTCCCATTGACGATATCGGTTAACCCTAGGAATGATCCCTCGACAAACCCCATAAGTGTATTTGAGGCGGCGGAGGCAGTGGTCCCGGGCGTTATTTCCATAAGCGCGCGGCGCAGGTTTGCATAACGGATCACACCGAGAAATTTTTGCTCCC
>JACKQG010007722.1_pt1 | contig 10702 bp, 10 predicted proteins | sample 8237621 | NCBI WGS metagenome assembly JACKQG01 (sample SAMN15677084, study PRJNA649215) | marine metagenome | biome: marine; feature: Black Sea; material: saline water; isolation source: suspended particulate matter (SPM) from the Black Sea western gyre | collected 2013-06-09/2013-06-10 | depth... | reverse complement strand
AACAAGGTCGTCAAAATGGGACTTTTTATATGAATCATTTTGCGTTCCTACTTAGTTCTGTAATGAGTTGTTAAATGAGAAGCTTAAAATGCTTTATTGACTTGGAACTAAGATGGGGATTCATTCTGATATTGTAACTGTGTCTTCCAAAATGGATAACCACGCACCTATCCATGATGAGCAAATTCGAGCACAGCTACGCGGGAGATGGACAGTTTTTTCTGAAGTCGCATAGAAGCATGTTTGTGTTGTTATATTTAGTCAGAAAGAAAGGTACACAAGATGAACAGTAAAACCATTTTTACATATAAAGACTGGATGAAAACAACTGCATTTAAGGATTTTATTACGGTTGGCGTTATTGCCTTCCAAGCCATCGTTTTGATGGAAATTTTAGAATTGGGAAAGACACTTACCGAAATGGCCACGCAAAATGCTTGGCCGGTCGATAAATTTATCACCGTGCCTATGATCGTTGCGTTAGCCATAACATTTTACGCTCAGAATAGGTTGAAAGAACGTACAACTGAAATGCAGCAAGCTAAAAAGATAGCTGAAGCCGCCAACAATGCAAAGAGCACTTTTTTAAGCAATGTATCGCATGAACTGCGTACTCCGATGCATGGCATCCTCAGTTTCGCCTCTTTTGGTATAAAGAAATACGATACCGCCAGTCCTGATAAGATACTCGACTATTTCCAGAAAATTCGGCAGAGCGGCGACACACTGCTGGCGTTACTAAATGATCTGCTTGATTTGGCCAAGCTGGAATCTGGGAAGATCACATTTAAGTTTAGGCCGGCAAACCTTAATTCACTGATTGATATATCGAGGGGAGAGTGCGAGTCCCTGGCATTAGAACACAATCTGACTGTTCGGTGCGAACATCTCGAAGCCAACAAGAAAATTATACTCGATGCCGATAAGATAAGGCAGGTACTCCGCAACTTATTAAACAACGCCATCAAATTTTCGCCTGATGGCGGAACAATCGATGTTATCTCGTCCAGGAAAGCCGATTCGATTGTAGTTTCGGTCCGAGATCAAGGCACAGGTATTCCAGAGAATGAATTGAAAAACATTTTCGACAAGTTTTATCAGTCAAGCAGAACCAAGGCCAGTGCTGGTGGTACTGGATTAGGATTGCCAATTTGCCGAGAGATTATAGCCGCCCATAAAGGCCGCATCTGGGCCGAAAACAATCCTGATATAGGTGCATACTTATCGTTTGAGATTCCGTTGTCGTTAGAAGCTAATGAGCAAGAAGAGGTATTAATAGGTGCAAACTTATCGTTTGAAACTCCGCCGTCTTTAGAAGCTCATGAGCAGGAAGAGGTATTGGTTGATAGTGCAAGTTAAGTGAGAAGCATAAAGTGAATTTATGGTTGCTACTTGGCACTGGTAGTGTAAGGGCCTAATTATTTATAAGAGGCAATATTGTGCAAGAGAAAAGAAAAATTTTAGCTGTCGATGATAATTCGATTAATCTGGCGGTTATCGAGGAATTACTTGGGAGTCAATACAATCTAATGACAGTTTCCATAGGTACAGAAGCCCTTAAGATGGCCCAGGAATTCCGGCCAGACCTGATTATATTAGACATTATGTTAAATGGTATGAATGGTTATGAGGTGTGTCAACAAATACGAAAGAGCTCATCGCTAAGGCATACCAAGATTATCATGGTATCCGCCAAGGCAATGGAATCAGATCGTCTCAAGGGCTATCAAAGCGGTGCCAATGATTATTTAACTAAGCCCTTCGATGGAGAAGAGCTTTTAGCGAAAGTGTGCGCTCATTTGCCTCCAAAACCTATTAAAGCAATACAAGAAAACGAATAAAAAATAGTTAAATACTAATACGATAGCATAAATGCAGGATTCATGACTAAGTACTTGTTATCAAACGAGTGAAATCGAGCATGAATAAAAAGATACTGATTGTTGACGACGATGAAATCAATGTTGAGATTCTTAAGGAATTGCTGGAAGAGAAATATGCCTTGGCCACAGCCAATAGCGGTCAACAGTGTCTGGAGAAAATAGGCAAGTTCAAGCCCGATCTTGTGCTGCTCGATATTGTGATGCCCGGCATGGATGGGTACGAGACCTGTAGACGAATCAAATCAGATCCCCAGAGCGAAACGACGCATATTATTCTTATCTCGTCTAAAACTTCCGTCGAATCACGACTGAAAGGCTACGAAGTCGGTACAGATGACTATATAGTAAAGCCATTCGACAACGATGAGCTTCTTGCCAAAATAAAAGTCCAGATCCGCCTCAGAGACGCAATTATGAATCTGGCATCACTGTATGCCCAGTTGTCCGAGGAGCTTCGTTTGGCTGGTATTGTTCAGATGGATTTTCTGCCTAAAAAATTACCAAACTGCGATAAATTACATTGGGCTACTTTTATTTTGCCGGCCGAGTGTGTCTCAGGTGATATATATGATGTGAAACGTATTGACGAGCAGCATGTGAGCTTCTATGTGGCTGATGTGGTAGGCCATGGAATGCCTGCTGCGCTGTTATCAATTTTTATAAAACAAACCATTGCTATGTACGAGGATGTTGAAAACAATCGCTGTGTATTGTCGCCTGCGGAACTTATGAAAAATATCAATTCGCGAATATATGCACAGAAACTCTCGGGTTGCCAGTTTATAACTTGCTGCTATTGTTTGATCAATATCAACACACTACAGCTAACCTACAGCCGTGCAGGACATCCATATCCTATTCTTTTCAGAGGGAAAGAACAGCCACAAAACTTGGAAATTGACGGCTCACTACTCGGAATTCTTGAAGAAGCTGAATATAGCCAACGAACCATACAGCTTCAACCCGGTGATAAGCTGCTACTGTACTCCGACGGAGCCATACCGTGTATCAGCAATTCCAATGATATAACTCCCATTAATTTAAGAGATGAATTTCTTGAAATTATAGGCTGTCCGATTGTTGAGATGATGGATAAATTTAGTGTGCTCGCGGAAAATCAAGAAATGGAACCTTCCGAAATCGACGATGTCACGGCAGTTGGCCTTGAGATACTTTAGACCTTAAGTTGAAAGAATATAACTTAGAAGCACATTTTGCTTCAACAGTAATGATACGAAATTATGGACAGTGATGGTGTAAGATTAAGGATATAAGTGTTGCTAAATTATGTGAAGGTGATTTCAAATGAAAAGCAGAATTTGCGAATCAGAAAAGGGACTGGCCCTTACTGTAGTAGTGGTCTTTGCTTGCATCTTTCTCATTTTAGGTTTCTCCTTGATTGATCTGGCGAAGACCGAGATAGTAATGACTCGGAAGGAGCTGAGCTCAACACAAGCTTTTTATGCGGCTGAGGCGGGAATGGCACAATTGACCGCAAAGCTGTACAATGAACAATTTGAAGACATTGCAGATACGGCTTTGGGAGAAGCAAACTACCAGGTTGATTTGAACCTTGATGAAGACCCTCCTTATGCTGTTTCGACCGGCAGTGTGGGATTGGAAGTTAAAAAAATTAAGGCTGAATTATCTTTTTTGTCTCCTCCTTATGAAACGGCTCTATATGGCGGCAATGCGAACGGAGAGCAATGGTCGTTCGAGTTAAGAGGGCAAGGTGTTCCCCAACCCTGGGGAGTGGGAGAGGTTGGCGGCAGAGACATAGTGAACGGAAATATGTATGTTAATGGGGATGCCACTATGTATGAAGAGAGCAGTGTTAATCCCTCGCCTATGGCTAACTTCAATGGAGATGTTGAATCCACTGGCAAAGCTGATATCTTAGACAGTGCCTCTGTTTCCGGTACAGTTACCGAGGACACTGCTGTAAAGAGTCATCCCAGCTTAGAAAACATGAACTATGCAGTAAATAATACACATAATGTGAGCCAAATCTTTGCAGATGCAGGCGTTGGTTCGGGATATCTGCCATCAGGCAATGAGTTATACAATGTGATGGTAAAAAATCCGTCCGACAGATCGGGCGAGTGTAGCGCTACTTCCGGTGATGATTATTTCCTTGAGCCGGCAAGTGTGATAGGAGGGGGAACACAAAAGGATGCACCAACACCTTTAAATATGGGAGAAAACAGGGTTTACTACGTGGATGGCGATTTATGGGTTCACAGCCCAAGCACTTACGGTTTTTTAGTTGACGGTAAAGTGACAATCGTTGTGACAGGAGATATCCATCTTTCCGACAATATCAAATATGCAGACAGCGATAGCCTGTTGGGTCTGGTAGCTCTGGGCAAATATGACGTTTCAGGTCAGCTTATAAGCGGCGGTAATATCTATTTTGGAGACCCCCGATATGGGACTATGTACACCATTTCTGGATTAATGTTCGCTGCAGACAGCTTCTTATACAACACCGACTCCGTTACCGGTGGCAATGTAGAGCCTACAACCGGTTTTTCTGTTTATGGCAATCTAAACGCTTTGAATCAAGTCTCCATCGAGCGGGATTGGTATGATCCGGACGGAACTGGGGATGCGAGGCCAGCACACTTCGATTCGAGCACTGGCCAATGGGTAGACCTGGAGACAGGAGCTGCACTGACAGGAAGCGAAAGTAGTAGTCTCAGACATTATCAGATGGCGATTACCTATGATGATCGGGTAAGAATTCAAGAAACACAACCCCCGGGCTTGCCGAGAGGAAAGGGCACTATTTTTGGTGGACTGACAAACTGGGAAGAATTGCCAGGAAGCTGAGCGATTTAAAGTATACCTATATGAAAAATATTAGATGAAAGGTTGAATTATGAATGAGGAAAAGAACTGTCTAAGATGTGGTGGCACTAATGTCAAACCCGGTGTGCTCCAATCCACTGGGAAAATCTATGCTCGTCCCAACAACGCTAATGTAGAAACGTTTCTCAAGACCGGAGTTCTTGTTAATGTAAACATTTGTTTTGATTGTGGTCATGTAGAAATGGTTGTAGTCCCGGATAAACTAAAGTCGATCATGAAAGCATGTTAACTACAGTCGGACTTACCCGGTAGGTTCATTACACCATTATAGAAAGCTCGGTACAAATAGACTAAATGCAATATCGGTGATAGAGTATTTTCAAAACATTTCTCAGAAATTGTAGATGGAAAAGGGCAGAATGAAAAAGGGCTTCACATTAATTGAGCTGATGGTCGTTATTCTAATTGTCGGTATCCTGGCTGCAGTGGCAGTTCCGATTCTTCGTGGCCGAATCGGGCAGGCAAAATGGACGGAAGGTGCTGCGATAGCCGGTACTATTCGTGCAGCTGTGCGCGCTTATTACGGGGAGGATTCTGTTGCGGTGGCCGCAATGGCAGGCAGTACTCTTGATGCGATCCAGGGGACTTTAGGTTTTACCTCAGGTGACCTTGCCGGCAGGTACTTTCAGGCCGGCAATTTCACGATTGCTTCTGTCGATGGCAATGGAAATGCATCTATAACGGTATCGGCCCCTGCCGGTCTGGTCGGATCCGGGGTACTTAATAATGCCGGTTGGGCCTATACGCCTTAAGAAATTTTGTAGAAACAATCCTATTCAGCCTGTTGTGTGAGCTTGTTAATTTACCGTCTGTGGGCATTTCTTGAGGATACTGTTTATCTTAGCTTTAACCGCTTATTGATTTCAGCGGCTAAACCCGAATTTTAACATTGGTAAGCTCATCCTTTTTGTGCGGGGTATCTCTGAAGAAATCCTGGCACTCGAATATTCTTTGGACTATATTCTTTCTAGTGATGATTCCCACCAGCTTTTTCTTTGGCCCCTGGACTATCGGGACTCTTCGGAAGTGGTGTTTGACAAGACAATCGCAAATATCAACCACGTCGTCTTCTATATCAAAGCTGACAACTTTCCGTGTCATAAATTCCTCAACCTTACCTGCTCTACTGCCAACATTATAAAGCAGTGTCAGTACGTCTTTTTCTGAGATGATACCAACCAGTTGCGTCTTTTTATTGACTACGGGCAGTCCTGTAATATTATTTTCAACGATAATTCTTATGGCCTCTTGTATCGTAGTTTCCTTGTTAACTGTAATAACATCCTTAGTCATAAGGTCTTCTATCTTAAACATATTTATTTCTCCTCTTTTGATATTAACCCTAATCGATTTCCTGCAAGGTAAGGATTCTATAGAATAAAACACTGTTAATATAGATACTAACTTTAACAATTAATCGGCGAATTCAGGCGGCAACTTTATCAGAATATAGGACTTAAAAAAGCGATTTAGTGGACTCTTGCAGTTCTTTTTGTATTGTTCGGCTAAAACTACATAAGCCGGCTTTTAATATCTCCGCTTAAGCTTTCGATTTGCAGTTTTTTATAGGCTGTTAAGGGGCGAACCGGTCTCGATGGGTATCACGGAAATTATTTCTTAATTAAACCTTGCTAAAATCCACTTGGAAATAAAATCCGTAACTTTAGAGAGCATCTGTTCTTTTGCTGCAAATTCTCTATAGGAAAAACCATGCCGGATGAAATATGTTCTACAATTATTCGGTTGCTGAAGGTTCTGGTGCTGCTTTCTCTTCGCGTTTGGAAGCACAACAACAAGCTCCGGCTAATGCTTGAATTGCCAACAGAGCACCCAGGACAGTCAAAGCAATATTAGCCCAGGAAACAGTCAGCCAGGCAAAAACAATTACTAAAATTGACAGTACAACTCGACAATAACATCTTGACATTTTTGGCTCCTTTCCGCTAATATATTGATATGAGATACTTGCCCATACAATAGACCTTTCTAACTCGATTATAATACCGGAACTTTACCTGCGGTGCAACAATATGAAGCTGCTTTTGAAAAATTCCATTGTTATCCTTCCCTTATCGAAGTTAAAATCACCAATAGAACAAATCTTATAAGTACACTATTTACATCACATCTGCACCTCAGTCGAAGATTTCAGTATTGGCGGACTCTTAGACGGCTATTGCCCCATAGGCTCGCCGGTTAAATTGTGGAAAAAACGTTACATTTAGTGTCACTGCCGGCACTTATTTATAGTTACAGATGATTGGTTTTGAAGGAGGGAGGCGGTTAAGTGTATTGGATATACACTATCGCTTGGGCCTCTGCTTTGTTTGAGTCACTCCTCGGTAAAGCAGAGGCTTTTTTATCAGCAGTTGTATTAAACATCCCGGGGTTTTCAATTTGACTGTGATATCTAAACATTTATCTTTTGAGTTCTAAACGCATTTTAGAGTGGTTTTAACGTATGGTCTAATCCAACCTTTACCATTGCTCAAAGATAAAGGGGCCTATACCGTTTTGGTATAGGCCCCGAGTTAGTTCATATCTACGACGCAATCTTAACTGTTTAAAAAGTCAGACTTACGGTGCCGGTGGATACAGACGAATGTCGTCGAAGTACATCATACCTGAGCCGCCGGCGACCGGATTGCTCCTGTTACCAAGGCCAAGAGTAATCGAAGTTACATTAGTAAGGTTAATGCCCTGGTCGGCAAACGCCTGCAAGTCGATATTCCATTGGATCCAGGAAGTTATCTGTGTTGCATCAGGATTGTCATGATTGACCACCGCGCTGCCATTAAGGGCAACATACAAATTCTCAGCAGCGTTAGCCGAACCGCCTCGGTACCAAATCGTCAGTGTGTTGACACCGTTGACTGTCCAGTCACGATTGGAAGTGAGTGTCAAAGTAGCCTCGGATTTTCCGACAGCATTGTCATATGCCATCGGCATCGACTGCAAACCGCCGTGAACGATAGTCTGCTCGGCAAATGGAGGATCAAAGTTGCCGACGACAGCGCCGTTTGTGGCCGGATTATCGAATCCGTCTATCCATGTAAGATATATCCTGTTACTACCGGGCTCATCTTCATTAATGTCATTGTAGCTCTCCATATCGTCAATGATAAGGAAGTTGGCGGTGGTAAAGCTCCAGAGAGGGCCTGTCCAGGGGCTGTCGGTGTTGGCGTTGTTCGCCTCATCAACACGCCAGTAGTAAGTTGTGTTCCACTCAAGCTGTCCGGGTTCAAAGCTTTCGGAGCCGAGGTTTCCACTGCCTTTATTTTCCAGAGAGGTTGCTTCAGTGCCGAAATAAACCTGATGTGAATCGGCAAAAACTCCCGATACCCAGGTTAGAATAGGTATCTGCGTAACATCCACAGCCCCATTAGCTGGGGCAGGGCTGCCCACGGCGCCCTCAGTTGTAAAGCTCCAGATGCCGCCTTTAAATGTGTCGATGGAATCGAACTCATCGACACGCCAGTAATATGTCTTGGCCATTTGAAGCGGGCCTGGAGTATGTGTTGCACTTCCCTGCGGGAGTCCACCGGCGGCGCTGTCCACATCGTCCAAATTATCCCCGAAGTACAGGGTATGTAATTTGGAACCGAAACCTCCCGTCCAGCTAAGTTGTACATCTACAGCTACAGATTCGGCACCGTCAGCCGGATCGGGGAAGTATGCAGTCTTGGGAGGAACGCTGAAGCTCCAGATGTTGCCCTTCCAGGGACTGTTCGGCTCGGTGTCATTGACCTCGTCGATCCGCCAGTAGTAAGTCGTGCCCGGAACAAGGCCATCCGGAAAGGCAAATCCGGGAAAGCCTACAACAATAAACGTTCCTGTTTGGGTGCCCTGGAACGTACTTTCGGCACCATTGTTTACGTCATCGAAATTATCTCCGAGATACACATTGTGTGAGACAGCAGAATCACCCGGTGACCAGCTAAGATTCGCCCATGTATCCTCAATCATAGCACCATCAGCCGGTTCCGGACCCAAGGCATAGGGATAACTTTCAGCGCCTCCCATCGCAGCGAGAACCTCGGCCTCCGATAAAGCATGATTGTAAAATCGCATATCGTCAACCAAACCATTTATCCATCTACCGTTTAAATCCTTGTTAGTACCGATAAGGTAATCGCCCTCACAGTCTTCCGAGTTAACTTGCGCCGGTGTGCCGGCTTGTTCACCGTTGATATAGAACTCAATGGTATCGGCAGCTCCTCCTTCGGTTACAACCATGGCGACGTGATACCATAGGCCGGCTTCTTCAATGACCCCGGACAAGGTGCTGGTGCCACCGAGATAGGCCCGGATCCCGTCGGCGGCGTCAGCCAAAAGCAAGGTCCTGCCCGTCCCATTTACATCTGTCTGCTGAAGAAGATTGGCGATTCCTGTAACGACGTCCTGCCTGAACCACATAGTGATAGTATAATCACCCTGGTTAATAAGTTTCAGACTATCGCCGTGAGGGATTAGAACATAGCCGGGTGTTCCATCGAATTTCAGCGCACTCCCTATCTGCCCGTCCGCCCACTGGACGCTGTCGATAAGGGTACCGTTGTTTCCATTGCCGCTTGAATCATTAACAGCATCTCCGGTGCCTTCATCAAACCTCCAGTGCCCTACTAATTCCGCTGTGGCGTTAGTAACCAATGCCATCACCAAAGCAAAAGAAACCAAATACATCAATTTCCTGTACATAATAATCCTCCTTTAGAAATTACATATAGAATGTTAAAAGAAATGCTACAAAACATAACTGCAGAGTAAAAATTTTGCCTGCAAATCTGTACCCGGCATATACACATCCTCCTCTATAATAAAAGGGTCTCACAGGACAGGCCATCAGCGAACACAAGCCTTATCAATCTACTTATACCAAATCACCCGCTTTCCAGTCAAGGAGAATCTTTGAGTTGTGGGTGAGACAGTATTTTCAGACAGATTCACTATGCTATCATAGTTGATGTCTTCTACGGGCATCACACACAGCATTCCAATGAGAACCTATGAAAAATTCCCAATCCACTTCAATCAATGAGTATTGTCAGTTGACTTTTTGTTTGGCAGCGGGTTTTGTTGTCTTTTTTGCCTGGCGTTTGAAGTCCATAGAGAACCACGGCTCATCACTAAGCTCATCATAGTCATTAAGGCCGTATAGAGCTATTTTTATTGTCTTGTTATCCACTTTTGTGTAAACGGCACCGCTTTTCTGTGCGTTACCCTCGGCGTCAATACGCTCATTTTTTGAAACGAGCTTGTCACCCTGTGCCTGCCATGTTCCTTTGGCTCTGCCGCCCCTGTTGTCAACGCTGATCGCAGTTGCCTTATCATCGTCGGGTATATAATAAATCATGCCGTGTGAAGCATACTCACCCATCTTCATATCAACTATTATGGCGTGCCCATCAAGTATCCACTGATACACTAACGTTATCTCTGTGCCGTCATCGGTTGTGGCGGCCCATCGGCCGGCCAGCCAATCTGTCCCGGATTCCTGGGCAAGGCCCTGTAAGCTTTGCTGGGCCATTGCTGAGCCGCTCAAGATGATGAGGACGGCCATGATCAAAAGCGTGGTCTTTGCCGGATTAACTTTTGCTGTTCGTTGTTTGTTCATCGTTTACCCTTTCAAAAATTGTGAATATTTTTTTACGACGTATGCTTTGCGTACCCTATAAGAAGCTTAAGCATGTCTTGATGAAAACTCACTTATTGAACGCTATTTGGATTATTTCCTCCAAAAATTTATTATACGCAAGCATTATAGCATCTCCTGATTATTTTACAAGGGAAATAAAACTTCTTGAGAACCGCTATCAACCTCCGATTAATACGATTCAATGGCTATTGAGGCGGTGATTTTTAAACTGAAATTGGAATTCTCAAAGGCAAAACGGTGTGCGAGATTTTTTTCTGGCGATCATGCAGCTTTTTGTTTTGATTTCCAGTAT
>JACKQG010007721.1_pt1 | contig 10705 bp, 11 predicted proteins | sample 8237621 | NCBI WGS metagenome assembly JACKQG01 (sample SAMN15677084, study PRJNA649215) | marine metagenome | biome: marine; feature: Black Sea; material: saline water; isolation source: suspended particulate matter (SPM) from the Black Sea western gyre | collected 2013-06-09/2013-06-10 | depth... | reverse complement strand
GTGTCAGGCGCGAAAATCTACGACGATTACGCGCACCACCCAACAGAGATCCGAGCCACGCTCGCGGGATTTCGCGAAGCATTTCCCGATGCACACATCACTGTTGTATTTCAACCACATCTGTATTCGCGAACGAGGCTTTTCATGGATGACTTTGCGAAAAGTTTTGATGACGCCGACACGGTGTATATTGTAAATATTTATGCCGCACGAGAAACAGATGACGGCAGTATCCATGCGCAGGATCTCGTTGAGCGTATTGAAAAATTGGGTGGCAGTGTACGATATAGTGGTTCACTCCATGAGATTGTGCAAACACTCAAAGATGCCGAGTGGGGTCCAAACGACACTATCATCACCATGGGCGCCGGTGATGTGTATAACGTTGGTGAGGCATTGCTTGAAAAAAGCAAATAATGTATAACATATATATGTCAGCAACACTTTCAATTGTCGCAACGCCAATTGGCAATCTTGAAGACATTACGCTTCGGGCTCTCCGTGTGCTTGGTGAGGTGGATGTGATTTTGTGTGAAGATACACGCGTAACGAAGAAGCTTTTGGGAAAATATGATATTCACACAAAGACGATGCGGTACGATGCACATAGCAGTGAAAAAACACGTGCGGATATTGATGCGCTTCTTGAAGAAGGGAAACATATCGCGCTCGTTTCTGACGCTGGTACGCCCGGTATTTCCGACCCAGGTACTCATCTTGTCGCACATGTGCGTAAACACTTTGGCGTTACCGTAATCATTGAGGCGATTCCAGGAGCATCAGCACTCACCACGGCACTTTCCGGCGCGGGGATTCCTTCCCCAGCTTTTCTCTTTCTTGGTTTCCTGCCTCATAAAAAAGGACGACAGACTCTCTTTGAAGAAATTGCTCGTTCTGAGCGCGCGGTTGTCTTTTATGAATCGCCTCATCGCATTATGAAAACATTAGAATCGCTTCGAGAGCACCTGCCGGAGCGTCGTATTGTGCTTGCTCGGGAACTTACCAAAATCCACGAAGAGTACGTGCATGGAACGCCCGAAGAGGTTATACTATATCTTGAAGAACATCCAGACCATGTGCGCGGCGAATTCGTCGTTATTGTGTCGGGAGTGTAATTTTTTATTCGTTTGTATATTTTTTAACATGTCAGGATTTCAATTTGACGAAGGGAATATGCCGGCACGTCGTGTTGGTATGGAAGAAAAGAAAGGCCTTCCCCAAAAACTGGTGGATAAGGGCATTGCCAAAGATTACGCGCAAGCCGAAAAGATGTTGATTGGAGTGGCGATTGTCGCCCTCCTCCTCACCGGTTTTATTATCATGAGTCGAGGATCCTCCAACGATACCCCCGCGGATTCATACATGCCGGCGGAAGAAGGAATATATGATGAAGATATGTAATTTTTCGATATGAATATGATGCGTATTTCCACACGAAAAGGATTTACTCTCATCGAGCTTCTGGTAGTGATTGCCATCATTGGTCTTTTGTCGTCTGTGGTGCTTGCGTCTCTCAGTAGTGCGCGGGAAAAATCGCGTGATGCGCGACGTATGAATGATTTACGTCAAATACAGCGCGCCATGGAGTTTTACTATGATGACAATGGTCATTACCCGCGAGAGGGAGATGGTGCAAACGGCATTATAGGTGAAGGGGCAGGGCTTGATACGATGCTTGCTCCATACTTATCGGCGATTCCTCGTGACCCGCTCGGTCCTGGTTCAGGGACATATAATTATTATTATGACGGTCAACAGAACTGTACCAATGACGGTGTCATGGAACGTGTTGCCGTTATTTTTGCACGAACCATGGAATCTGTTCCAACAAATCGCTCAGATTTTTGTTCAGGTTGGGGAGGTGAAGGAGGTGCCGGAAATGCGAATGCGTGGCATATTGTTGTGGAACCGAGTGATGGATAATAGGGTATAAACAGTAATAAGTAGAGTTTGCTTTTCAGTATACAAGTATATGTGAGAGGATTCTGCTTGTTGATGCTGACAGAGAAGATAGAAAAGAAAAGAAAAGAGCGCGGCAGCCTTCGGCTGCCGCGCTCTTTTCTTTTCCTACATTCCAACGTATAATATCCGGTATGTCACGATTTATTATGATTATTGTGCTGTCGCTTCTTACGGCGCTGTTTCCACACTTAGGTTTTCCGGGAAGTATTAAAAACACTGCCGTAACACTTTTGTCGCTCGGCATTGCTCTGCTTGGCTATATGGCATACCGTAGCGCCCGTGCAGAAGATGCGCGTATGTTGCAGAAGACATGTATATCCGAGGAAAGTGGGGAATTGAACGATACCTATCAGGTAGAAGATAAGGAATAACATTCATGGCGCGTAAGATGACACATGTGCATATTATTGCCGCCGGCGGTATGCTCGTCGGTTTTCTTTCGTTTGCCTATATTGGTGCGCCACTGTTTTCTCTTGAGTATAATCGGTATACAGCAAACTCTCCCGGAGAAGAACACGACATTCAAGCAGTAACACATGCTACCACATCCGATACTCAGGTGAGTGAATTATCTGAAAAAAGAGTAATTCACCTTCCTACACCAGAACCGCTCAAGGCTCTGTATATGACAGCCTGCTACGCAGCAACACCTTCCTTGCGTGAAGGATTGATTCAAAAGATTGAACGTACAAATGCCAATGCCATTATCATTGATATCAAGGATTATTCAGGTACCATTGCATTCAAGACTCAAGATCCTCGTTTCAACGATGCCACGGTGCACGGTGGCGGATGCGTGATCGCCGACTTACCCGCCATCTTAAAAGATCTTCACGACCGCGGCATCTACACAATCGCACGGATCACTGTCTTTCAAGATCCGTATTATGCAAAGCTGCATCCCGAAGGTGCTGTCCAAAAAGAAAGTGACAAAAGCGTATGGAAAGACTACAAAGGTATTAGCTTTGTTGATGCCGGTAATACTGAATATTGGGAGTATGTCATTGCTCTTTCCAAAGAGGCATACGCGATTGGCTTTGACGAACTTAACTTTGACTACGTCCGCTTTCCTTCCGACGGCAATATGCAAGATATCTGGTATCCGATAAGTGAGGGGAAAGTGGCAGCTGATCCGATTTTGGGAAAAGCGACTGTTGTAGAATCGTTTTTTGCGCATCTTTCAAAAGAGCTCCGCGATCCCTCATGGCTTGTGGGGGATGAAACAGGCCCTGTGCTTTCGGCTGATCTCTTTGGCATGACGACGACCAATGCCGATGATCTCAATATCGGTCAGATTCTTGAATATGCCGCACCACACTTTGATTACATCGCGCCGATGGTATATCCTTCACATTACCCAACTGGATTCAGCGGATATGTGAATGTGAACGCCCACGCATACGATATCGTTACGTTTTCCATGGCAACGGCGGTGGCACGTATGAAGGCAATGGGTGAAAATCCTCTCAAGCTCCGTCCATGGTTGCAAGATTTTGATTATCCCGTGCCGTATACACCGGAGATGGTGCGTGAGCAAATTCACGCCACATACGACACTGGCCTTACCTCATGGATGCTTTGGGACCCTTCAAATATATACACCGAATCTGTACTTCTAGATGAGCTCGATACATACATTCCGTCGCCATATGTGGTATCATTACCGGAGCTGGAAACAGCAACAACAACGCAAGAGAAAGAGGAAGAAGAAGAGGTAATCCAATAACACCACATTTTTCAACATCTTGCAGACATGACCGTCCTTTCGGACAACAACGTATTTTTATGGTATATTCACACACAATAAAAAAGATCCTGATTGCTCTCATGCTTTTCTTCGGAGGTGTTTTTATGCAAAGTGGTGTTGCATATGCGGTAGACACGACGACTGTATATTTTTTCCACGGAGACGGCTGTCCACATTGTGCAGACGAAGAGATTTTTTTGGACGAGCTTGAAAAGCGCGAAGACGTAGACGTTGAGCGCTTGGAAGTGTGGAGTAATGCGGAAAATCGCGCTGTCCTTTCCGCAGCAGCCGATGCCCTGGGAGCCACATTCAATGGTGTGCCAGTTACCATTGTGGGTGAGCGCGCTATTGTTGGATGGGGAAGTGAAGAAACATCTGGTGCGTATCTCTTGAATACAATTGAAGCGGTGCAACACGAGGGAGATACGGATATCGTGGGTACAATTCTTGGTACATACGAAGAGATACCCCCGGTACCTGACACGCAGCCGACAAGCACAGACTCTGCTTCCGGAGGGATAGTCGCTTCTTCAACACCCGACACGATAACAGACGATCCTTATGCCGGTATTATTCTTCCTGAAGTTGTAAGAGAGTGGGGCGCCACGCTCTCACTCCCGCTCCTCACCGTGCTTTTCGGTGCTCTCGATGGCTTCAATCCCTGCGCCATGTGGGCGTTGGTCTTTTTGATTGCACTTCTTTTTGGCATGAAAGATAAAAAGAGAATGTGGATACTTGGCAGTGTGTTTATTCTTACGTCCGGTATCGTCTATTATCTCTTTATGGCGGCATGGCTTAACCTGATTCTTTTTCTCGGTTTTATCGTATGGATTCGCGCATTGATTGGACTCGTGGCAATTGCCGGTGGTGTGTATTATCTTCGCGAATGGAAAACAGCGCCTGAAGCAGGATGTAAGGTGACAAATGAATCTCAAAAGACCAAACTCACCCAGCGCATGAAACGCGCGGTTCAAGAGAAAAGCTTCTTCCTTGCATTGCTTGGTATCATCGTTGTTGCAGCATTGGTAAATCTCGTGGAGCTTGTGTGCTCGGCAGGACTCCCAGCAGCATATGCGCAAGTGCTTGCGCTTCACGATTTGGCGCAGTGGCAGTATTATGGCTACCTTTTCTTATATGTATTGGTCTTCATGCTCGACGACATAATCATTTTTGGAGTGGCAATGACCACTCTCTCGCTCACCGGCATCGGTGGCAAGTATACGCGCGTATCCCACTTAATCGGTGGCATCCTCATGGTTATTATCGGACTCCTCCTTATATTCAAGCCGGAAGTGCTCTTGTTTGGGTAACGACAAAAAGCGGCGCGGACATTTCATGTCCGCGCTTTCTGGTATCCTATCGAATACTGCTTCAATGTCCTCACTTGTCATCCTGAACTTGATTCAGGATCTCCTTTTCCCACATATGAGCTTGCATCATCCCTGCGGGGGGGGGTACAATAGAGTGTAATGAAGACTCTAAAGAACCATGCTCACGGCTTCACTCTCATCGAGCTTCTCGTTGTTATTGCTATCATCGGACTTCTTTCCTCGGTGGTATTGGCGAGTGTAAAGAGTGCGCGCGATAAGGCAAATGTTTCTCGAGCAAAAGCTGATCTCGAACAGATTTATAAGGCGGTGATGTTTTTGGAAGATGACACGAATCAGCGTCCAGGAGGATATACCGCAAGTGGTTGTTATCTTGAATCTGTACCTTCAAACGGTAACGGTATAGTTGTTGGGTCAGTAAATGCAGGTATTGTTCAGTCCGATGGTAGGTTTTCTGGATGGGATGGCCCATATATGTCTGCAACACCTATTGATCCATGGGGAAATCAATATATATATGATTCCGCTTATCGTTGTTCAGGTGGTGAGTACGAAGAGGAGTGTCCATCGGGAGAGTGGATTAGTGCCATTCATTCAGGTGGTCCAGATGGATCTGGTACAAATATATATGATACAAACAATATCATCCGCGTACTTTGTCGTTAACGAAAGAGGTGTCATCCTGAACTTGATTTAGAATCCTGAATGAGAGGTTTTAAAACGATGGATTTCGACATGCCGAGATGGAATAACATATCTCGTTTGGGTAGACAAAAAGTGGCGCGGACATTTCATGTCCGCGCCACTTTTTGTCGTTTTTCATTCTCTAATTTGCTATACTAAAGATAATGTCAGACTCCAAACAAGTCACCTATTTTGCCGAGACTGACTTTCGCAATAAGAAGCAGAAATTCGGTATCAAAGCAAGCGACCGTACCCGCCATATGTATGTGATCGGAAAGACTGGTATGGGAAAATCGACCCTCCTTGAGAACATGGCGGTGCAGGATATTTTGAATGGCAATGGTGTGGCGGTGATGGACCCACACGGAAGTTTTGCTGAGAAGATTTTGGAATATGTGCCGGAAGAACGCATCAACGATGTGATTTACTTCGCGCCGTTTGATATGGAGCATCCGATGTCGTTTAATGTGATGGAAGATGTAGGCTATGACAAGCGCCACTTGGTTGTTTCTGGTCTCATGAGTGCCTTTGAAAAAATTTGGGCTGATGCATGGTCGGCACGTATGGCGTACATCTTGCAAAACACCCTTTTTGCACTCCTTGAATATCCCGATTCAACACTTCTTGATATCAATAAGATGTTGGTGAATAAAACATTCCGGAAGGAAGTGGTGGAAAATGTGACCGACCCGTCGGTGAAGTCGTTTTGGGTGGATGAATTTGCCAAGTATACCGATCGCTATGCTCAAGAAGCAACGCCGGCTATTCAAAACAAAATCGGTCAATTCACGTCCAATCCATTGATTCGCAATATCGTCGGTCAGCCGGAATCAAGCTTTGATATTCGCACCATTATGGACGAGAAAAAGATTCTCATTATGAACCTTTCCAAAGGACGTATCGGTGAAGGCAATACCAATCTCTTGGGAAGCATGCTGATTACCAAGATCTATCTGGCAGCCATGTCACGTGCCGATGCGGAGAATATTACCACATTACCCAATTTCTACTTCTTCGTCGACGAGTTTCAGTCGTTTGCCAATAAGTCGTTCGCCGATATTCTTTCGGAGGCGCGCAAATATAAGTTCAATCTCACCATTGCGCATCAATATGTGGAGCAGATGGAAGAGGAAGTGCGGAGCGCTGTCTTCGGCAACGTGGGCACCATGATTACTTTTCGTGTCGGTTCATTTGACGCGGAGATTTTTGAAAAAGAATTCGCGCCGCAATTTACATCCGAGGATATTGTGAATTTGGGCTTTGCACAGGTGTATTTGCGTTTGATGATAGACGGCGTGGGATCAAAACCGTTTTCGGCGCGCACGCTTCCGCCGATTTCACTTCCGGCAATTTCCATGAAGCAGCGCGCGATTGAAATGTCGCGAAAGAATTTCGGAAAGCCGCGTGCGCAGGTGGAGAAAAAAATCGACGAACGGCAAGCGACATTCTCAGAGTCGGCAGGGCAGGGAAGTATCAAAAAAGGAGAAAAAAAGGAGAGAGATACGCGCACGCAAGGAGGAGCGTCGCAGAGTCCTAAATCACATAATCGCGGTAGCACAAAAGACGAGCGTATTCCGTTTCGACAATCTTCGGAACCTTCGGAGACGGCTCGTCGCTCTGAGAAAAGAAGACAGCCCTCTGGAAGACAAGGGTTTGACCCTGCACGTCAGGAACGTCCGATGAAAAAGGCAATTGAACACGCGTATGACGAATACGCAAAAACGACAAAAGACCCGCGAAGTAAAGAAATCCTTTCGCACAACGTTGCGCAAAAACGCTTTGAAAAAAAAGAGAATGTATCACCCAAGCCGATATCACTTTCGGCACTTCCGCAGAAAAAACAACCTGAAAGTGAAAATAAGTTGAAGCTGAAATCGGTGCTTTCTGAGGCGATGAAATCGACGGAATCGTCTCCCTTAGAGCCAAGGACGCGCATATATACTTCCTCCGCGCCGAAAAAAGAATTGCCGGTAAAAGAAAAGGACACTCCTTCTAAAGACCAGAAAGAGGAGAGAATGATTCATGACACTCCTGACACAGCTGATACCGATGATGTACAGTTGAAACACACACCCCGTGAAGTGCCTGAGAAAGTGTTGCGGGATGTTCTCAAGGGGGTGATTGACAAGACAGATTAAGGTCAGACCTTAATCTAATTAACATACTCTTATAGTATATGCGAGATATTTTTCTTATAGTCTTTGTTTTTCTGATGTGCTGTATAGGCACGCCTCTTGTATATGCCTCCGATGTTCGTATCACGGAGATTATGTATGACCCTGACCAGATCGAGGAAGGAATTACGGAGCGGTACTATGAGTGGATTGAGATATGTAATAGTGGTGAAACGGATGTGTTGCTGACAGATTGGAGGTTGGCTGAAAATGGATATGTATATGATAAAGCTAATCTATCGTTCCTGCAGGTAGTGCATCTGGTACCCTTTTTGCGAGTTCCTGTGCAGTCGTTATTAATTTGAAAGAAGGAGAAATATATTTCGACCATTTTCTTTCTTCCGGCGCAAAGGGTGGATATACGGAAGAACAATTATATACAAGGAGTACGACTTTTTCGCTCAATAATGGCGGGGAGGAGATTGTGTTGTACGACAATATGGGAACAGAAGTATCTATCGTCTCGTATGATCCTTCCACGGGAGGGAATAACAATGGCAATACATTATCACTTACTTCTTCGGGTACTTGGTTAGAATCAACGCCTACACCCGGGGTGTGGGACGGTGTCCCACCTGCTCCCGTTGAAAATGATGACGAGGACGATGAGGGAGATGATACGGGCATAGAAGAAAACGACACAGACGATTCTTCAGGAGGTGGAGGCCAATGGATTCCTGATCCAGATATTTATGCGTATGCGGGGGAGGATAAGGAGGTAGTGGCAGGTGCGAGTGTGATGCTTTCCGGTGTTGCGGGAGATGCTTCGGGTGAGAGAATGGAAAGAGCGGAGTATGTGTGGAACTTTGGTGATGGAGAAATAAAGCGTGGGGAGAGTTTGATGCATACATATCGGTATCCCGGTACATATATTGCGCATCTTACCGTTATTTCAGGAGATATATCTGCGCATGATACGATAACCATCGTTGCAGTCGCTCCCGATGTGCAGGTGGTGGGATATGAGAGGGGAGGACTTGATCCATATGTCGCTCTCATGAATTCGGGAAGTGAGATGATTGATCTTTCATATTGGCGTATTCGCGTGGCAGGGGACATGTTTCGTATCCCTGAATATACCTATATCGCGCCCAAGACAGAACTGCGCTTCTCTCGTGAGACTATGAATATGGATTTCCCCGCAACGACCGACGTGGCGCTTCTGTATCCCAATCTGCGCGTGGTTGATGCGCTTATTGTTTCTGCCGAGACGATTGAGAATACGACCGAGACGGCGCGCGGCGTTCCCATTCCCGAAAGCTCGCACACCTCTGCGCCGCCGCGCGCCGCTACCCAAACTTCATCCCAAGCATATACACCCGCCACGGTATCGTATGCCGAAGTACCCGAGATGTTAATATCGGAGAACACTGAAATGAGAGAAGAGAGCGGCAAAGGGGAGAGTGAAGACGGTGTCGCCGAAGAAGATCAAACTGGCTCCGTCTATTATTCTCTCACCGCCAATACCTCCGCCGTCCAAACAAATCGCCAAGCATGGTTTTTCGCTCTCGGCGGTATCATCATTCTCGGTATTGCCGGTGTCTCAGTCATCCACAAAAAGGATGAGTCCGCGCAATTACAATTACAGCAAAAATCCGCATCCCAAGAGAGCGACGCGGAGGAGTATGAGATATTAGAAGATTAATAATATAGTTTATTTATGAAGAAGAAACATAATACCAAAGAGATACATCTTAAATCATCACAACTGTATATGTGTTTACGAGTCTGTGGAGGCATCCTACTCATTGCAGGGCTGGTTTTTTATGTGTGGTTTAGTTCCTATAATAGTATTATTGAGGATGAGGGCAAAGCATCTCAAATGATATCATACGTAACATTGTGTGCTGAGGATAGTGATCAAATATACACAGAAAAAGGTGCCGATTTTATTTTACGTTCCCAATCTGACAATATCGTTTCTTCCGAATACGATATTGTCCGTAAGGATGACAGTGGTAAGGTCTTATGTAAGTATGATGACAGTGGTAGATATGAACCTGTTCTATTATCATGGAAAGAATTGGATAATGAGCAATTGCCCCTCTTAAAACTCTATAATGAGTTTCCTGCACAAGAATATGCATACTTAACAACCTCATACTATGAAGGACTTAGTTATGCTCCTTTGTGGCGGGTGGGAGTTAATGTAACAAATCCTGTGATTGAGAAAACAGGATTTATGATACCCAATCGTCCTGATTTTGCAGTGAATGAATCAAAAGATATGATTATTTTGTTCCTTGAAGAAAAGAGGAATCAGCTGTATCTCTTTGACGTAAGGACAGGAGAGAATGAGATGATTCATGAAATAGATTCTTCACAATATACATATTTTAGTAGAGGAGTGTATGGAGACGCAGAGTTTAGAGTTGAGTGGATCGACAACGAAACATGTATTATACGTGCAGTTTCACTAGAGAAACATGAATTATTTGAAGATATTCTTTCCATAGGAGTTGATAAGGAGTCAGTATATGACGAGTTACGCAAGACAGGAGATCTTATTGAGGTTGTCATTGACACAAAAGATTTTCTACTTTAGAGAACCTTAGAAGCATATGAAAATTATGCCATCATTTGGATGTTGGGTGTGAGTGAGTGCACCAGGACTTGAACTTGGAACCACGGATATATATCACGATATAATTCCATCACTCCCAGAAATTGCAAATGTAAGCCCGCCCTCCTGGACTCGAATAGGGACCGCAGAGGTATGCTTCGTGAAATTTCAGCGTTCGGACAGAAAACATATGTGCGTTTATTATACCAAGCTCGCACCTATTTTCAATAGAATCCGTAGGATTCCA
>JACKQG010007719.1_pt1 | contig 10706 bp, 10 predicted proteins | sample 8237621 | NCBI WGS metagenome assembly JACKQG01 (sample SAMN15677084, study PRJNA649215) | marine metagenome | biome: marine; feature: Black Sea; material: saline water; isolation source: suspended particulate matter (SPM) from the Black Sea western gyre | collected 2013-06-09/2013-06-10 | depth... | reverse complement strand
TCCGTTACCCGTTTTTTAACCTACCCGGATCTTCGTATTTGGGGGTAGGGTGAGCTTCTTGTTTCCAGCACAATTATAGCATATTTGATGCGGGATCTCGAGAGAGTTGTTTCGGAAAGTGGGCTGCGGACAAAACCAAGACTATCTTTGGTGTATACCAAAGATAGTCTTGGTTTTGTAAGATCCCGCATCAAGTGCGGGATGACAGGAAAATAAATTTTGTGATAAAGCGGCGCGTGAGCGCCGCTTTTGTTTTCATGGGCGCGCGTAGCGCGCCCATGCATATTTCGTATTTCGTTTTTCTTATTTCGCCACACCCCACAGGGGAGTTTTTTACAAAGTAAAAAACGCCCCTGTGGGGTGTGGATAACTCCCTGTTTGCATAAGTGTGGGGAAGTGGGATATAATAGCAATCAAGTGGGATGAAGTGGGAAATGTTGCGCGTATCAATGTCTCACAGAAAATATGCTAATCGGCCAATACATACACACTCTTGATCCGAAAAAGCGTTTGTCGCTACCGGCGAAGTTCCGCAAGGAGCTCGGAAAGACTGTGGTTGTCACGCACGGATGGGATATGTGTTTGTCGGTCTACTCTGCGAAAGAGTGGAAGAAAACAGTGGAGACGTTTACCAATCTCTCCGTTGGGCAATCAGATACGCGCAAACTGACTCGCTTCATTGTGGGAAACGCTTCGGAGGTTGATATCGATGCCGCGGGACGTATTCTTATCCCGGACACACTGAAAGATATGGCGAGTTTCTCGGAGAAGGTTGTCGTGGTAGGTCTTCAAGACCATGTGGAGCTTTGGGATGAAACGACATGGAAGTCGTACCAGGATACTGCCCGCGAACGCGCCGATGCCATCGCTGAGAAGCTTGGTGAATCGGGAGAGTTGTAGGATACGAGATAGATTCTAGTATGGAAGACACACAGCACATCCCCGTTCTTTTCAATGAAACGATAGACGCTTTATCGCTTGAGAATGGCGACACGATTGTGGACGGCACACTCGGAGGTGGTGGACACGCACGGGCAATCTGCGCGCATATCGGGAGCTCGGGCACACTTATCGGTATTGATAGAGACAGTTCGGCAATTATCGTCGCAGAGAAAAATCTCGCGGACGCATCGTGCACGAAACATCTGGTCAATGATAATGTACGCAATCTCGATAGTATTCTTGCATCGCTTGGCGTAGATCGGATTGACAGCATACTTCTTGATCTTGGGTGGAGCAGTATCCAGATTGCACAGGAAGGACGCGGGCTTTCATTTATGCGCGACGAACCACTCCTCATGACGCTCGACCCCAATCCCGATGAGGATACACTCACAGCAAGAGAGATTGTGAATGAGTGGGCTGAAGAAAGTATTGCCGACATTATCTACGGATACGGTGAAGAGCGGTATGCGCGACGCATCGCCCGAGCCATTTGTGAAAAGCGAGAGGAAGAAGAGATTGATACGACAGGGAAGTTGGTGGATGTGATTTCAGGAGCCGTGCCGAAAAGCTACCACCACGGACGCATTCATCCTGCCACGCGCACATTTCAAGCACTTCGCATCGCGGTCAATGATGAGCTCGGAAGTGCCAAAGATGCGATACGAAAGGGGGTTGAGGCACTGAAGCCGGGAGGACGCATTGCGATTATATCGTTTCATAGCATTGAAGATCGTATGGTGAAGCACACGCTAAAAGAACTGGCAGAAGACGGAATGATTGATCTTGTTGTGAAGAAGCCGATTGTTCCTTCGGATGAAGAAGTCCGAGAAAATCCCCGGGCGCGCAGCGCCAAACTCCGCATTGCGGAAAAGAGAGTCTAACTATATTTCATATGAATCGTACATACAAACAACGAAAGACCGGATATCAAAAGCACGTCGTGTTTGGTCTGTCGGGCATGATTGTGGTGTTGATTATCGGATACATTACGTGTGTGTACGCTAGTGTGGTGAGTGTGGTAGAGCGTAAGCACACGGAAACGGCATATGCCGATTCGGCGGCGCGTGTGGTATCGCTTGAACGAGAATATATGACACTTTCCGAATCGATTACCGTGGAAGAAGCGGAGCGTTTGGGTTTTGTGGAGCCAGAGAAAACACTCTTTGCAGCGCGCGTCTCCGATACGCGTGTGACGATGGCGGCGGAGTAGAGGTTAGGGATGCCTAAAGCACGACAAGTCGTGCTCGGCCACAGTAGGAATTAGAAAAAAACAAGCGCGACCGTAGGTCGCGCTTGTTTTTCTTTTTGTCATCCCGAGCTTGACCCGGGATCCAGATTCACGCAAATATTGTATACAGAATACTAGATTCCTGGTCAAGCCAGGAATGACACCCCTTGAGGTGTATTCGTATATTCGTACAGATTCGTAATTCGTTTTTATGCCTTCTTCTCTCCTTCACCCGCAAAGGCAAGTGTCATGCGCTGGTCTTTTGGTTCAAAGAGAGTGATTTCAAACGGATAGACTTTTCCGAGTTCAAGCACTTTATGCATTGCGTCTTCGGATTCAAAGTCGGAAACATGCACGAGTCCAGCAACACCTTCTTCAATGGAGACGAGCGCGCCGTGGCGGTTGAATTTAATCACCACACCATCCACCTTCTGACCCTTCTTATACGCTTCACCGGCAGTCTTCCATGGATTGTCTTTGAGTGCCTTGATGGAAAGCGATACCTTGCCGTCTTTGATTTCAATAATCTTTGCTTTTACTTCTTCGCCAACCTTGCAGAACATTTTCGGATCTTCCACCAGGCCCCAATCAATTTCGGAGATGTGCACCAAGCCCTCAAGACCGTCTTCAATCTTCACGAAGACGCCGAATTCCACAATACCGGTTACTTCACCTTCAATTCCATCACCTACGGCATATTTGCCCACAAGTTCGGTGCGATCTTTATCACTCACATCCTTCTCAGAGAAAATAAGTTTCCCTTCCTTCGGTGAAGCCGAGAGAATCATCACGGAAAGTTTTTCTCCGACGAGTTTCTTGAGCTCGTTTACAATCTTGTCTTTATCGCCGTCTTCCACCCTGGGGTAGTGTTCGGTGGAAAGCTGGGACGCCGGAAGGAATCCGTCGATACCCTGCCACACCACGATAAGCCCACCTTTATTTGCTTCCTTCACGGTAAGCTCAATGAGCGATTTATTCTTAATCGCTTCTTCTGCATCATTCCAGATAAGCGCCTGGCGCGCTTCCTTGAGAGAAAGCTCAATGTAGCCGTTCTCGTTTTCTGTTTCCACCACCTTGGCGGTAATGCTGTCGCCAATATTACTGTGACGAATCACATCACGGGCGTTTAAGAATTCGCGACCATAAATGATACCGGTACCAAATGGCGCCAAATCAACATATACCGCATTGCGAAGAAGCGCGATGACCGTTCCTTCCACCAAATCACCCACAATAGGGGGATTCGGAGAATCGGTAATCATGGCACTCATCGGATGTGTCGCTGTGGTGTCGAGCTCTTCCTCTTCTCCCTCTACCACATCGTCTTTCTTCTCTTCTGTGTCTGTTGTCATAAAAGTATAAAACCCTTTCGGGTTGTGAGAACCTGTCTAAAATCTCAAAGTGATTAAGACAAATACTCAACCCATGCAAACAAAAAACCGCGCATGGGCGGAATGTGCACAGGGTTTTTGATTATTGTGTCGTATTGCCCCGACAACATCGGGACGTCCAATCAACCAAAAGGTTACCTGTGTACACCGCTAATAATGCATAGAGAGTACCATAATGGGGAATACATGCAACACTTGACATAATGTTCTATATGTATACTGGGAGACAGTCGCCAAAGGTAAAAAAGAAAAATTCAACCATTGTGTGCTGAAAGTGCACAGTGGTTGAAATTACTAACCTCCTGATTTACTGAACACGGAGCGAATGTTGTGCATGTGTGCACAACACTCGCTCCGTGTTATACTATATCCCATGATTATCACATATTACGACAAACAGTTTATTCGTATTCAGCTTGGCGATACTGTCTTGGCGGTGAATCCCATTGGCAAAGGTTCAAAGTTTCCTTCGGCGCGTTTTGGTGCCGATATTGCGCTGGTTTCCGTGCCACATCCTGATTACAACGGTGTGGAAAATGTTACTTATGGCGAGAAGGAGCCGTTTGTAATTTCCTGTCCGGGTGAGTATGAAGTGAATGGCGTGTATGTGAAGGGTATGTCGTCGGAGACGCAACTTGGTAAAGATTCGTATATCAATACCGTTTATCGCATTTCGCTCGAGCAGATGCATGTGGTTGTCTTAGGTGCGCTTGCTTCAAATGAAGTGTCGCCGGAGGTGTATGAAGGAATCGGTGAGGACGTGGACATCTTGATTACGCCTGTGGGCGACGGTGATCTTCTGACTCCCAGCGCGGCGCACAAATTCGCAACCAAGCTCGGCGCGAAAATTATTATTCCCGTGGATACCGATGCGGCGATGCTCAAGACGTTTCTCAAAGAGGCCGGTGCTGAAGGGGTAAAGGCAACAGAAAAGGCAACGCTCAAGAAAAAAGATGTGAGTGCCATGGAAGGGGAGGTGATTGTGTTGAAGACAACGAAATAAGCGAATTACGAATCTGTACGAATATACGAATTACGAATTTTCCTCCACTGTTACCAAGTACCAAATTTATGACTGAGACGATGTGGAGAAAGTTAAGAAGTAAAATAGCTGAGAATGACATATCAGATTTCCAAACACATAGGTTTGGTGCTTGGTCTCGAGAGAGTGGTTTCGTGACGTTTAGATTTCCGTTCAAGCCGGGAATGACAGAAAGTAGAATGTAAAGACCGAAAACCGAGGTTAAACCTTGGTATATATACCAAGGTTTAACCTCGGTTTTCCTTAAAATATGTTTTTTCTTAAAAATATTCAAAACATGCCTGAGGCGTCGCGGAAGCACATTGCTCTTGGCGCAGCGTTTTTTCTCACGGTAATTATTATCGGTGGAAGCTTCGTCGTCTCTTCAGTGTTCACGAAAAAGGATATACAAAGTGAACAGGAAGAAGTATGTGCATGTATAGAGTTTTATGAAGTGGGAAGGGATGTTGTCAGCGATGTGATGTATTATGTTGTGCTCGGATGGGGGGATATCACAAGTAAAGTTTTTAGTAATTAGTGGGTAGTTTTTAGCCCGCTTCGCAGAGCTTTAACGGCGTGAGGTTGGTAGTTTTTAGACGGGCGCGGCTACGCCGCGCCTGAGGAGAGTGAGGCATGTATAAACAGCTCGGACATGAAATGTCCGCACCGTTTATATAGTGTAGAACATCATATTTAACTGTAAAGTCAATAGCGCGGAGAAGTGTGATTTTTGATATAATGTGGGGGTTGTTTTGTGAACTTAATGTATGGGAGCGCCCAAGGTTTAACCTTGGACGCTCCTCGATCTTTCTTTTTGTTTATCGTTAATCGTTCATAGTGTATCGTTTTATCCATGCCAGCAAAGAAAAAACAATCTGCTTCGGAGGATGCTCCGAAAGACAATGAAAAAGATGTGCAGTCTGAAGGTTCCGTTCCAGGCGGTCGTGTGATTGCCACAGATATTTCCCAAGCAATGCGCACATCGTATCTTGATTACGCCATGAGCGTGATTGTGTCGCGCGCGCTTCCTGATGTGCGCGATGGATTGAAGCCGGTGCATCGCCGTATTCTCTATGCGATGGATGGACTCGGACTCACCCCCAGCGCGAAGTTTCGTAAGTCGGCGCTTATCGTGGGAGACGTGCTTGGTAAATATCACCCGCATGGCGATGTCGCAGTGTATGATTCCATGGTAAAAATGGCGCAGGAATTCTCCTATCGCTACCCACTGGTGATTGGTCAGGGAAACTTTGGTTCTATTGATGGCGATCCGCCTGCCGCGTATCGTTATACCGAGGCAAAGATGGCAAAGACCGCCGAGATTCTTCTTCGTGATATTAAAAGAGAGACGGTTGATTTTGTTCCCAATTATGATGGCGCGCACAAAGAGCCAACGGTTCTTCCGGCGGCATTTCCCGCGCTTCTTGCCAACGGTACGCTCGGTATTGCCGTGGGCATGGCAACCAACATTCCGCCACATAATCTCACTGAGCTTCTTGATGCAACGACCCATCTCATTGATAATCCAGAAGCAACGACCGAAGACCTTTTGCATTTTGTAAAAGGACCTGATTTCCCCACAGGCGGGTATGTTTTTGGTTCTTCTGACATCAGACATGCCTATGCCTCCGGGCGCGGTGGTGTGGTGTGTCGCGGACACGCCGAGATTGTGGAAGGAAAAGCAGGGCAATTCCAGATTATTATTTCTTCTATTCCGTATAGGGTAAATAAAGCAGACCTCATCATGAAGATTGCCGATTTGGCGCGTGATAAAAAGATCGAAGGAATCAAAGGTCTGCGAGATGAATCTGCAAAAGATATTCGTGTGGCGATTGATTTGAAAACCGGCGCACAACCGCAGAAGATTTTGAATGCACTCTATAAACACACAGAGCTTGAATCTTCTTTTAATTATAATATGGTGGCGCTCGTTGATGGCGTGCCACAAACACTCTCACTTACCTCAATGCTTTCTGAATTTGTAAAGCATAGAAAAGAGGTGGTAACGCGTCGAACCCAATATGATTTGCGCAAAGCAGAGGAACGCGCACATATTTTGGAAGGTTTGAAGAAGGCGCTTGATCATATTGATGAGGTGATCAAGACGATTAAAGCGTCGAAAGATACACCCACGGCTCACGGAAATTTGATGAAGAAATTTAAGTTCTCCGATGTGCAGGCAACGGCTATTTTGGAAATGCGTTTGCAAAAACTTGCCGGTCTTGAGCGCAAGGCGATTGAAGATGAGCTGAAGGAAAAGAAAAAGCTCATTGAATATCTGGAAGGGCTTTTGAAGAGCGCGAAGAAGCTCATGGGTGTGGTGAAAGATGAGCTCGAAGAGGTGCGCGAGGCGTTTGGCGATGAACGCAAAACTACGGTGGTAAAGTCAGGCGCGAAGATTATGTCACCGGAAGATTTGGTTGAAGACAAAACGGCAATGCTTGTCCTTACGCGCGGTGGCTATGTGAAGCGCACGGACCCTTCTGAATACAAGGCGCAGAAGCGCGGTGGTGTGGGTGTGGTGGATATAAATACCAAGGAAGAAGATTTTGTCTTCTCATTCCTTTCAGCAAGTACACACAGCGATTTACTCTTCTTCACCGATCGCGGGAAGGTCTATAGCGTGAAGATGTATGAAATTCCGGAAGGGCGACGTGCCACAAAGGGAAAGGCGATTGTGAATTTTTTGCAGCTTGAAGATGGCGAGGAAATTACGTCGGTGTTGCCGATGCCGAAAGAAATGAAAGAAGCGGAAAACCTTTCACTCATGATGATTACTAAGCAGGGTGTAGCAAAGCGCGTGGCTGCGGAGAGTTTTGCCGATGTGCGCAGAAGTGGCTTAATTGCGATTAGTTTGGCGAAAGGCGACGAGCTTCTTTCCGTGCTTCCGGTACACAATGATAATGACGTGGTGGTCGTAACCGACGGCGGTAAATCAATTCGCTTCCACGCAAGCGATGTGCGTGTGATGGGACGCTCTGCAGCGGGTGTAAAGGCAATGACGATTGGTAAAGGTGAGGTGATTGTGGGGAGTGGAGTGGTTCACGATGAAAAGAAAGAAGAACTGCTTGTTGTCGGTGAAAGCGGTTATGGCAAAAAAACAAAACTGAAAGAATACAAGGCACAGAAGCGCGGTGGTTCGGGTATTAAGACAGCACAAGTGACAAAGAAGACGGGTAATCTCATTAGTGCGCGTATTGTGCGTGAAGATGCTGAAGAAATCGTGGCGATTTCAAAGAAAGGACAGGTGATTCGCACGGCGGTCTCTGATATTCCGTCGCTTGGACGCCAAACACAAGGGGTGCGCATTATGAAGCTCCGCGCGGGTGATTCTATTGCCTCGGTGGTGCTTTTGAAGAGTGAGGTTGAGGAGAATACGGGGGAGTAGAATTAGCTTGTAGCTTTTGGCTGATAGCTTATAGGGCGTGGTTATTGGAGTGAGGAGATGAAAGGGGGAAGTTCTTAGTTGATAGTTTTTAGTTTTTAGTAAGGCGCGGCTCTGTCGCGCCTGAAGGACGCAATCCTCTCACGTTGTCATTCCGACCTCTTTATCCCGCTCAGTTTTTCTCTCCCTTGAAAACTGAGGCGTGGGCGAGCCGGAATCCAGAAGTGTGGGGTAATGATTCTAGATTCCCAATCAAGTCGGGAATGACAATGTGGTTTTGTATATGAAGCAGAAATGTACAATCGAGGTATTTGGGATTATCTTTGATGATAAAAGGCGAGTGCTTTTAAGATACTGATACAGAAATCCAAAAAGAGAGTCTTTTGTAAGGAGGTTGTACAACGTGGAGTAAAAAAGACGCGCCCTTCGGGCGCGCCTTTTTTCTATCCACATCAGGAAATGACTCCCCTGCAAAAAGAAAATAATGTATAATATAAATATGTTCGCAAATCCTGAAGAGAATGTTGCGCGACTCCACTTAAAGGAAAGGGAGAAAGTGGCTGATTTTGGTGCCGGCACCGGCGCGTATGCCATCGCCGCAGGAAAAGTGGTGGGAAGAAACGGTAGTGTGTATGCTGTTGAAGTACAAGATACACTTCTGCCACGTATTGCAAATGCCGCTCGCGAAGCCGGTCTCTCCAATGTGAAAACTCTCTGGGGTGATATTGAAGAGCTGGGTGGAACGAGTATTCCCGATAACATCATTGATGCACTCATTCTTTCCAATGTGCTTTTCCAGGCTGAGGACATACACGCTCTTTTTGAAGAGGTACGCCGTGTACTTAAGCCAGGTGGAAGAGTGTTGGTTGTTGAGTGGAGGGATTCGTTTAATGGATTGGGGCCGCAACCTGACATGATTGTGTCTCCCTCTTCAGTACAGGATACATGTTCTCGAGGTGGTTTTTCAGAGAAAGAATCTTTCGATGCCGGTGAGCACCATTACGGATTTATCTTTGAGAAAACATCGTAACTGTTTTATGCTATATGACAAATTTTAAACTTCTCATTAGTCTTATGTTCGGCGCTTTTCTTTTTATTGGTGTGTTGTTTTTGGTTATTTCACCGCAGAATACAACATCAGCAAAAGGAGATGTGGAAATATGGGGAACAGTAAAAAGTGAGCATGTTCGTCCGCTGATTGACATGATAAAGACGAATCAAATTAATATTTCCTATGAACAAAAAGCGGGGTCCACATACATTAGCGAGCTTATCGAAGCGTTTGCCGGAGGAAAGGGTCCCGATGTATTTTTCTTACCACATGAGCTGATTGTACGTTTTTCCGATAAGGTTTATCCACTCTCAAAGGAGGTGATTTCCGAACGTGATTTCCGAGATGTATTTATTCGAGAGGGAGAACTTTTCCGCTATGGCGACAACACACTCGGGCTTCCTATGTATGTTGATCCGCTTGTGATGTATTGGAACCGTGATGTATTCGCGAGTGCGAATATTGCCACACCGCCGCAATATTGGACGACACTGGTAGATGATGTAAAAACATTGGTATCATACACCGATGCGGGTGAGATTGTTTCTCCTGCTGTGGCACTGGGTGAATTTGTAAATATTACACATGCTAAAGATCTTCTTAGTTTGCTTCTTTTGCAAACGGGAAGCGATATTATTGAAATAAACGACGATGGGTTGGAAGTGTCGTTTATTGCTGGCGCCCTTGAATCGGTATTACGTTTCTATACAGAATTTGCTCGTCCTGGCAAAGATACCTACACATGGAATAGATCACTTGATGAAGCGCGAAATATGTTTATTGCTGGTGATTTACCGATATACTTTGGATATGCAAGTGAATTATCGGGCATAGTTGTACAAAATCCTCACTTGGATATTGATATGGCAACGATTCCCCAACTCCAGGGCATGTCAACACGTACCACATATGGTTCTCTCATGGGTGTTGCCATCGCACGCTACACTGATAACCTCCCGGGAGCTCAGTATGTACAAGCAGGTCTTGTAAGTGAGGAAGTAATTGCCTCACTCGTGCAAAGTTTAAATGTTGCGCCTGCACGAACATCCCTTTTAAGTATCCCTCAAGAAGATGCGTTTAAAGATGTATATTATCAATCAGCGCTTTTCGCACGTGGATGGCTCGACCCACAGCCGAAAACATCGTATACTATTCTTAAGGATGTCGTTGAGTCAATTACGTCTGGTCGTGCTCGTGTGAGCGAAGTATCCACAACACTCATACGTGATTTCCAAACGCTCATCAGAGAGACGGGGACAGGAGCGGGGTATTAATAGTATTATGAGGAATTTTTTCTCTACAATTAGCATTTATTTTCTCGGTGTATTATTGCTTGCATCTCCTTTTGCGCTTCATGCGGCAGGAGGTCTTATCCCATGTGATGGTACTGACTGTGATCTTGGTAAGCTTATTAAGCTCGTGGAAAACATTCTTAGATTTTTCTCGTATACCGTTGCATTTGTTGCTGCTGCACTCTTTGCTTGGGGGGGTATTTTATACATGACAGCAGGAGGAAATGAGAGCCAGATTAAAAATGCACACAAAATATTCGGATATGCAGCCGGAGGTTTGGTGCTTGTTCTGGCGGCCTGGCTGATTGTGTATACTATTATGATTGGGCTTGGTGTTGATAGTAAGTTTTGGTTCCTGAGTCGTTAATCATTTTTTGTATATTTTATATGTTT
>JACKQG010007718.1_pt1 | contig 10707 bp, 8 predicted proteins | sample 8237621 | NCBI WGS metagenome assembly JACKQG01 (sample SAMN15677084, study PRJNA649215) | marine metagenome | biome: marine; feature: Black Sea; material: saline water; isolation source: suspended particulate matter (SPM) from the Black Sea western gyre | collected 2013-06-09/2013-06-10 | depth... | reverse complement strand
CATGAATTTTATCGCGGGCAGGTCCAAGGTTTTCTTGTTCAAGTTTAGGTCGAAGGTTTTCAACGACTGCAAGGTCAATCCAGTCCTCTTGTAATGACTGTTGAACTTCATCAGAAGCATCTTTATTCCCAGCATAAATGATTGGCATTTCGTATTCGCTACCAAACCGTGGTTGTGGTTTTGCAGGAGCGATAAGTTCTGCAAGTTGCACGACTTTTTCAGTTGTACCACCGTCAGTTCCGCCTGAAATCAGAATCATGTCGGGGCGAAGTTCGCGAATTCGTTGAATTTGTTCGTGTGGACGACGTTTGTCGTTTGAAGAAATAACGTCCATTACAATTGCGCCAGCGCCGAGGGCTGCACGTTTTGCAGATGCAGCAGTCATTTCTGCGATAACGCCAGCAACCATCATTTGAAGACCACCACCTGCACTTGATGTTGAAATATATAAATCACAGCCATCACCACCTTGTGCTGGTTGCTTGATCGTTCCGTCTTCGTTTGTTAATTGTCTTCCCGCTAACTCGCCAACTTCCGTTACCGAGTTTGTTACGCCAATCGTAACATTTGCAAATGGTTTTTCTACTGTAGTTGGTGCTTCGCCTCGATAAGTTTGTCGGTATTCGCCGTCAACTTTTTCGATGAGAATTGCTTTGGTTGTCGTGCTTCCGCAGTCTGTTGCGAGAATGACATTAATGTTTGCTAAGTCGATTGTCATGATTTTGGTTTCTCTTGCGTGTTCTGATCGTCCGCTTCGCTCTCTAACTCTTCTATACGGTTTCGGATCCAATCCACCGAACCGCGGTGTTCTAAAAACTCCGCTACGGCGCTCCAACTCTCTGTTGGGACAAACGCTGAAATCAGCGGAGTGAAAAATTGCATTGTCTGGGAACCCACAAAGTTGAGCGGGCGACCCATCTCCACACCAATAATGGCAGGAGTCGTTAATCTTCGGCGAATGATACCCTTACAGAGCTTGTCTAGGGCTTTTTTTTGCGTTTCATTGGGCTCAATCGGTGAATCATCATCCACGTGAAAAGCGTTTTTTAACCAGCCCTTCTTCATATTGCCGTCCCTTCATGAAGATGGGATTTGATTGCGGCAATGACTTCTTCTCGTTTGTCTCCGTACATGACAGAGATACCCGTCCAGCCATCCATATTTGAAGGTTTTTTCCGTGTAAACAGGAAGCATGCCTCTTTGAAAAACTTAACTCGTCGGACCTGCTCCCAAGAGTATTGCTTCTTCCGAAGTGGAAACTTCGCAACTAACCCTTTCTCATCGATGGTGTATGCCGTTGTAAAGAAAAATATTGCTTGCGTGCCTACGAGCACACCCACTAAAGCGATTCCGAGCAATATTCCCGATGACGCGATTGCGAAGCCAACCGCGACAATAAAGATTGACGCCCAAATTGCCTTTTTAGGGTGTAGTTTTGCAGGGCAGACTTTCCACTGCATCTCAACTGGCTCTTTCGTTTCCATAGCCCCGCATTCTAGCAAAATAAACCCCCAGCTAAAATCATGCAATCAATTACCTCGGAGGTAATTTATGTTGTTTGTTAGCAGGGGGTTACGATTGTGGAGGTGGCGGCAGGTAATTCGAGGATTCCGCACTCAGTTTGGAGAATCATGTTGTGGCATGGGTCAATGCTGAGCACAGTGCCAGTAACGGTGTTACTTCCTGATTGGATGGTCTGGATCGTGCCAACGAGAATATCTCGCTTTCTCCATGCTGTAACTGCTGCGTTTTCATCGACTTGCGTAGCATCCAAGACGCTCGATACTACTAACTCCGCGACTACGCCCTTTTTTGGCTCAGAGCCAAGTTGGCTCTTAGCAAGGGTTGCCATAGCCACGGATGTTGGAATTGGTGCTTCAAGGACATTCACCCCAACACCGACAAGGCAACGGTTTTCTCGTTGCTCAATCAAGATGCCAGCCAATTTTTTACCATCAACGTACAAATCATTTGGCCATTTGATTCCAATGTGATGTTTTGGAATGAGATTGTTAAGTCGAGATGCTAGTGTTGCCGCAAGAGCGATTGGCAAAAGAGGCGATGCTTTTTCAAGTACGACAGTCACGGCAACGCCACCACTTGAATTCCACTCGTTTCCACGGCGACCTCGTCCAGAGGTTTGGTTGAACGAAACGCATGCTTCACCTATTTGTAAGTCATGTTCAATCGCTGCGTCTTGCGTAGAAGTAACTTCATCAAGGAACAAAACACGATGATTATCCATCGATAGCGTCCAAGCCAATATCAACCCAAGTTGATTGATGCACAAGTCCACCAATTGAAATCCGGTCAACTCCCGTTTCTGCAATCTCGCGAACTGTTTCTAAAGTCACGCCACCAGATGCCTCAAGAAGCGGCGACGTTTGCGAAGCATCACGAAGCACAACTGCCTCTCGCAACATTTCCAAGGACATATTATCGAGCAAAATAATATCCACTGGCAAAGGCAGTACTTGTTCAAGTTGTTCAATCGAGTCAACTTCAACTTCAATAAACCTTAATTCACTATGTTCTCTTACACGGGAAATTGCTGCACCAAGTTCACCTGCAATATCTTCCATTCCAGCAAGATGATTATCTTTATACAACGCTGCATCATGCAAACCCATCCGATGTGAGGTTCCCCCACCACACGATACTGCATACTTGTCAAGCAATCGCAATCCGGGCGTTGTTTTACGAGTGTCACATATTTTGCAACCAGTTCCTTCTACCGCATCAACAAACAATTTTGTTTGAGTTGCAATTCCAGAAGCATACCCAAGAATATTTAATATTATCCGTTCGGCAACAAGGATTGCTCGTACTTCGCCCTTCAACAACGCAATGTTTTTGTCTTGCACATGTTCGCCATCAGCATGCAGTATTTCTAATGACAAATCGTCAAAGACATCAAGTGCCATTGCGATTGGATTAAGCCCAGCAATTGTCCCACCTCCTCGAATGTTAATTGCAAATATTTCTTTAGATTGAGCATAAACTATTGATTCCGAAGTGACATCCCTGCTCCTACCATCCTCTTCTACACACCGTCTAAGAAGAGTACGCATATATTCATCTGTCATAAGATTGAATTTTTCATTCATGAGTTGAGTTTTTTAGACGTGCCCTTCGAGACATGCCGTCCAACAATTGTATTGTTTCAGATCCACCTGCAATAGCCAAACGGTGCCCATCGCTAGAAACAGTTATACACTCAAGTGCCTGATTTGCTGGCAGAGAAGCAATCAAAGTGAACGATTGGATATCCCAAACTCCCACAGTTCCATCTGACAAGGCAGTTACGAAACGCGATTCGTCTGGAAGCAACCCAACATCTCTCAATGTTCCGCCAGTTGCTTTACTCGATTCAATAACTTCCCCATTAGTTTCTGAGATCAACTGTAGTGTATTGCTTGCTGTTGCTGTCAATATCGCATCTCTAGAGTGAATATAAATCATTGCGACAACATCACTTCCGCCACCTATTCGCTCCCACAATACTTCACCAGAATTCAAATCAAGAGCTAATATCGTCCCATTCATTGTAGATACAAAAAGTTCATCCCCATCGCCATTAAAAGCTATCGCTAGCACAATTGAATCGATTCGAGTACTTTCAAAAATCTTCATTCTTTCTCTTCTGTTGAACACGCTTATCTGACCACCCAAAGTTGCGGTTGCAATGAAATTGCCATTGGGCACTACATCGATAGCCGTAATCTGTCCATCGCATGAACCAAGCAGGCCTTCCTGTTTCAAGTTTTCAATATCCCACAATCGAATGTCACCATCCAGATCGCCAGTAACTGCGAATGATGTGTTTGGAACAAATTTAACAACGGAAAGTTCAGCACCATCAGATGGAATAAGATGGCTTTCATTTTGAATAATATCAATCACCTGCATGTCAGAATTAAATTCTGAAACAACCACCAGTGCATCGTTCCAAATAAAAGCGATATCTGTGGCTGGCATACTGCTCGTCGCTTGATGGGTTGTTGGAATTGCCGGCGATGCGCTCCACCATCTAATACTTCCATCTTTCCCCACACTTACATATCGATTGTCAGATACTGCTTTAATTGACCATATAAGACCTGTATGACCCTTGAGCGTATCGAGAAGCGTAAAATCTTCCAACGACCATAAACGAACCATTCCATCCAAACCCACCGATGAAAGTGTTTCCCCAAGAGACGAAACACCCATCACGCTGTTGTGGTTTGATTCAAATGAGTTATGTGTTTTTGAATCAATATCCCAAATAATAATTTTCCCATCCGCTCCACCTGAAGCAAGATTACCATCGCCAATGAAATGTACTGCGTGTACAGCTCCACCATGACTATTTTCAAGAAGGATTGGCTTAGAATCATCCAACTTCCAAACCTGAACTGTCCCATCAATTGTGCCTATTGCGATGAGTTGTTGTTCATAATCAAAGTCTAATGATAAAACCATTCCTTTACCACCAGCTCTTGAGGAAACAAGCTCCCCATCGACGTTCCAAATTAATACGTTCCCATCAGCGTGTCCGGTTGCAAACAAGTTGTCGTTGAGCGAAGCAATCGATTCAATCGGTGGAAGTTGCTCGTCAAATAAAACCATTGTGTTATTTTCTAGGTTCAGAATTGCAATGCTACCACTTTCCATTCCAAGGAAAACCATGCCACCATTTTTAGAAAAAGCAGCTTCATTCACTTTTGAAGAAAGAGTAATATCACGAGTAACATCTCTTGACTCATCTATAAGTACTACCCTTCCACTGTCGAAAGTAACAACAAGAGTTTCTGCATCAGGTGAAGACGAAAGTGAAACTGGTCGGTCTCCAAAAAGCCAGGTTCTGATAGATTGATCAGCAATACCATGCAGATAATGCCATTCCCAACCTCGTTTGTCTCTGTTTGTCGTGGCTAAATGGTGCCTTGCCATCCCACAAGCGTTGTTTGCAATTGCAGCTTGAGACGTTCCAATAATTGCAACATACGCCTTCTGTTCCGCAACACTCCTTGCAGTTGCTTCTGCTTCAAGCGACAATTTCATATCACGTTGTCTAGCTTCTGATTCAACAAATCCCCAGATTAATCCTGTTAAGCCAAGAACAAGTGCAAGGAACACAATAAGTCCCGCACGAAATTTAAGTTGATTACGCCGAGCGTACAGACGAAGTTTGTGTATCGTTGATGGTGGTTTTGCAAGGATTGGTTGGTTATTTAAATAACGACGAATGTCCATCGCCATATCCGCAACAGATTCATATCTTGAGCTTCGGTCTTTTGCTAGTGCCTTCAAGAGAATCTGTTCAATTTCAATCGAAATAGAACTATCGAGTGAACGCGGAAGTTTTGGATTGGTTTCCCGAATTACAACAGGAGCTCGATACAGCGGTATCCCCTTCAAAACATAAGGCAACTCTCCAGTCATGAGTTGATACAGCAATACTCCAAGAGAATACACATCTGTTCGCACATCAACATCGTGGGGATCATCCCCACACTGTTCTGGACTTGACCATTGCAAAGTTCCAACAAACTTACCAGCAACTGTTACAGTTTTTTCAACTTCATCAGCTCCTGCCATTAGCGCAACTCCAAAGTCAATAACTTTTGGTCGTCCCGCACTGGTAATCAATATGTTTGATGGTTTTAAATCACGATGAATCACACCTCTGCCGTGACCATATTGCACTGCATCACACACCATCAAAAATAACTCGAGTCGCCCCTTACGGCTCAAATTATTATCTTCAGAATAATCTGTAATAGAATGACTCCCAGGGACAAACTCCATCGCAAAATATGGGAGTTGAACGTCATCTAGAATCTGGTGGCCTGAATCATATACTTGAGCAATTCCTGGATGTTGCAAGCGTGCGAGGAGTTCACTTTCCATTTCAAATCGGTTAAGTGCAGCAGGAGTTGCAGCAGCTGATTTCACAATTTTTAACGCAACAGACCGGTGCGGGTGAGTCTGTTTTGCTTCATAGACATTCCCCATGCCACCAGTACCAATGATGCGAATGATTTCAAAGTCACCAATTTTGAGACCTATCCATTCATAACCCCGAACACCCACTTTTGAATCTAGCCATCCGATTTCCGCGGTATCACTATGATGGGTTTCCGCGTTTGGTTCCGATGAATCGAGAGTTTCATCATCTTGGTTTGCACTGTAATCATCCTGCATAACAATGTAATAATACGATGAAGGGAGTAAAGATGTTCCTAAGCCATTGCGTCACGGATCTTTTGAGCTAGTGATTCGCCATCCTCTAATTCCTTTGGATTCCAGTCTAGGGCTAATCCTTCTGACTCTGAGACCTTTGGAATAATATGAAAATGCACATGAAATACAGCCTGATGTGCAACCTCACCATTATTTTGCAAAATATTGTAATCCTCACAGCCCGTAGCTTTAACAACTGCTCTGGCAACCTTTACAAGTGCTTCACCCAGAGCTGCCCCGCTTTCTATTGAAAGATCGTGAAGCGAAGCTACTGATTCCTTAGGAATAACGAGTGTATGCCCTTTACAAAGTGGCGCAACATCTAAAAAGGCGAGCACATGGTCATTTTCGTACACCCGATGACATTGGATATCACCATTAATAATTTTCTGAAAAATTGTTTGCATTATGAATTACTTCTTATTACTGCTTGCGCGGCTGCAAGCCGAGCGGTTGGGACTCTGAATGGTGAACAACTCACATAATTTAAGCCGACTGAATTACAAAATTCTATTGAGCTAGGGTCTCCGCCGTGTTCCCCACAAATACCAATCTTCAATGAGGGGTTCACAGAACGTCCACCTTCGCACCCCATCGAAACTAATTTACCCACACCTGGAACATCTATTGTCTGGAATGGATCACGTTCCAAAATGCCGTCATTAAGGTAATGCGGAAGGAAGGAATTAATATCGTCACGACTATATCCAAAGGTGAGTTGGGTGAGATCATTTGTTCCAAAACTAAAAAAGTCTGCAACATCAGCAATTCGGTCAGCAACAATTGCAGCACGTGGAATCTCAATCATTGTTCCGATTGGTATAGAAAGTTTTCCTTTGAACTGCTCTTTTTTCTTAATTCTTTGTATTGTTTCTTCAGCGAGCGCTCGGAGTTGTGCAAGTTCTTCATGCGTTCCCACCAGTGGAATCATGATTTCAGGACGAGCATCGATTCGCTTACGCTTGCACTCAATCATAGCTTCGACAATTGCAGTTACTTGCATCACTAGAATTTCAGGGTACGTCACTGCCAATCGGCAACCACGATGGCCAAGCATCGGATTAAATTCATGTAGCTGTTCTACACGCCGTTTAACTTGGGAAACTCGTATCCCAAGAGCGTGTGCTACATCTCTTTGTCCTGCATGATCATGCGGAAGAAACTCATGTAACGGAGGGTCGAGTAATCTAACCGTGACAGGTAACCCTTTCATTGCAGAAAAAATGCCAACGAAGTCATCACACTGATAAGGCATCAATCTAGCCAAGGCTTTTTCTCTATTTTCTTTTGTTTCTGCAAGTATCATTTGACGCATTGCTAAAATTCGATCGCCTTCAAAGAACATGTGTTCTGTACGAGTCAATCCAATTCCTTCAGCACCAAAGGAACGTGCACGCTTCGCATCTTGTGGCGAATCAGCATTCGTTCTGACATTCATTCTTCTACGCTGATCAGCCCACTTCATCACAGTTTCAAAATCTGCACTGAATTTGGGTTCGTGCCGTTCAACAGCGCCTAGCATAACTTCCCCAGTGCCTCCATCAATAGAAAAAACATCCTTCTCACGGTATGTTTTCCCATCAATTATTACGCACTTTCGCTTTGCATGAATGTGCAATGCTGACACTCCCGCAACACAACACTTACCCCACCCGCGCGCAACAACAGCAGCATGACTTGTCATCCCGCCAGTTGACGTCAAGATACCAACTGCATGGTGCATCCCATCAATATCCTCTGGTGATGTTTCTTTGCGTACAAGAATCACATCTTCTCCCGCTTCTGAACGTACCACTGCATCTTCAGCTGTAAAGGCTAGAGCGCCTGTCGATGCGCCAGGAGACGCTGGAAGACCTTTCGCAAGTTTTTGTACATTATTTTTACTCTTTGAAGTAAAACTAGGCAAAAGTAATTGCACTAAATCGCCTGCTGGAATACGAAGTAATGCTTCATCCTTCGTAATTAACCGACTCTTAACCATATCTACAGCTATCTTTACTGCGGCTGCTGCGGTTCGTTTGCCATTTCTTGTTTGCAACATCCAAAGTTTTCCCCGTTCAATTGTAAATTCAATATCTTGGATGTCTCGATAATGTTTTTCAAGAATTTTTTTATTCTTCAGAAGCTCTTTGTAAATTCGATTGTTCCATCGGGGCATTTGAGAAACAGGTTTTGGTGTTCTAATACCAGCTACAACGTCTTCGCCTTGAGCATCTATCAAAAACTCGCCAAAGAACTTGTCTTCACCAGTCGATGGATTTCTAGTGAATGCAACTCCTGTCCCAGAATCACGACCCATGTTGCCAAAAACCATTGCTTGAACATTTACTGCAGTGCCTTTTAATCCGAAAATCCCATTGATTTGTCGATAACTATTTGCGCGATGCGTTTTCCAAGATTTAAAAACTGCTTCGATGGAAAGGTAGAGTTGTTTGTAAGGGTCTTGAGGGAAAGGTGAACCCACATGTTTTTTATATGCTTTCTTATATCGAGTACAAACTTCAGCGAGCCCTTTTGCACAAAGATCTGTGTCGAGTTCCACACCATATTTCTTTTTAACAATTGAGAATTCATGTTCAAAATTTTCGTGATCCATTCCCATCACAACATCGCCAAACATATTAATGAGCCGTCGATATGCGTCCCAAGCAAAACGTTCGTTTCCAGTTAGTCGTATCAAACCTTGTACTGCATCATCTGTAAGTCCAAGGTTGAGCACAGTATCCATCATGCCTGGCATTGAAACTGCTGCACCGGAACGAACCGAGACTAGAAGCGGGTCAGAGTTTGAACCGAATTTTTTCCCAGTTTCTTTTTCGACTCGGCTGATTGCTTTTGCGGTTGAGTCATCAAGTCCTTCTGGCATTCGCTTACCCTGGCTATAGTAAGCTTCACACATTGTTGTCGGAATTGTGAAACCAGGAGGTACAGGGAGACCGATGGAAGTCATCTCAGCAAGATTTGCACCTTTACCTCCAAGAAGTTCTTTCTGGGTTGCGTTCCCTTCGGTCTTACTAGCACCCCAGCAATATGTCATTTTTGGGGAACGTTTTTTTTGCTTCCGTTTAGTCGCTACTGGCATCAATTTTCTCCATAATTATTCTGATGAGCAGGCATGATACTCGACCAGTACACTGTGCACCTCTTATGCTTCCCAAGGACGCAAAACATTTGCCTAACCTAACCGCAACCCCAGCGCAGGTTGCGGCTTCGTGGACATCAAGCCAACCCATTATTGCTCTGATTGGAAACGGAAATCATTCCAGATGGTCTCGTTGGAGCATTATTGCACCAGCAGATGGTGAACGATTAACCATAGAAGATAATCACAATCTTGAAGACCTTTGGTTGAGACTTCAAGATAAATCGAATGAATCAATTTTGCCTAACTGGATTGGATATATCGGATATGAGTTTGGATACTGTATCGAACCCAAGAGTGGCTCAAGGCAATCAGGAAAATGGCCACTTGTTGATTTAATTTGGTGTGATCGAGCGTTGGTTCATGATGCAAAGTCTGATTCTTGGTGGTCTATCGGCGGCTGTGAAGCACCCAGAGTCAGTCCATTGCAAACTGCTAAATCAAGTTGGGGTGAGTTACAAGATTCAACTGGAAGTGAAGTGTTTAAGTCTGCTGTGGAGAGAAGTGTTGAATACATTCTCGCTGGTGATATATTTCAAGCGAATATTACTCGGCGATTTGCTGCGGATGTTTGCGGGGATATTCGCTCAAGCGCTTTATCGATGTTGAGCAATCCGGGTGGATGGTATGGCGCTTGGATTGAATATCCAGAGGAGGGGCGATATTTGATGTCAATGAGTCCCGAGTTATTTTTGCAATTCGATGGGGAGAGCAGGGAAATTATCACACGTCCAATGAAGGGCACCAGACCTGAAACAGATAATCCTGAGCAACTACTAGATTCCGAAAAGGATGCAGCAGAATTGCACATGATTGTAGATTTAATGCGAAACGATCTAGGTAGAATTTGTGATTTTGGTTCGATTGAAGTCCTCCATGCTCGCTCTATTGAGCAACATCCAACTGTATGGCAGTGTGTCGGGGAGATTCACGGGAAGGTCCGAGCGGATGTGGGCATTGAAGATTTGTTGAGAGCTACTTTTCCTGCTGGTTCTATCACTGGAGCACCAAAAATACGTGCTATGCAAATTATTCGAGAACTTGAATCGACTCCAAGAGGGCCTTACTGTGGAGCAATTGGAGTTTTGGGCAAATCGCTTATGCTAAATGTTGCCATTCGTACCGCCATGTTTACAGGTATTGGTCCTTCACATGCATTTAAGGGTGATTTGGAATATAGCACTGGTTGCGGTATCGTTGCCGATTCTGACCCAGATGCTGAACTCCTAGAATCCGAGATTAAAACCCATATCCTCCAACCCTGTGACCTCTGAGGTTACCTCTGTGGTCACCTCTGTGTCTACCTCTGTGGTCACCTCTGTGTCTACCTCTGTGGT
>JACKQG010007717.1_pt1 | contig 10707 bp, 6 predicted proteins | sample 8237621 | NCBI WGS metagenome assembly JACKQG01 (sample SAMN15677084, study PRJNA649215) | marine metagenome | biome: marine; feature: Black Sea; material: saline water; isolation source: suspended particulate matter (SPM) from the Black Sea western gyre | collected 2013-06-09/2013-06-10 | depth... | reverse complement strand
TATCATATATCAGATAAAATAGAAACTTATAATATTAGGGGCGTCCCGGAAGTCGGGGCGTCCCGGAAGTCCTTGCCGGATGGTCACTTCGAATCACTTGGACTTTCGTTCCCCTGGATCTGAACTTGCCTGTTAGCGTGAGCAATCCCGCTTGCGGGGATCAGCCGACTCGCGCAGTACGGACCCGTATGCTGCGTGGGGTGGGAGGGGGGAGCTGTGAGGCTCCTCTCTATCCCGATAGGCAGTCCACCGAATATTGCCTACGTCTATCCCTCGGAATTGCCACAAAATATAGGTTAAAGATTTGCGCAGTTCGCAATAATACTATTAATTTCAACAGGAGTTAATCCAGTTGTTCGAGCATTGAATGCTAAACCAAAATTGGCCGCAAATCGTGATGGCCGATGAAAAAATGTCCTACCGTTTATAAATCGCCTATTAGCGAAGGAAATGACACAATCGGCACGTGCACGTGTAATTCCAACGTACAAAAGTCGAGCAGCTTCCTGGACTTGACCAGGATAAGGAGCGCGATATGGTCCTGGTAACAATTGCTCTTCCAAACCAGGGATGAAGACGACTTTAGCCCCTAATCCCTTCGATGAATGTAGGGTCATTACTCGGACACGCCCTGAAGGATCTATGTTCGGTGGTATGGGCTGGTTCAGACGAGAAAAAATTTCGAACAAAACCTGTCGAGCGTCTTTTTCCGATCTGGAACCGAGAATAGCTTCTAGTTCTTTTAATGTTGTATCTGTAGGCAATTGAGCACTCCATGATAACCACGAATTGGCTTCGTTCTGAGATAGATGTGTTCCTATAATAGTCCCAATATCGCCAGCGCGTTGTCCGAGAAGGTCTGCAATCTCCCAGCCAACCATTGCGTTTATAATAGCTTTGACTTCGTTAATTGCATTTTCTTCACGTCCAGTGAATACAGCAGCTGTTTGCCCTGGAATGAATTGGTCTTTAAAGTTAAGATTATTGACCAAGATCTTTTCTCCAAGGCTTACGCACGTTCCAATCCCCACACCCTTACGAAGTCCAAGAAGAGTGCGTAATGCCAAATAATCGTTGGAACCATGCAAAATACGAAGCATGGAATATACAAAGCGAGTAATATTGTTGATAGCAAGTCCAATATTTTGTTGAACATCAAGCTGTATTCCAATATTTCCCATTGCCGTCTGCAATTGATTTAGTTGAGCATGTCTGCTCGATAACAGTATTAGAATGTCGTCGGGCGCTAGACCTCCGGCAACTAAACCTTGTACAGATTGCGCTATAGATTGCGCCTCTATGTTATCATCAGGAAATGAAAGACAAGTAACCGAACCATTTACTGGCGGTGCACTGCCAGAATAGGCCGAATGAAGGGCTTTGGGAATACGATTCGGGGGTGAATTTATTTGCAACAAATTAGAGGCTGCCGCCAGGACAGAAGGCGTGCAACGAAAACACAGCTGAAGGGCATGTTGTCCGGCGTGGACGTGACGATTAGGGAATGTCTGAATGCCAATGGGATAGGCATACCTGAATGAGTAAATACTTTGGTCATCATCCCCGGAAACAAGGATAGTAACCCCAGATTGTGCAATTTTGTCTATAAATTCCACATCACAGTTGTTTAAATCTTGATATTCATCAACAATAAGGTGCTCCATCCCTAACAATGCACGAGGATTTAAAAGATTGGCGTTAATATGATCAACACACTGGCGAATAGCCTCTCCTGGCAAAATGCACGCATATAATTGAGTCCTTTGGGAATGAAATAAACTGAATGCTGATGCTTCCCCTTGTGAGATGGGAGGTGCTGGAGATGAAATAAACGGCGAAGGAGGTGTACCCGTACTCCAAATTGCCTCGAAATGGGTCCGTAGTTCTTTGCATCTTTTGATTGGAAAGCCAAATGAGCTCTTCAACTCTTCATCGAAAATATTCCTTTGCTCCCAGTCATCTAAAACACGAGGACTTGCAGGATATTGGGCAAGTTTTCCTCCTTTTGCCAAAATGCTGAGTGCAAGTGAGTGAAGTGTAGATACATTTATTTGGTTGGCGGCCGGAACTGCAGCACAATGGCGAAGAATTCCAGCCTTTAAATCATCTGCTGCTGCACGCGTGAAAGAAACAGCAAAAATTGAGTTCGGATTGATACCTTGATTTAATAGCCAAATTACCCGTTCACCAATAGAAAACGACTTGCCTGTTCCTGGTCCAGCTACGAGGCGTACTTGGGGTGAGGTGTCATGCGCAGCGGCATTTTGTATAGCTGTAGCAGAATCAATTTGTTGCTGTGTAAATGCCATATTAAACTCCAATCTGATATATTCAAGATCAGTGAATATAGGCCAAAACTGTATTGCCTAACGTCGCTAATCAGCCGCGCGGCTTTTTGGCGTCGGCTGCATTAGGCTTGTTATGTGCTCCTCAATTCTTCCCCAAACTATCAGGTCTGACTATACCGACATTTTAACGCCGTTTTGCTTTAACCAGCTTTCACATTCTCTGTAATTCTGCATTTTCTTGTCCAACTCATTCCAAAACTCAGGCGAATGATTGGGGTATTTTAAATGGACCATCTCATGGATAATGATGTAATCGAGAACCGGCACCGGCGCCATGGCACATTTCCAGTGAAAATTCAGTCCATGTTTCGGCGTCCATGAAGCCCAGCGGTTTTGCAGTTCCAACACGTTAATGGACGAGGGTTTTTGCTTAAATTTTGCTGCAATCAGCTTTAGCCGCTCTGCAATTTTCTTTTCCGCTTTCTCTTTATAAAACTGTTTAAAAACTTTTTCCGCGTTATCGAGTTTTCGTTTGTCAAGGGTAAGATAGCCTTTGCATAATTTTAAAGGAACGTCCTGATGATCCACAATCGACAGCCGGTAATTCCGGCCGAAATATAAAAAAGATTGGCCGTTGACAAATTTGCGGTTTACTTTCCCCTGATTGAGTTCCCGCCATTTTGCCAGTTTTGTAAATATTTGATATTGCTTTGATCTGATCGCTTCTTCAATCTTGTCATCATCTGATGAAGCAGGCGCCAAAACTCGAACAGACCCATCTCTTTCGATAAAAATACTGACCGTTTTCCGGCGGTCGGTCTTCTCAATTTTTATGTCGATCCCTTCCAATTTCATCGTAAATCCGCTTCTCTATTTTTAGCCAGCTTCATTAATTCCGTCGTCAACTCAGCGGCATTTTCTGAAACACCCGAAACTCCGGAATAATGCACTTCATCTTCAATCATTCCCTCAATTCGTTTACGTTCCGCGCCCTTGGTCCAGAAATTTTTAATTTCCGCGGTTTCTTGCAGAATGGGCATCAGAATATGAATAAGTTCCTTTGTTTTGTTTATTTCTCTTTCGTTTTCAACGGCTAAACTGTTTTTCAGCAAATCAAAAAACGGCGCCTCGACAATGGAAATCCCTTCGGTTTCTGCTTGCCTGCCTTCGGCCATTTCCTTCCGCAGTTTGTTTAATTCATCAACAATGGTTTCCCAGTTTTCTTTGTACGCATTTAATATGGATTCCAGTCTGTCTTTAAAGCGGCCGTAAAGCGCCGGGTCTTTTTCAAGGTTTACCTTGATATGCCAGCGAATGGCATGCTCCATTTCGGATGCTTTTGATTTGGGCGTCTTGTTCAGATAATCCACTTTTTTGCCGAAATCATCTGCAAGAATGGAAACCTGTTGGACTTTGGTATCAATGCCCATAGACAGCAGATGTTTATCAATGAGCTTGCGGACTTTTTCAGAAGCCCATTTCAAGTCCATGGTTTCGTCTTTGTAGCGGTCTTTAATGCGCCAGATCAAATACCCCAGCCGTTTTGCCGGTATCCAGTAGTCAATGCCCGCCTGAACATTAAACAACAGATCCAGGCTGTCGAAAAAACTTTTTGAATAGGTGAGAAGTTCCGCCCGGAACTTGATGTTTTTGGCTGCCTCGATACTATCTTCGGCAAACTCGAATTCTTTTGCCGCATCGGTAAATTTCTGCTTCAGGAAATCATCAATCGCTTTGAGCTTGTAGTCGGTGAATAAATCAATCAGCCGTTTGTATCTGGCTTCAAGGACAGGGATTTCCTTGTCAATGTCCCGGAACACCTGAAGAAAGTCTTCCAGACGGTTTTTATCCTTATCCGTGTAAATATTGAGCGCATCGCTTAAGTGTTTGGTAATGCCGAAATAATCCACAATCAGACCAAAGGTTTTTCCGTGCTTTGTGCGGTTGACGCGGGTAATGGCTTGAAACAAGTCGTGTTCCCTCAAACTTTTATCCAGATACATCACCTGCTCCACCGGGGCGTCAAAACCGGTGAGCAGGCGGTCGCATACGCAAATAATGCCAATGCCGGTTTCCGGTTTTTCAAGATTAAAATCGGCTTTGAAGTTTTCGATGGCATTCATTTCTCTGGCTTCCCGGCGGGCCTTGCTGATATAGCCGGGTTCATTGTTGCCAAGACTCGACACAATAGCCGCCACTTTCAAAAATTCCAGTTGCTGCAATTGCTCTGCGTCAAGGTCTTCTTCCGGCAGTTTTTTCAATTCGGCGATTTTGTTTTGAACGGCAATTTCCAGCTCATATTTGTAGCGCACGGCCGCCACGATACTCGACGCCACGACCTGGGCCTTGAACCCGTTGACCAGAATATCCTGGTAATAATGGTCGATAATATCCCGGCTGATGGCGGCAATGCGCTCTTTTGATTCCAGATAGGCGATAAAGGAACCGTAGCGGCGCTGAATCTCTTCTTTCTCGGCCTGGGTGCGCTGAACAAACATATCTTCAAATTCGGTGTCAAAGGTTTCCTTGTCGTCCAGCTTGTCTTTGGATACTTTGCCGATGTATTTTATTTCAACGGTGGCCCGGTCTTTGACCGCTTTATCGAATTTATAGAAGTCGATAAATCCGCCAAAGCGTTCATGGGTTTTTATTTCGTGCCTTTCAGTCAGCAGGGGCGTCCCTGTAAAACCAATGCGGGCGGCATGGGGGAAAGCAGAGAACAGATTGTCGCCCATGTCTCCGCCCTGGGTGCGGTGGGCCTCGTCAATCAACAATAAAATACGATCGCTGTTGTTAATGGTGTCAAACTTTTCAAAGACGGGCACGATGCCCGCGTCTATCAGCGATTGTGCGGCAATGTTTTTCTCATCCAGAAATTTATGAATCATCACCATGTTGACGTCGCCGGTATCATCAGACAATTGATCGAGTCTGTTGCGCCGGTTGATGATGCGCACCGGTTCGCCGGTCATGGCCGCGGTTTCGGAGAGCTGGTCTTCCAGATCAATCCGGTCAACGATAAAGATGATTTTCAGGTCTTTTAAATCATCCAGAGAGCGCAGTTTACGGATGAGAAAAACCATGGTCAGGCTTTTGCCGCTGCCCTGGGTGTGCCAGACCACGCCGCTTTTTTCCATCGGCGTCTTGCCTTCCCGCCAATTTCTGATGATTTTACCCACCGCCCGGTATTGATTGTAACGAGCCACGATTTTGACTTCCACGCCTTTTTTGATTTCAATAAACAAGGTAAAATGCTTGAGCAGATCGATCAGGATTTCCTTGTTCAGCATGCCGTGAATCAGGACTTCCTGCCGCTCTTCATCCGGCGGATAGGCCACGGTGCGGTATTCTTCCGGGAAGATGTCCACCCAGTTGTTGTAAAAATCAAATTCCGCGCTGATGGTTCCCACCCGGGCTTCTTGGCCGTGGGTGATGATGCTGAATATATTGTAGTGAAACAGCCGTTCTTCGCCTTCTTTAAAGCCGTAATCGTCATCGCGGGTGTTGGCGTAGCGGGTAATCTGCAAATAGGCTTCGCTTAACGGTTCGGCCACCTCGAAATCCTTGGCTTCCACCACGCAGACCGGCAGGCCGTTTAAAAAAAGGACAATATCGGGGATGATGCCCTGGCGGCTCGCGCCCGGCGTATTTAACCGAAACTGGTTGATGGCAATAAACGAATTATTTTCATAGTTTTTAAAATCCACCAGCCGCACGGTGGGGTCTTGTTCGCCGGTCAGTTCGTTTCTGGCAACCGATGTGCCCTTGAGCAGCAGCCGGTGAATTTCCTTATTGGCTTCGTGCAGACTTTTGCCGGGGAAGTTCTGGATTTCAAACAGGAGTTGCTCCAGTTGCTTGTCGGTCAGCCATTCCCTGTCGTCGGGGATGGTGTTTATTTTTTTAATGGTTTTTTTAAATTCTTCGGGCAACACCACCTGCTTGAAGTTTTCGCGCAGACTTTTTTCCGGTTCCTGGGGAATGCCAATGCCCTGGTCAATGACCTGCCATCCCAAGAGCCGCAATTTTTCCAGAACTGGCTTTTCTACATTGATGTATTCGGCCATATTATTTTCTCTTTTCAGTTTGCCGGTGCTTCTTCAACGGTTACGCTCTTTTTTCCGCTCAACAAATCCGCCATTAACCCGGCTTTTATTTGCTGCAATTTGTGCAGGTAGGTTTGTTCGGTTTGGAGTTTGTTGTCTATGGTTTTAATTTTATTTGCTATTTTAATTTGCTCGTCAATATCATTAGGGATTTTGAGTCTTACCTTTTCAATAGCATCAATAGTTAATCCATATCGAGTGCTGCCATTTGCTCGTGTAGCGAATTGATTATTAATTTCTTGAAGTTGTAGTTGCATCATTAAGAATTCGCCATTTAATTTTTGTAAATCTTTACTTCGTAAAATACACAGATGGTAACCACAAATCAGATTTTGCATTTCTTCAAGTAAAACGGCAGGAACAGCAATGTCATCTGGAGTCTCAGAATCTTTGGTAATTATGACATCTTGTGCACACAAGGAAAATCTTTGCATTTCTGAAGCATTTACTGAACCTTCGCTAAATGAAATATTTTTTGTTAGATACCTGTTAGTGTATACGTCCATGTAATTACATAAGAAAATTGCTATTTCGTCTTCTCGAATATGCTTGTCTACATTACTCATAATTGGCTGAATGATATTTACAATCTCTGCCACCTCCCACTCCTTCGGAATCCAGCCCAACTTGCTTTCTTTATACAAATGCGGGGCGCCTTCGTATGTGGGGCGCAGTTTGTTGGTGACGGGGTCAATGCCGCGGGTAAACAGGTCGTGCAGCATCCCTTGTTTGATGGCTTTGTATTTGGCAATGGCGGCTTGGGTTTTTTCGATTACCGCATCGGCAGTGGACAGGATACGGGCGATTTTTCGTTGGATGGCTTGAGGCGGAAAAAATATTTCAAAATTTTCAACTATACCAGTATTCAAATTTACCTGTGTTCCAGGCTGCCCTTTGTTTTCTAAATCTTTTTCATGGTATTGTAAAATATAGTATAAATATTCTGTGTCAGCATCTTTGATTTCATACAATTGAACAAAGCCATCGTGAATGCAAGATGGGAAATCAATGATTATTGGGCGTCCAATAGTGCCACATATTGACATAACCAAATCACCTTTATCAACTCTGACACTCAGTGATTCGCCCAAAGGTGAAACATATTGCTCCGTTTTTTTCAGATATTTATTTGATGCAGTCACATCAGATATTCTAATCCATCCGACATTCCCCCAAAATATTTTTGGTCACCAATCGGTCGTGGTGATGCACCTCTACGTACTTTCGCAAATGAGGAGATTTTACATTTACTACTCATACCCCAACTCCATCAAAAAACCGTTCAGCAATCGCGTTTGCTCTTCCCGCTCGCTTAAAATCCTGTTCAGGGTCGCGGTGTATTTGTCCCACAGGTTTTCAATATCTTGCAGCAGGCGGCGGCTGTGGGTTTGCAGGTAGCCGTTCAAGGTCTGGTGCAGGATGCGGTTCCAGCGGCGCAGTATCAGTTCTTTGGCTTCTTCCGGGGTTATCGTTAAGCGTGCCTGATCCACCAATTTCTGCTTGCGGTCTTTGATCTGCTTGATCACCTTTTTGCATTCTTTCAGTTCAGTTTCCAGTTCGGTGTGTCTGGCAAACCGCCGTTCGTCAGCTTCAATGGCGGCATCCAGGCGGCGGATATCGTTTTCCAGTTTTTGGGACGCGGCTTTCAATGCTTCAATTTCGGCCTTTAATTCCGGCCTGGTTTTCAGCGCTTTTTCATTTGCCTTGATGCGTTTGGCCAGATTTTTATGTTCTTTCTCCGCTTCCTTGCGTTCGCCTTTCAGGGCTTTCAAGGCATCCTTGTGGTCTTTCAGCTCGCCTTTGGGCCATACCTCGTAATCTTCTTCCGTCCACGCGCCTTCTTCCAGTTCGTTTACCTCGGCAAACAGGGCTTCCAGTTCTTCCTTGCGACTCTGGTTTTCGTGCAGTTCTTTCAGCACCTCGGGGAACTGACTTTGCAAAATTTCATCGTCAGGAATCAATTCGGCATTCCAGCCGCTGGCGGCCACACTTTTGAGGTCGTTTTTGAGCTGATGCCAGTATGAAGCCAATGCACCCCGGCTCTGGTAGGTGTCCAACACCGCGCCGTTGGCTTCTTCGCCAAATGGCAGGCGGTTTAAGGCATGGCTGAAACTGTCCGAGAATTTGCCGTACAATTCAAATACGTTATGGGTTTCCGGCAGTTGTTCAAAATCGGGCAGCACTTCATCCCACCAGGCTTGCAACCCTTTGGTGTAATTTTCAAAGGTGGTAGTCACTTCAGGGCTTTCATCAAACAGTTTTTTGATGTCTTCTTTTTGGGAAACAGCGTTGGAAAATTGCAGGTAGTTTTCTTTCAGGCCGGAGAAGAGCTTTTTCCGCAAGCCGGGATAGGGCGAAAAAGAGGCGTTCAAAGCGTCCACTTCGGTTTTTGGAATGCCGCCGTGCAAATGGGCATGCACGTCGTGGGGTTCGGCGGGCGGGGCATTATCCACAAAACGGCGGATATTCAGATTATACTCTTCCGCCGCCAGCGCTTCCTTGCTGACGAGTCTGCTGTATTTTTCAATTTCGCTTTTGTGCTTGCAGGTGTAAGCAATCTTTTCGATGTCTTCGGGGCGCAGTTTGTTCTGGTTCTTGCCTTCCTGATATTCGCGGTCGGCATTGATGAACAGCACATGCTCCCGCAGATGGGCGTCTTTTTTATTCACCACGATCACCGACGCCGGAATGCCGGTACCGTAAAACAGGGCCGGGGGCAACCCGATAACGGCTTCCAGATAGCCTTTGTCAATGAGCCATTTTCTGAAATTGCGCTCTTCACCACCGCGGAACAACACGCCATGCGGCATCACCACCGCCATGCGCCCGGCATTGTTGGTGGTCGCCACCATGTGCTGCACAAACATAAAATCGGCTTTGCTTTTTACAGGCATCCAATGGTTGAAACGCTCTTTAAACCGCATGCCGTCTTTGCTGTAATTTTGTGAAAACGGCGGATTGGCAATGACAATATCAAAGGTTTTCAGTTCTCCCTGCTCAATATGCAGGGGATTCATCAGGGTGTCGCCATTGACGATATTGCTGTCATAAATGCCGTGAAACAGCATGTTCATCTTGCTCAAACCCCAAACGGTTCCGCTTTTTTCCTGACCGTACAGCGAAAGATTTCTGGCCGAACCATAGCGGCTTTCCACATAATTTTTGCTTTCGATGAGCATGCCGCCGCTGCCCACGGTGGGATCGTAGATTTCAGCGTCTTCGCCGGGTTCCAGAATATTCACCAGCAGGCGCACCACTTCGTTGGGCGTGTAAAACTCTCCGGCTTTTTTCCCGGCGCTGTCGGCAAAATACTTGATCAGGTATTCATAGGCGGCACCCATCAGGTCAGGGAATTCCAGATTGTCATCGGTCAGGTTCTTTTTATTGAACTCCCGAATCAACTCCCGCAAATCCTCATCGGTAATCTGTTTGTTGTTTTTGCCGATGCTGCGATTGAAATTGATGGATTTTAAAACGCCGTCAAGTTTGTCGAGATTGGCGTCTTCCAGAGCGGCCAGGGCGATATTCAAGTGGTCGCCGATTTCTTCCTGAAGGTCTTTGATATAATTGATGGGCTGGCCGTCTTGACCGGCTTCCGGGTCACCATCCAATTTTTTCCAACGGGCGGCAAGTGGAACAAAAAAATCATATTCCGGCGCATTCTGACGTTCCAATTCGCCGTAAAGTGCTTGCGCTTCTTTCACGCCACGAACTTCGGTGAGGGTTTTCTTTCTTTTCTCCCGATGAACTTCAAATTGGTCGTTCACCCTTTTGAGGAACAACATCGCGATAATGTATTCTTTATATTCCGAAGCATCCATATTCCCGCGAAGGCTCTCGCAGGCCTCTTCGAGAAAGGTTTCCAGACGCGCGAGGGATAATTTTTGTATAGCCATTAAATCAATTCCCAATCAATTTTCTTGGATACTGTCTTATTATCAATACAGTAATTTTCCTTTCAACATATTCACTCAATTCTTACACATAACGAAAAGTTCACCAGACAACAAAAGCCGCCAGGCTTTTGTTGTCTGGTGAAACGCCATGTTCGGCCATATATGGTTAAATTTCAATTGATTGTCTTAATAGCGCTCACCTTATATGTTGAATCACGCTTCGCACTACTTGTAATGCTATGTCATCCCAAACTTTTTCCAACACACCAGTCTGACTATTGCCCCCAACCGTAGGATCTCTCATTTCTGCCGTAAATATCTCATTCCATTTTTTATTGCCAAAAAGAAACTCTGCTTCGAAAATGCATTTACCAACATCAATTGCATTGGATAAGTTAAGTAAGTTGGCAGAAAATTCAA
>JACKQG010007715.1_pt1 | contig 10709 bp, 10 predicted proteins | sample 8237621 | NCBI WGS metagenome assembly JACKQG01 (sample SAMN15677084, study PRJNA649215) | marine metagenome | biome: marine; feature: Black Sea; material: saline water; isolation source: suspended particulate matter (SPM) from the Black Sea western gyre | collected 2013-06-09/2013-06-10 | depth... | reverse complement strand
CACACACCCCTATTTTTCGAAAGTCTTTTTCAAAGTTCTTTCCAAAATCTACTTCGTATTTGCATGAGAAAATTATGGGGAGGCGCTGAGATTCCAGTGATGTATAATAGGACTTGTCAACACCACCAGTTGAACATCGGAGTATTGTATGCCATATACAACTGACTACGATCAGGAAGCAGATATTATTCGGGTAGTTGTTTCCGGCGAACTGGATTTGCCACTGCTCCAGAACATGGCAAAAAGCGTGGCTAAGACGATGCAGGAGACCGGCTGCAAGCGTGTGCTTAATGATTTGCGAAATGCCACTGCCGCACAACTTGCCCTTGATATTTATAATATGCCAGCAGTCGCGCGCGATTCTGGCATTCAGGCACAAATTAGGCGTGCGCTTGTAGTGGGAGATAAAACCTCAGAATTCTATTTTCTGGAAACTATGTTTATCAATCGGGGGCATATTGTAAAAATATTTGCCAATGTGCGTGCTGCAATAACGTGGCTTACCCGGGGCGAGGACGCATCTTGACTGCCACCAGTGCATACCCCAACGGGAAAGCGCGGCTGGAATAGCGCGAGAAATTTTTTCCTGGCCCAAAACTTGTCAAAAATTGCGTGATGGATTGTAGCAGGATGGCGAGAAACGCGCCGATGAGGGGGATCATACTGAGATGTTTGCCCAGTAAATCGGCCAGGATTTCGGGCGAACCCCCAAGTGGTTCCAGTTCTAGGATGATGAACCCTGCCTCCGATGCGTAGCGGCGCAATGCAAATTCTGTGAAACGATGATAATCGTGCGGCTCATCATGGATGCCATAATAAAACGGCGCCGTCAGGAGTAATTTCCCTCCCGGGGCGAGAATTCGGTTCATTTCATGCCATAAATCTTTGGGGTTGTGGATATGCTCCAGCACATCGGCCAGGATGATGGTATCGAAGGTCTCTGCGCCTAGCGGCAACATATCGGCCAGATTGCAGACAAAATCCAGCTGCTGGCTTTGCGGCAGGCGGATTCGCCAATCGGTGCAGGTAATTTCGGCGGCGTGGGGAGCATAGACCTGAAATAGGGGAATTTTCCCGCAACCCAGATCAATCAATTTGCCGCGCCCATGTTCGGGAATAGCCCGTGCATAGAACGCGGCAATCCTCCCGGCGGTCAGGCGTGAGCCAACCCCCACTTCGGCGCGGTCGCGCGTCGGGGTGAGTCGCCCATTTTTTAGAATGAATTTGCTTGTTTTCCACGAATCCGAATTTCTCATAAAGGTGTTTTTGAGCTTGGAGGACGTTGACGCTGGTTTAAAAGCTTGCTATTATGCTAACATGAATAACACAAAGCCCCGCAAATTAGTGCAATTGGGAAAGCGCCTAACAGCTTTGTTGCGTTGGTTACGCCCCGGACTGGGCGTGAAACGTTGGCTGGGGCTGGTATTGTTGGGGACAACTTTTTTGGCGGTTGGGTTTGCGCTGCTCCTGCTGGATTTTTATCGCACCGCGCCAGAGAGTTGGTGGCTACCGTTGCTTTCTTGGGCCGCGCTGCGTCCCTTGCCGCGCCTATTGCGAGTGATAATTTTTGGCAGTATCGGCTTGTTGATTTTGTTCGGCGGTATCCTGGGGTTGAATCGGGCGCTACTGCTGCCTTACCGCCAACCCGGGCGCGCTTTTGTAGATACACTCGATGCTCACCGCCGTCGCCAGCATGGGCCGCGCATCGTTGCGATTGGTGGCGGACATGGCCTTTCAACACTATTGCGCGGGGTGAAGGCATATTCTCATCGCATAACCGCGGTTGTCACGGTTGCCGATGACGGCGGTTCTTCGGGGCGTTTGCGCAACTCAATGGGCATCTTGCCACCCGGAGATATTCGTAACTGTCTGGCGGCCTTGTCGAATGATGAGGCCATGATGGCGCAATTATTTCAGTATCGTTTTGCCGCGGATAATGCAGAACTTCAGGGTCATTCGTTTGGGAATTTATTTATTACCGCGCTATCTGAGATTACCGGCAGTTTTGAAGAAGCGGTAGCCGAATCGGGGAAGGTGCTGGCCGTGCGCGGGCGGGTGCTGCCCTCATCGCTGCACGATGTTCGTTTGGTTGCCGATATCCTCCCGCAGCATGCCACGCAAGAAGTGCGCATTCGCGGGGAGAGTCGTATTCCCAAGATTCGCGGCCGCATTCGCCATGTCTGGTTAGAGCCGAATAATCCGCCCGCATTCCCCAAAGTGATTCAGGCTGTTCTCGCTGCCGATATCGTTCTGGTAGGGCCCGGGAGTTTATACACCAGCATTTTGCCCAATTTGCTGGTGCCCGATATTGCCGCGGCGATTCGAGTTAGTCAGGCGTTTAAGGTCTTTGTGTGTAATGTAGCTACACAGCCGGGCGAAACCGAAGGGTTTACTTGTTCGGATCACGTGAAGGTGATTCGCGAGCATGTTGGTGAAGGTTTGTTTGACCTTGTGTTACACAACAATAACCATATGGGCAAATTGCTGCCAGAGATGCAATGGGTTCAGCTTGGGGATGAAGCGGATACGCGCTTACCCGTGTATGAAATTGATCTGATTGACGAAAATGAACCCTGGCATCACGATCCCAAAAAGTTGGCAACCGTGTTGATGGATTTGTATCAGCTACGCACCGGCCCGCTGACGGAAGAGTAAACAATCTCAGGGAGGGTATTATGGAGCTTCAAATTTCACTTGTTCAACTGGCTTTCGAATTTGGTGATGTTGAAGGAAATTTTGACCGCGCTTCAGCGCAAATCGCTGAAGCTGCCGCGAGCGGTAGCCAATTGGTGTTGTTACCCGAGTTGTGGAATAGCGGTTTTGATCTGGAGAATCGGTATAAATATGCTACCAAGCTAAATGAGGGGAGTTTTTCTCGCCTGAGCGCGCTGGCACGTGGGCATAATATGGCGATTGGCTGTTCTTTTCTTGAAAAAGACAGTGAATGTAACTGTAATCCTGATGAAGATGATTGTGGCGTGTTTAACACTTTCGTCCTTTTTGGCCCGGATGGCGCGCTTTGGGCAGATTATCGCAAAACCCATCTTTTTCGATTGTTGCAAGAAGATCAATATCTTTGTGCTGGCGATTATTTGGGATATTTTCAAATTCCTGAATGGGGCACGGCTGTTGGCTTGAGCATTTGTTATGATTTACGTTTTCCAGAGTTGTTTCGTATCTCTGCCGCGCGTGGCGCAAAACTTATGCTCGTAGTTGCTGAGTGGCCGGAGAAGCGGATAGAGCATTGGCGCAGCCTGTTGCGAGCGCGCGCAATTGAAAACCAATTTTTCGTGGCCGCGGTCAATAAGGTTGGGAAAAGTCAGGATGTGAAGTTGGGTGGTCATAGTGCTATCATCAGCCCTACGGGTGGCATACTGGTTGAGGGTGGCGACAGCGGCGCGCTTTTGACAGCGAAAATTAATCTGGATGAAGTTGATGACGCTCGTAGGGAAATACCTGTGCTTGAAGATCGGCGCCAGGAATTATATTGCCAGTGGGAATGATACAAATTGACGGTTCGTATGGCGAGGGCGGCGGCCAGATTTTGCGCAGTGCGCTGACGCTTTCGCTATTATCGGGCTTACCCTTACGCGTAATCAATATTCGCGCCGGACGCTCAAAACCGGGATTGCGTCCTCAGCATCTGGCGGCGGTGCGGGCCGCCGCGGCGATCAGCGCGGCTCAGGTTGAAGGGGCTGAAATTGGCTCGATGGGGTTAAAATTTCAGCCTGGGCCAGTCAGCGCGGGGAAATATTATTTTGATGTGGGCACGGCTGGGGCTACTACACTCGTGCTGCAAACGATCTTTCTGCCCTTGAGCTTCGCCCCAAACCGCTCTGTGGTGACGATCACCGGCGGGACGCATGTACCCTGGAGTCCTTGTTTTCATTACCTTGATGAACACTGGCTGCCCTTTATGCGGCAGATGGGGTTTGAGGCCACCCTGACATTGGAGCGACCGGGCTTTAACCCGCAAGGCGGTGGCGTATTGCGCGCGCAGATTGAACCGGTTACAGAAATTAGTCCGTTATCTATCAATCAGCGCGGCAAGTTGAAACAAATTCGCGGCCTGTCGGCAGTGGTGGGGTTGCCGCGCGAAATTGCCAAACGCCAGCGCCTGCGCGTGGTGGCGCGTTTGGGGAGCAAATTTCCGTTGAATGATATTCGCATCGCTGAGATCAAAGCTCCCACCAAAGGAACATTTATTGCGCTGATGGCTGAATTTGAACGCGGTCAAGCCTGTTATTGTGCCCTGGGAGCGCCAGGCAAACGCGCCGAAGCCGTAGCCGATGAAGTTGCCGAGGCGATTGAAAGCTTTATGCAAATAGATGGCGCTGTAGATCGTTATCTGGCCGACCAGTTATTGCTGCCGATGGCGCTGGCGCGGGGTAAATCCATGCTGCGCACGGAGCGCGTCACGCAGCATTTGTTGACCAATGCCTGGGTAATCGAGCAATTTTCCGCGGCGCGCATTGTCATTCAGGGAAAGTTGGGGGAAGCAGGCTTGGTTAAAGTGTACCCGCCAGGGGTTTCGGATTCGGCCTTTTGATGTGTATCCCCGCCGAGCGAGTCCGTTCAACCTGTTGGGGTACAGATGTCAGGCTGTATTCGTGAAATAATTCATAATCCATATCCCTTAGAATCCACTATAATCGTCGTTTGGCCTTATTGCTATTTGGAATTATCCAATGGATCGCAAGTTTGGAGGTACTATTGTAATGCTGAAACTTTTTTTTGAACCGTCGTCTGTGGCGGTGATCGGCGCATCGCGTGACACTGAGAAGCTGGGATATGCGGTTTTGCATAATCTGGTAGAGGGTGGCTACGCCGAGAAAGGCGCCGTGTATCCAATAAATCCGAAGGCCGATGAAATTTTAGGCCTTCAGGCATTTCCCTCGGTGATGGATGTGCCCGGCCCGATTGATCTGGCTGTGATTGTGATCCCGTATCCTTATGTGCCGGATGCTTTGCGGGTGTGTGGCGAGAAAGGCATCCCGGCTGCGATTGTGATTAGCGCCGGTTTCCGTGAAGCTGGTATGGAAGGCCTGGAGCGCGAGCGCGAATTGATCGCGATTGCGGCTGAATTTGGCATCCGGTTGATCGGGCCAAACTGTCTGGGCGTGATTGACACGAATACGCCCCTGAATGCTTCTTTTTCGGCAGGCACACCGCCCAGCGGCCCGATGGCCTTTATGTCACAGTCGGGCGCATTGGGGACGGCGATTCTCGATTGGGCGCAAGCCGGGCGGCTGGGGTTGGCGAAATTTGTCAGCCTGGGGAATAAGGCCGATGTCAGCGAAATTGATTTGCTGGAAGCCTGGGCCGATGATCCTGCCACAAAGGTCATTCTGATCTACAGCGAGGGACTGCCCAACGGCGAAGAATTTATCCGTGTGGCGCGTGAAGTGACGCTAAAGAAGCCTGTGGTGGCGATCAAATCGGGTGTGACGCAATCAGGGTCGCGGGCGGTTTCCTCGCATACCGGCTCGCTGGCCGGTTCGGAACAGGCATATCAGGCCGCTTTTCGTCAGGCTGGGGTGATCCGGGCGGAATCGATGGAAGAACTCTTCGATATTGCGCTGGCGTTGGGTTATCAACCTCCGTTATTGGGCGACCGCATTGCGATTGTCACCAATGCTGGCGGCCCGGGTATTTTGGCAACCGACGCCCTGGAGCACGCGGGCATGTCTTTGGCGCGCTTCGAGTTGAAAACCAAACTGGCGCTGGAAGAATACTTGCCGGGCGCGGCCAGCGCTGCCAACCCCGTGGATGTTTTGGGTGATGCGCGCGCCGACCGTTACGCCTTTGCCCTTGAAAAAGTAGCTGCCGATCCCAATGTGGATGGTTTATTGATAGTCTTGACTCCCCAGGCGATGACTGAAATTACCGAAACTGCCAAAGCCATTGGCGAGTTGGCGCAGCGCCTGGACAAGCCTGTGCTGACCTGTTTTATGGGTGAAGCAAAAATTGCCGCGGGAATTGACATTCTCGCCACATATGGTGTTCCCAATTATCCATTTCCGGAGCGAGCAGCGAGCGCCTTCAAGGCTATGTCGCGTTACCGCCAGATCAAAACCCGCCCGGCTTCGGAATATGCCCGTTTCGATGTTGATCGACAGGCCACGCACAATCTCTTTGAGCGCGTGCGCAATGAAAAGCGCTTGTCGATTGGTGATGCCGAGGCGCGCGATATTCTCTTGGCCTATGGCCTAAAAGCCCCCGATTCCCGCCTGGCAGCCACCCCGGCTGAAGCCATTGAACTGGCGGCTGAAATCGGTTTTCCGGTGGTGCTTAAAATTGCATCCCCTGATATTCTTCACAAAACCGATGTCGGTGGTGTAAAAGTTGGCCTGCGCAACGCTGAAGAAGTGCGCGATGCCTTCGAGTTGATGACTTATCGTGCCGAACGCTATTTGCCTGAAGCGCGCCTGTGGGGCTGCCAGGTGCAAGAGATGGCTCCCCCTGGCGGCGTTGAAGTGCTGGTGGGTATGAATCGCGATCCGCAGTTCGGCCCGCTGGTTACGTTTGGTCTGGGGGGCATCTATGTGGAAATCCTCAAAGATGTCACTTTCCGGGTCGCGCCCTTCACCGTGCGAGATGCCGAAAATATGCTCGGCGAAATCCGCGCCCACGCTCTGCTTGATGGCGTGCGCGGCCAGCCGCCGGTGGATAAAGACGCCATCAAAGATGCCTTGTTGCGCATTGGTCAGCTTGTATCTGATTTTCCTGAAATTACCGAACTCGATATTAACCCCCTCATTGTTTACCCCAAAGGGCAGGGGGCTATCGCCATTGATATGCGTTTGGTGTTGAAAAAGTAAGAGGAGAAACCCATGAAAACATTATATATAACATCTGTTGAACGTTATTCTGGCAAAACAGCCCTGTGCCTGGCATTAGGTAAGCGATTGTTGAAAGATGGTTATCAGGTTGGATATTTAAAACCACTGAGTTTGCAACCCTGGCGAGTGGGCAGCGAAATCACCGATGAAGATGCGGCTTTCGTCAAACAAGCCCTGGGGTTGGCCGTTGCCCCCGCAGACTTGTCGCCTGTGGTGGTGACATCCAAATTGCTGCGCGATTATGTTTCCGATGCAACGCCAGAAGACCTGATGCCCAAAGTTCGTGCCGCGGCCGTCAAGGCTGGCGAAGGGAAAGATGTCCTGTTGCTCGAAGGTGGGGGCAGTCTGCGAGAAGGTTATGTGATGGGCTTGCCTTCACCGCAAGTTGCTGCCGAATTAGGCAGCCAGGTTCTGGTGCTCGTAAAATACCGCGACGATGTGCGCCTGATGGATGACGCGTTAACGGCGCGCTTCCGCCTGGGCGATTCACTCAGCGGCATCATTATCAACCGCGTCCCGGTGGAAGCGACCGAATTTGTTGAGAAAATCGCTCGCCCCTATTTTGAGAAGCATAAAATCCCGGTGTTGGGTGTGCTCCCCGAAGTCAGCGCGCTGGCCTCCTTGACGGTAGTTGAATTGCTCGAAGTACTTGATGCGCAAATGCTCACTGAAACTCAAAGCACCGATGCGGTCATCGAACATCTAACTGTGGGCGCCATGACCGCCGAAGCCGCTCTGAGCCGCTTCCGCAAGCAGCGCAACAAAGCCGTCATCACTGGTGGGGACCGCACCGATATTCAACTGGCCGCACTGGAAACCTCTACCACTTGCCTGGTCTTAACCGGTAACTTGCGTCCCAGCCCGCTCATTATCAAGCAAGCCGATCAAATGGGCGTGCCCGTGCTACTCGTTCCGGGCAATACGATGGAAACGGTTGAAGCGATTGATAAAATTTTTGGAAAAACCCGCCTGGGTCAGACCGCCAAGTTGGAGCAGTTCCAGGCTTTGCTGAACTCACACGTGGATTTGAAACGGATTTATGCCGGTTTGGGCTTGTAGTTGGGTTGGCAAATTAATAAGATGAAAAATAACCCGAAAATAGGTGTGTGTGGGGTGCGAAGCACCCCACACACACCTATTTTCGGGTTAAATAACTAACGAGCCATGACAATTCTATGAACTCTGCGGCAATGTGCAGTACAATTACCGCTGACCACTGGAGGCTCCTATGTCTGACAGAATTAAAATCGTACTGGCATTATTCTTTTTCATTGCCGCGCTCACCTTTCCCCTGGTTGGCCTGGCCTATGGCTGGTGGCGCTGGGATGCGCAAGCCGGTTTCCTGCTGCTGATCGGGATATTCGCCGCGTTTTTTTCGATTGGCATCTTATCCCTGTGGACAGTGCGCGATCTTTCCTGGTTGACAACCAGTTTACCGTTTCTGTTTGGTAGCCTGTACACCATTATCCCCGATATGCCTCTTCAGGTAGATGATGCCGCGGCCACGGCGGCTGGCGCGTTATTCTCTTATGCGCTGGCTTTGCGCAAGAATGCCGAGACACCCAAATGGATTCTCGTTCCGCTATTGCTCGCCGCCCTGTATACACTGTTTGGCGGGCCAATCCCAGGCCCCGTGGATGAGATCGGCGTGGATATGATCGCCCTGCTAATTTCATGGTTCGGCGCGCGGGCGGGTGAACGCCGAACCGTTGACGAAGATGGAAAAGGATAGTTTCTATGCTACGCTCACGCTATCGCCGAATTACTTTTTATTTTGCCCGCGTCATTGCCAGTCTTTTCTGGTGGGATATTCTGCTCTTTAACCTGGGTTTTAAGCGCTGGGCGCGCCGCACGCGTCACGAACGTTTGCGGCGGATTGCGGTTTCGTATCGCAAGCTGGCGATCGAGATGGGCGGCGTGTTGATTAAGGCGGGTCAGTTCCTCTCTGCGCGCGTGGATGTGTTGCCCGAAGTCGTCACCAACGAATTGACCGGTCTGCAAGACGAAGTGCCGCCGGAAGATTTCGACGAGATCCGCCGCATGGCTGAAGCCGAGTTGGGTGGCCCGCTGAGTCAGTATTTTGAATTCTTCGAGACGGAGCCGATGGCGGCGGCTTCTTTGGGTCAGGTTCATCGCGCATTATTGAAGGCCAACCCGGAACCAGGGGCTGATTCAGCCAACTCTGAAGGTGAACCAACCTTCAAGGGCAGAGTCGTCGTCAAAATTCAGCGCCCCCGCATCGAACAAATCATCCAAACCGACATTGCCGCCCTGCGCACTGTGGGACGCTGGATTCGGCGTTACAAACCGATCAGCCGCCGCGCCAATGTGCCCGCCTTGTTGGGGGAGTTTGAGCGCATTCTCTACGAGGAGATTGATTATCTCGCCGAGGGGCGCAACGCCGAGACGTTTGGGGTTAATTTTGCTAATCGACCGGATGTGTGCGTGCCGCGGGTTTTCTGGCCGCAAACCACGCGCCGCGTGCTGACGTTGGAGGATGTCTTCGCGATTAAGATCACCGATTATGATGCAATTTCTGCTGCGGGGGTGGCGCGTGGCGAAGTGGCGCGGCGGCTTTTTGATGTGTATATGGAGCAGATTTTCAAGCACGAGATTTTTCATGCTGATCCACACCCAGGGAATTTATTTGTTTGCCCTGCCGAAGATGGCAATTGGCAATTGACCTTTGTGGATTTTGGCATGGTGGGGCGCGTGCCGCCCAAAATGCGCGCCGGGTTGCGTGAGGGCGTGATTGGCGCAGGCATGCAGGATACGGCGCGTTTGCTCAGGGCTTACCAGCTTCTGGGTGTGTTGCTACCCCAGGCCGATACGGGTTTGATCGAAAAAATCGATCAGGCCTTATTTGATCGTTTTGGCGGCAAGAGCATGGGCGAGTTATCACAGATCGATCACGCTGAGATCCGCGAGCTTGCAAATGAGTTTCGGGAGCTAATATACGACATGCCCTTCCAGTTACCTGAAGATTTGATTCTGCTGGGGCGCTGCGTAGCGATCCTTTCGGGGATGTGCACCGGCCTGAATCCGGATTTCAACGTGTGGGACGCGATTGCCCCGGTGACCAAAGAGTTGATTGCTGAAGAGACGGTCGGCGGCTGGGAGTTTTGGCGTGATGAAGCCGTGGATTTGCTGAAAACCGGGTTGGTGCTGCCAAAACGCCTGGAGCGCACGCTGGCGCTGATCGAGAAGGGTCAGATGCAGGTTCGTGTGCCAGAGTTGAGCGATCATTTGCGGCGGCTGGAAGTGGGTTTGGCGCGCCTGATGGCCGCGCTGGTCTTCTCGGCGCTACTTATGGGGGGGATTCAGATGTATTTGGCAGGGGAAGTGATGTTGGGGAGAGGGTTGTTGGCAGGCGCGCTACTGGCGCTCTTGTGGGCTTTCTTGCGCAGGCCGCGACGGCATTAAGCAAAAAACTCCGAGATTTTTCAATTACAGCAGCAATTGGAAAATCTCGGATGTCAGTGGTCGTTAATTTTCGATGTGTTCAATGGCGGCGTCAATCATACCACGCGCCGCGCGCAGCATTTCTTTGCGGGCAGCCTGACGGTGTTCCAGAAATTCGGGCGGAAAGAGGGCTTTGACACTTTTACGCATTTCTTTACGCGCTTTTTTCAGGTGCTTGCGAGTATCTTCAGATAGATACTCCTTGCAGGGAGGAGAGGGTTTTTTCTCAGCCATCAATTACTCCTTATGGTTTTTCGGATTTCCAAAATGCGTAGGGTATAAAGTTTTTGGAAAGTGATTCCATTATTGCACGGGAGTCGGGTAGCGTCAAGTGCAGTTGCGGCCTTTTTTACGGCTTTCATAAAGTAGAGCCAGGGCGGGTATTTACCACAGAGAACGCTGAGT
>JACKQG010007714.1_pt1 | contig 10709 bp, 9 predicted proteins | sample 8237621 | NCBI WGS metagenome assembly JACKQG01 (sample SAMN15677084, study PRJNA649215) | marine metagenome | biome: marine; feature: Black Sea; material: saline water; isolation source: suspended particulate matter (SPM) from the Black Sea western gyre | collected 2013-06-09/2013-06-10 | depth... | reverse complement strand
TGATGTGGCGTGCCCGAAGAGATAGAAAAGATGAGCGCAGGACAGTGGGTCCTTGACGGATACTAAGAACCATCAAACTTATTTAGGAGGGGAATCCATGAAAAAAAGCATCTGTTTTTTGTCCTTTGTGTTTGTCCTTTCGGTTGTCTGGTTAACTGCGGTGCCCTTTGTATCGGCTGTCGAGCCGATTGTTGTCGGCGTGCCTACCTCTTTAGGGTTTCTGGAGGGTAAGGAGTCGCTCAAGGCCGTTGAGATGGCAGTGGACGAGATCAACGCCGCAGGCGGTGTCAAGGTTGGAAATTCAATGAGGCCTTTTAAAATCGAATCCATCGACCTGCGGGACGCAGCGGCAGGAGTGCCTGTTCCGGAGGCACTCTTGGGGCTGGAGAAGATCATATTGGAAAAGAAGCCCACAGCCCTTCTGGTTGGGCCCTTCCGCTCCGAGGCTTTATTGGCCGGGATGGATATCATATCCAAATACAAGGTCCCACTCCTGGGGAGCATCGCCATGAGTCCCGGGACAGAGGCAAAAATCAAGAAAGACCCCGAGAAATACAAGTATATATTCAGGGTTTCCATGAATGTCATCTATTGGGTAAAGCTCTTAAGCGGCACCATGGGTTCTCTGAAGAATGAGTTTGGTTTCAACAAGGTCTATTTGATGAATCAGGACATCGCATGGGCCCGCGGTACCGCCGGATTTATGGCCACGAAATATTTTCCCAAGGCCGGATGGGAAATCCTGGGCCACGACCAGTATCCCACGGGTTCCTCTGACTTTTCCTCTGGACTGATGAAGGCCAAGAGCGGGGGGGCCAACGTCGTGTTTACCTGCTTTGACATGCCCCAGAGCGGGGTATTGGTCAAGCAATGGAAAAGTATCAAGGTCCCTGCCTTGATCGCCGGCTTTATATCCCCCATGGCAGGACAGGTGGCCTGGAAGACCTTTGACGCCAAGATCGGCGGGCTTATGAATGCCATCTTTGAGATAGGAAACATGCCGACGGCAAAATATCCTCCTGCCAAGGCATTTTATGACGCATACCTGAAGAAATATGGAGAAGGGATCCAGTCAGGACATGGCCCGGCTCCTTCCTATGAGTCCGTATACATCCTGAAGGATGCCATTGAGAGGGCAGGTTCACTGAATGCGGACGACATTGTGGCCGCCGTGGAGAAAACAGACAAGAAGGGTGTCATGGGGAGGATCAAATTCGACGAGGGGCATCAGGTAATTTATGGAACCGACCCGGAAAAGACAGCGACGGGATGCTTTTTTCAATGGACAGAAGACGGCAAGAGGACGATCGTGTACCCCGACAGCCTTGCCGAGGGGAAAATTGTCCTGCCACCATGGGTGAAAACGGCGAAATAAGACTCTTGACCTGGGCCGCCCTCTTTTTTCAGGCCCACGGGGGGCGCGCCCGACTAATCCCTTTTCCGGAAAAAAAGAGAAAGCCCATTTTCGATGCTGCTGAGCACTCTTGTATACGGCTTTGTCAATAGCATAATTCTTGCCCTGGTGGCACTTGGTTTCAACCTGACCTTCGGCATTAGCGGGGTTGCAAACTTTGCCTACGGTGCCTTTTACATCCTTGCGGGATTTGTCGCCTGGGTCCTGTTCAACTCACTGGGCCTCCCCTATATCCTTGCTGTCTTCTTTTCTGTCCTCCTGACGGCCTTCGCAGGGGCCTTGATGTACCGTTTTGTCCTCCTCAGGATCAGGGGCATGGTGCTGTCCGAGGTCATCGCCTCATTCGGAATCGGTCTGGCGATCCTCGAATTGTTCAAGTACATGGGCTTCATCGGTTTTGAATATACCCTGCCGGTGTTTGTGGATTTCAGCATCGATATCGGTCAGGTCACCATTGACATGCAACGGATCTTTATCGTGATCATTGGTGTCGGTCTGACAGGATTTCTCTGGTTCTTTACCCACCATACCCGGACGGGACTGCGCTTCAGAGGTATTGCACAGGATGAGAGAACGGCATTGAGCCTGGGCATCAATTCTGACCGGGTGGCAGCCCTGAGCGTATCCTTTGGCGCCGCCTACGCCGCAATAGCAGCCGTGGTGATATTGCCCTTGGGCACCATTACTGTTGAACATGGCTATGATGTCCTGATAAACGCCTTGGCTGTATGCATTGTTGGAGGCCTTGGCTCCACAGGTGGTGTGGTCATCGCATCTTTTCTGATCGGCTATGCAGAGACCTTCACGGCGACCTACCTTGGGAGTCACTGGGTCATGTTAGTGCCGTTGGCGGCTATCTTGGGCATACTCGCCATCAAACCATCCGGTATTTACGGAAAGCAGAAGGAATTGGAGGAGAGGATATAGGGGATTTTGGATTGCGGAATGCGGAATGCGGATTTTGGATGCGGAATGCGGCCTCCGGCCCGGAGGGAATGCGGGATCCGCGAGGAGTGAGTCAAGTAGGAAGAGGGGAAAAGTGGAGAAATGAAGCGGCGAAAAGAAAGAATAGACAGGGGGATAAAGGTAAGATCGGAAGATATTTTTGCCCTCTGCTCGTGGAGGGAGATGCTCTATCTGTCTTCCCCGAGGTTGTTTCCCGTAGTGGGCCTGATTGTCCTGTCTTTTGTCCTGAGCATTTACTGGCAGAAGGTCCTTCTCTCTGTATCCGTCTTTGCCCTCCTGGCCATTAGCTGGGATATCCTGGCAATAAGCGGGATGATATCCTTAGGACAGGCCCTCTTTTTCGGAATGGGGGCCTATCTGTCCGGTATCATGAATCATGCCTGGGGCCTGTCCCCCTTCATAACCATCCCCATAGCTACCGTAACGGGCGGGCTTTTTTGTACCCTGTTACTCCTGCCGGTCTTGAGGCTGCGCGGAATCTACTTTTCCATGGTTACCTTAATCCTGCCCCTGATGCTCGTCAGGATTGTAGAAGCCACAAAGATCTTCGGGGGGACCGAGGGGCTGACCGGGCTGACTGCCTTCCCTTATAGAGGGGTGGAACTCTATTTAATTATTTTTGCCCTCCTGGCCGCCCTCTTTGGATTCAGGCGCCTGATGGATTCTGATTTTGGCCTGGTCTTAAAAGGGATAAATGATAATGACCGATCTGTCATGAATGCGGGGATAAACATTTACTGGTTCAAGGCGCAGGCCTTGTTCATTGCCAGCTCTGTGGGGGCTTTTGCAGGCGCCTATATGACCCACGTGTATATGTTTGTAGGGATGCCTGTGTTCGCCCTGGACTATTCTATTCTCCCCATTGCAGCCGCCGTCGTGGGCGGTACCGGGACCCTTGCAGGTCCCATGTTGGGGGCTTTTATTCTTGTACCCCTCTCAGAGATCCTGAGAGGGCTTGGCGGACTCAGGATCGTGTTTTACGGGCTGTTTCTTGTGGTATTCACCGTAGCCATACCAGAGGGGATTTTTCATTACATACGCAGAAAATACCATCAACTTGAAAGATGGGTCGAGGTGGAAGCGTGAGCCCTTCACCCCTGCTGAAGGTATCCAGCCTCTCCAAAAAGTTTGGCGGGGTGCTGGCCGTAAATAGTGTTGATTTTGAACTGACGGAGGGGGAACTCTTAGGTCTTATCGGACCTAACGGATCCGGCAAGACCACGGTCGTCAATCTGTTGACCGGTTTTGTGAAACCAACAACCGGTGAGGTCTGTTATAAGGGACGGGACATAACCGGTTGGCCCCCTTACAAGATCGTCAGGCTCGGCATCGCCAGGACATTTCAGATGGTACGGCCTTTTTACCAGCTCCCGGCCTTTAAGAATATGATTATTCCCCTGTACTCGCCCAGGGTCAAAGGGCTGGCAGGCGGGAGATATGGAGACCGAAATGCAGTGGCCCTGGACCTGCTGGAAGAGGTAGGTTTCGAGAGAGACTCCTTTGTGGCATATAAGGTGGCCAGCGCCCTTCCCCAGGGATATCTCAAGCGACTGGAACTGGCCAAGGCAATCGCCCTGCAACCGGATCTTCTTATCCTGGACGAGCTTTTCTCAGGTCTGAGCTTGGCTGAAGTGGCCAGTATCGTCCCCATCATTGAAAAACTCCGTATGCAGGGGAAGACCATTATCATGATAGAGCACCGGTTGAAGGAGCTTTTCAGGATTGCCGACAGGGTCATGGTCCTTAACTACGGGGGGAAGATCGCCGACGGGAAGCCATCTGAGGTTATGGAAAGCGGGGAGGTCAAGAAGGCCTATCTGGGTACGGAGGCCGTGTGAAGGGAGAAGAGAGAGGATGACAGATGCTTGAAGTGCGTAACCTGATGGTTTTTTTTGAAAATGCCCTGGCCCTCAACGAGTTTTCCATGGAGGTCAGCGAGGGGGAAATCGTCGGGGTTATCGGGTCCAACAGTGCGGGCAAGACGACCCTTATGAATACCGTCTCAGGCCTCATCATAGACATGAAGATCAAGGAGCAGCGCAAGGGTGGAGAAAGGATCACCCTATATGGCGAAATTATATTCCAGGGGAAGGATATCACGGACACCCATCCCTACGACCGGGTGAAGACAGGTCTTGTCCTTGCCAGGGAGAGGCATCCCATATTCCCGGAAAGTGATGTGGCCGAAAATCTAAAGATCGCCGGCCATCAGAGAAAGAAGTCAGAGATAAAGGAGATGACCCAGTATGTCTTCACCCTTTTCCCGGCCCTTTCTTATCTGCGACGCCGCAAAGCCGGTTTCCTGAGCGGTGGGGAACAGCAGATGCTTTCCATAGGGATGGCCCTTATTGTCAAACCGACCCTTCTTCTTCTGGACGAGCCCCTGCTGGGACTCAGCCCGATGATGCAGACCATGCTGGTGGAAGCGATCCAGAATCTGAGGAGGGATTCGGGCCTCACCATTTTCATAACAGAACAGTTTGCCCGGCCCATACTTCCTATAATCGACAAGGGTTATGTTATTGAGAACGGGATGCTCACACTTACCGGGACAGGAGCGGAGCTGATGGGCAACCCTGAGATAAAGGCAGCCTACTTCGGAATTTGACCCCATGGGAAACAGGGAGAATAGCAGCATATTTTCCACATTTGAGGCGGTAGCCCGGAAGCGGGGAGACAACACCGCGGTGATATATCTGGGCACCAGGTACTCTTATCTCAAATTGAAAGATCTGGCCGAAGGCTTTGCCGCCGCCCTGACCGAGATAGGGCTCCGGCAGGGGCAGCGGATCATCATCTATCTTCCAAACAGCATCCAGTGGGTGATCGCATGGCTCGGGATTCAGAGAGTCGGCGGCGTATGCGTCCCCATCACACCCATCTACACGCCTTACGACCTCAAGTACATTGCCAATGATAGCGAGGCAGAGGCGATTATCTGCGCCGATACAAATTTCGGGTATGTGACAAAGGTATTACCTGAAACCCGCCTGAGCAAGGTAGTTGTGACCCGAATGGCCGATCTTCTTCCCTGGTGGAAGAGGTTATTTGGACACCTCTTTGACATTATACCCAAGGGAAAGATAGCCTACCACAGGGACACCTATTCCCTCAGAAAACTCTTGTCCACTTACCATAGTGGAAAGGGTGCCTTGGAGCGATCGGCGGAAGAGGGGAACCCGGTGGTGGAAATCCTCTATACGGGCGGGACAACCAAGTACCCAAAGGGAGTTCCCATCAACCAGGCACTCTTTCTTACCAGCGCGGAGGAGAACATAAGGATAAGCGAACCGCTCTTTCCGGCAGAGCAAAACATCATCATGGGAAATGCCCCCCTCTTTCATATCCTCGGTCAAACGTGTGCCTTGAGTACCCTTTTGGTGGGCGGGACCCTGATGCTGCAACCAAAGGTCAATCTTGACGCCACACTGGAATCGATCGAGCGATTCAGGGCCAAGACCATGATAGGCGTCCCCACCCTTTACCGCATGATCTTAGAGCATGACCGGCTCGACCAGTACGACTTGAGTTCGGTGGAATACTGGTACAGTGCAGGCGACGTACTTCCGGTTGAAGTGGGAAAACGATGGTACGAGAGATTTCACAGGGTCATTTATCAGGGATACGGCGCCACCGAGACCTGCGGCGGTGTATCCATGTGCCCCGTGGACATTGATAATCCGCCAAAGAGCGTGGGAACCATCGTTGCCAGCAAGACTGTCAAGATCGTGGATGCCGAGACCCTAACTCTTGTTGCTCCCGGGGAACCCGGCGAGTTGCTCGTCTCATCGGAACATATGGTCACCGGATATATTAACAAGCCTGAGGAAACCCTGGAGTCTTTTATTGAAATAGAGGGACGAAAGTGGTACCGCACCGCAGACATCATGTCCATGGACGATAAAGGGAACCTCTATTTTGTTGACCGGACCGTTGATACCATAAAGCATAAGGGGTACCGGATATCGGCTTCGGAGATAGAGGCCGTGCTTCAGGAACATTCTGCGGTCATCGCCTCCTGCGTGGTTGGGGTGGAAGATCCAAAGGTGGGGGAGCGGATTAAGGCATTTGTGGTACTCAAGGAGGATATCAAGGGTATTACGGGATATGATCTGATAAAGTGGTGCCGGACGAGACTCGTCTCATATAAGGTTCCCCAGTACATCGAATTCAGAGATATGCTCCCCAAATCGAAGGTAGGGAAGCTTCTCAGGCGCGAGATCCGGAGCGAGGAGGAGCGGAGGGCAGAAAGCTGATTACGTCAACCACCTCTTTCTTCTCTTATAGTGTTTTACATCCCGGTAACTTTTCTTCTTACCCACCGCTGTAAGGCCGAGATAGAATTCCCTCACGTCGGCATTTTCCTTGAGTTTCTCCACTGTGTCATCCAGAACGATCCTCCCGTTTTCCATCACATACCCGTGGCTCGCGATGGAGAGGGCCAGCCGGGCGTTTTGTTCCACTAAGAGGATGCTGACCCCTTCCTCTTTGTTGATCTGTTGAATAATCTTGAATATCTCAGAGACCAATAAGGGGGAGAGGCCCATAGAAGGTTCGTCTAAAAGCATCAATGTGGGGGTGGACATGAGACCCCTGCCAATGACCAACATCTGTTGCTCACCGCCGCTGATGTAACCGGCCAGGATATTCTTCCGGGCTCTGAGCCTCGGGAAATAATCATAGACCGCCCGCATCTGCTCTCTCATCTTGCCCCTGCTCTTGTTCGTGTGCCCGCCGGCGATGATGTTTTCGTCAACGGTCAGGTCTTCAAATACCCTGCGCCCCTCCATGACCTGGAATATGCCCATGCGGACGATCTCTTCAGGGTATTTCCTGTCGATCCGTTGGCCTTGAAAACTGATGGAACCGTCTGTGACTTCGCCATCCTCAGATTTCAACAATCCTGAAATTGCCTTGAGGGTGGTGGTTTTTCCTGCCCCGTTGTTTCCAAGGACCGTGACAATCTGACCTTTATTTACCTGAAGGGACATCCCTTTCAGGACAAGGACCACATTGTGGTAGATGACTTCGATATTATTGACGACTAACAACGGTTCCATTACGCCCCTAACCTGGAGTAGGTGATGTCCTCTTCACCCAAATAGGCCTTGATGACGTTTTCATTGTGCCTTATCTCCTGCGGTTCCCCCTCTGCGATCTTCTGCCCGAAATCGAGTACACAGATCCGGTCAGATATGTCCATGACCACCCCCATGTCGTGCTCGATCAGAATAATGGTGATCCCCCATTCCTCGTTGACATCTAAGATAAAACGGGCCATGTCTTCTGTCTCTTCGAGGTTCATCCCGGTGGCAGGTTCATCCAGGAGGAGGACTTTTGGTTTCATGGCCAGGGCACGGGCCATTTCCACACGCTTTTGAAGTCCGTAAGGGAGGGCGTGAACCACCTGTTTTCTGATATGTTCTATTTCGAGTAGATCTATGATCCTTTCTTCTATCTCTTTGCGGAGGCGAATCTCTTCGGTTCGTGATTTGCCATAATAGATCCCGCCGGATAGGGATCCCGATGTCAGGTGCACGTGTGCGCCTAACTTAATATTGTCTAAGACGGTCATGTGGGCAAATAGTTCCACGTTTTGAAATGTGCGGGCGATCCCCATTCCGGCTATCTTGTGCGGCTTTATCCGGGAGATATCCCGGCCTTCAAATATAACGCGCCCCTTTTCGGGATGGTAGAATCGATTGATGCAGTTCAGGAGGCAGGTCTTGCCTGCCCCGTTGGGGCCGATAATGGAAAATATCTCCCCCTTTCTGACCCCTGTGGTCACGCCGTTCAAGGCCATAAGGCCTCCGAAGTTGAGGTGGATATCCTTGACCTGAAGCTGGTATTCTTCCGTATTTTCCATTCAATATTCTATGTTGGATGTTGGACCTGCCCGCAATGCGTTTCGGTCGTCCTGGTAGAATGTCCTGGTGTCTCGGACCAGTGACAATGATCATTCCACCATCGTTTGCGATGCATGGCAGGCGGGTGTTCGATGTTCATTCTTTCCTTATTCCAAAGGTTCCACCTGTTTTACCCTAACCGTGGTCTTCATGCGGAACCCCTTTCCATCCTGATAACGGATATCCGCTTCAACCTTCAACTCCTCTTCATCGCCATACAAGGCCTCTATCAGATCTTTATATCTTTCGGCGACGAATTTTCGCCTGACCTTCCTGGTCCGTGTCAACTCATCATCGTCCGGATCAAGTTCTTTGTAGAGGAGGACAAACTTTTTTACCTTGGCCACCTTGGGTAATGACTCATTGGTCTTTGCCACTTCTTCGGCAATCAGATCATAGGTCTCTTTCTTCTGTGAAATGTCCGTAAAGGTAGTATATGGGATCTGGTTGTTTTCCGCCCATTTTCCCACATTGGGCATATCGATGGCGATCATGGCCGTGATAAACGGTCTCTCCTGGCCTATGACCACGGCATCCAGGATGTAAGGGCTGAACCTCAGTTTGTTTTCGATGAGCTGTGGAGAAAATTTACTCCCATCGATCAGCTTCATCACATCGGACATACGGTCGATGATAATAATGTGTCCATCGTCTTCAATAAGGGCCGCGTCTCCAGAATGAAACCATCCATCCCTGAGGGCCTCTGCCGTGGCCGCAGGGTCTTTGTAATATCCTTTAAATATGGTATCTCCCCTGGATAACAGTTCCCCTGAATCGGATACTTTGAATTCAACCCCTGGTAGAGGCTTACCCACTGTATCCAAGCGTATGTCGTTGGTCCGGTGAATGATGGACGCAGCGGTCTGTTCGGTCATCCCATAGGCCTGCTTGATATTGACGCCCAAGGCCTGGAACATGTTGAATATCTCGGGTCCTAAGGGAGCGCCGCCCGTGTACACGTGACGGAGTTTGGAAAGGCCGAGATAGTTTTTCAGTGCTCGGAACAGAAACAGATAGGCCAGCAGGTTCAGGACTTTCCAACCCATGGGCGGCATCTTTTTTTTCAAATTGAAGTCCGCCATCCGGTATCCCACCGAAAGGAACAGGTTGTAAAAAAACCTTTTGATCCAGACCGCGTCCTGGATTTTTACCTGAATGTCCGAGCACATCCTCTCCCATATGCGGGGAGGCGCCAACATGATATGGGGACCGATCTCCCGTATATTTTCCTGGACCGTTTCCACCTTCTCAGGGAAATTGACCGTAAAGGCCTTATACAGGGACCAGTAGACACCAAACTCCTGTTCCCCTATCCAGGGAAAGGGGAGGAAAGAGATATACTCGAAACTATCCTGTGCGGCATCCACGTCGTCCTGTGCCTTGGCCACGCTGTACATATTTTTCTGGGTGATCATGCTCCCTTTGGGGAGCCCGGTGGTCCCTGATGTGTAGTTGATCATACCCACGTCGTCGGGGGTGACCTTACGCCACATCTCTTCATAGAGATGGGGTTCTTTTTCAGCTAATTCACGGCCCAATTTCTGCATGTCTTTGAAGTACAAAAGGATAGGATCATCATACCGCCGCATCCCCTTCGGATCATCGACGATCACCTTTTGAACTAAGGGGCATTTTTCCTTGATGTCCAGCACCTTGTCGGCCTGCTCCTGGTCACCGGCCACAACAAAGATAGAGTCTGAATGGTTGATTATATATTCAACCTGATCTAAGTGGCTGTCCGGGTATATCCCCACAATGGCCCCGCCCAGGGATTGGACTGCCAGTTCCGAGTAGAGTCCCTCAGGCCGGTTGTCCCCGGCATAGGAGAGCTTGTCTCCGGGCTTGAAGCCGAGGCGGTGAAGCCCCAAGGCAAAATCACGCACATTTTCGTAGTAGCCCTTCCACGTGACAGACTGCCAGATCCCGAACTCTTTTTCCCGAATGGCCACCCGGGTATCGCCATATCTTTCCGCATTTCTATGTAACAGGGCTGGAAGCGTTAATATTTCCATAAAAGAGATCTCATCCCCAATGCAGGCCTTCGGCCGCAACCAAATCAGTAACCAGTGTTCAGGTTTCAGTAAACCCCAAATCCTGACACCCGAAACCCGACACCTGAACCCTATTGCTAATGAATCAAATGGTTTACTTCAATAAAACATCTTCGCATCTTGCGGAGAAGTCGCAAACTAAAATTCTATCCTGTCCCCAAAACGTCTTGAGGACAGGAGGATAGCTGTTATGGCGATGCTAATCCAAAGAAATCCAGTCCGAAACAGGATCAAATTCCAGGGTTTTTGGATTACCCCGAACAATCCTTCCCACTGGTATGCTGTTGTTTTTACTGATAGTAACCGGGGGCATTAGTCCTCCCACATCAAAATTCTTGATGGATCGAAGGGCCTTGGCTAAGCTGTCTCCGG